>ERZ791885.1868-NODE-1868-length-11772-cov-8.622429_pt1 | contig 11772 bp, 7 predicted proteins | sample MGYA00510159_ERZ791885 | MGnify/ENA primary metagenome ERZ791885 (study PRJEB30046, sample SAMN00792054) | human gut metagenome | study: EMG produced TPA metagenomics assembly of the A metagenome-wide association study of gut microbiota in type 2... | reverse complement strand
TTTTCATGTTAGTTTATGTTTTAATATATCTTATAAAGACAAGAAAAACAATCGATACAAACAGATAACAATACATTAATAATCAATAACATAACAAATAAGCAACAAGGGATAGTATAGTAAAAATATAATATATTTGCTTTGAAACACTTAGTTGAATTTATAGTTTCACCAAGGTGAAGCAAGCGTATCACTTGGGTGACTACGCCTCTCCACTTAGATGCCAATGTATTGTCACCTAGGTGAAACCACAAAAGAAGACAGACAAAAGATAAGCATCCGGGATTGTGCGTGTTTTTTCCAGTCATAACAAAGTCAAAAGCCTAACGTACTTCGTTTGGCTTTTGACTTTATAACAGCTTGAAGAGAAATACACAAGAGGCCGAATGCTTACAATTCTTCCATAAACTTGACCAACGAGTGAACAATGCTTCAATCCATATACACCCACGCAGGGTGTGACAGTTCATCCGAGCTATGATAGTGGTGGATTGCGTGTTTCAATCCACACACCCACGCAGGGTGTGACCTTGTGATGAGCAAGGATCGCTACGCTATTTCGAGTCTCAATCCACACACCCACGCAGGGTGTGACAATAGATATAAATGCAACTATACACGGAGGAGAGTTTCAATCCACACACCCACGCAGGGTGTGACTAAGTTAAGATTATTATGCTTTGGGTCGTCATGGTTTCAATCCACACACCCACGCAGGGTGTGACCTTCTTGCTGGTTGTTGTGTATCATTCTAATAAAGTTTCAATCCACACACCCACGCAGGGTGTGACGAACAGCAACATGATATCTTCTCTTTTCAAGGGTTTCAATCCACACACCCACGCAGGGTGTGACGATATCACAGCATAATATGTCAGATATTCGGGAGTTTCAATCCACACACCCACGCAGGGTGTGACATGGCTTAAAATCATTAAACATAACGGCATAATGTTTCAATCCACACACCCACGCAGGGTGTGACCATCCTATAAGATTGTTGTTGTAAGACCATTTTTGTTTCAATCCACACACCCACGCAGGGTGTGACTCCGCCATATCACTGATACGGTATCGCATCATGAGTTTCAATCCACACACCCACGCAGGGTGTGACTATCTACTGCTAAAGTATCTATATTACTGTCAGAGTTTCAATCCACACACCCACGCAGGGTGTGACCGGAACGCCCCATTACGGACACCCCCAACTGTTGGTTTCAATCCACACACCCACGCAGGGTGTGACAAAGGCTTCACCCTCCAGTTGTTCCGGAGGACGGTTTCAATCCACACACCCACGCAGGGTGTGACTCACCCTTATCGGTGAAGATTTCAATCAGTCTACGTTTCAATCCACACACCCACGCAGGGTGTGACCCAATCTGGCAACCGAAATAAGCAAGGCAGACATGTTTCAATCCACACACCCACGCAGGGTGTGACCCTACAAAATTATCCAACGGTGCAAATGAAATAGTTTCAATCCACACACCCACGCAGGGTGTGACTATAGGAGGTTTAGATCAACAGATAAAATCAAAAGTTTCAATCCACACACCCACGCAGGGTGTGACCCGGATAATCTGGATATCCATATACCTGATTTGTTTCAATCCACACACCCACGCAGGGTGTGACCGAAGAACTTGTAACATTGGAAACAGCAAAGCTGCTGTTTCAATCCACACACCCACGCAGGGTGTGACTATTGTAGAATGGTTTACAGGCGTGTTTGACATGTTTCAATCCACACACCCACGCAGGGTGTGACAAGCACATCCCTGTTAGCTTCAAGTATTTCATCGTTTCAATCCACACACCCACGCAGGGTGTGACAATTGTTTTTTAGCGTATTTCTTTCTCATAGCTGTTTCAATCCACACACCCACGCAGGGTGTGACTAAGATAGTAGAAAATCGTACAGTATGTTTTCAGTTTCAATCCACACACCCACGCAGGGTGTGACCCATAAAGTAGTATAGGGCTTCTGCTGGTTTTCCGTTTCAATCCACACACCCACGCAGGGTGTGACAATATTCTAAAATTTCGTCGTGACAACAACCGCTTGTTTCAATCCACACACCCACGCAGGGTGTGACGACGGTTCAGTGGGATGATTTGCTCTCTGTTGTGTTTCAATCCACACACCCACGCAGGGTGTGACCTTGGAGAATTGTGGAAAGAGGTTCCTATGGTAGTTTCAATCCACACACCCACGCAGGGTGTGACACGCAAGCCCTTAACAAAACGGACTATCCCGTTTCTGTTTCAATCCACACACCCACGCAGGGTGTGACCAGGAAATTGATGTCTTGCAGGTCGTATCGAGTGTTTCAATCCACACACCCACGCAGGGTGTGACCTGCAATTCCTGCTACATTTATGACAAGTGTCCTATGTTTCAATCCACACACCCACGCAGGGTGTGACTAGACCCAAGTCACGAGCATCTATTGGATTCTTTGTTTCAATCCACACACCCACGCAGGGTGTGACTTCTGACCTCTCCGCCCTCTCAATTCGTGCTACAGTTTCAATCCACACACCCACGCAGGGTGTGACTCCTGATTCAAAAGAATCTGTGTCATATCACACTGTTTCAATCCACACACCCACGCAGGGTGTGACCTTTTTTAAGTATAAACATAATGCGACCATAGTAAGTTTCAATCCACACACCCACGCAGGGTGTGACAGCAAATATACGAACTAAAATCATAATTCCAAAGTTTCAATCCACACACCCACGCAGGGTGTGACTCTATATCTAATAACATATTATAAATCAGCAAATTTAATCCACTGTTATGCGAATCATCATTATTATTCAACTTCATAACGAAGAAATACTTTACAAATAATTTAATCTACTGATTATTAACACATGCGAAGATACTACTTTTTTTGTAACACACCACATTCGCATTATATTATAAGAGCCTCCTCAAGTTTATACGCCGTTTCAACACCTATTACTTCCACCCTCTTATTCTCATTTTTACTAAGAATATAAAAACGAACACTATCAAGAGACATATCAATAATATCCCTAACTCTCCCTTTTAGAAGAGAATATTGCGCTTCCGTCACTACACACTCAAAGACTGAGTTCTGCACCCTCTGTCCATAATCCAGACAAGCCTTGGCCACACATCGTAAACGGCGAGCCCCCTCTTTGCTTGTAGTATCCACATCGTAAGTCACAAGAATGTACATAATTAAAAATCATTTTATAAGAAATACCGGATAATCGTCAATATCCTGCCTGATATACCTTGCCATTAACATAGCCTGCACATAAGGCAGAAGCCCTATTTCAACTTTTTCATTAAGATAAGGATGAATTATCACTTCCCTTTTCCTTGCCTGCCATGCAGTAATAAAAGTCTTTTTCCCTTTATCTGTCATAACAACCCCATTATCACCTTGGAACAAGAAGTCTTTTACTGAAATCTGTCTTTTATTAATCAACGACAAAATAAAACGGTCGCCAAGGTAAGCACGTAACTCTTCCATCATATCTAAGGCCAACGATGTGCGCCCCGGACGGAGTGTATGGAGAAACCCGACGTATGGATCAAGGCCAACAGTTTCGAGAGCAGCCGCAACATCATTGGCTATCAACGTATATGCAAAAGACAACATGGCATTCACCGCATCCTTGGGAGGACGACGATTGCGACCATGAAATGGGAAATCAGTCTTCTGATTAAGTATCAAGATTGGCAATACCTCAAAATAGGCATTCGAAGCCATCCCCTCATAACCAATTAATTCCGTCTTATCTTGAGCCTTCAAAGCATCACGCTTGGCACGTTCCAATACTTGCACCGCCCTATTAATGTCTTCATTCTCACCATAATCACGAATATATCTCCTCAATATATTGCGATAGTTTTGAATCTTACCACCAATCATCAACCTAACCACATGCAACGACCAAGATGCATCGTCCGACAATTGGTACTGCTTTTTGCGTAACAGAACATTCCCTTTCGTAGCACCTTGAACCCTGCTGATAAATCTGCCTTGTGGAGAAAGAAATGTGAGTGATATACCATTGTCACTACACAATTTCATCACACCGGGACTTGCGCCCATATATCCGAACGTAACGATGCCCTCTATATTTATGACAGGAATACGAAACACCTCCTCCTGCTGAACAGATATAACGACATTCAGCCCATCCTTACTAAGATACGCTTCCGGTGTCGTCACATACAAAGTATTCAATAGTTTTCTCATAGGTACAGATTTTTAGTAAGGTAATTATCTACCGAAGTACAATTATTTACCATTTCCGGCATGCAGATATCTTTCAGCGAGCACTTGTCACAATGTTTCCCATATTCAGCCTTCGGGATAACCGCTTTACTAAATATATCGTGCATATCCCGGGCACATTGTCTGACTATATTTCGCAGCTCCTCCGTTATATCCACATTAACCCGATGGCGAAGCTCCCCATAAAAGAAAGAGCCGTATGGTATATGGATAGCATACATTTCTTCTATACACATGATTTGTGCTGCCAACTGCACTTCATCCACTTCGTTTCTTTTCGGTTTGCCATGCTTATACTCCACAGCAACCGGTTGCCATCGCCCCGGATAGTTGGGATGCAAAATCGTATTTTCAAAAGATGAGGAAGGAAGTAACTCTATGGCATCAGAGATTCCATAGAGTCCAAGTTCACGCGAAGCGATATTCACCGCACGTAATGTTATCTGGTCACCACACTTTTGTCTATAAAACGGATCATCTACATGCTTGTGCAGAATCTGTCCTTCGATGGTGAGACGATTATCGTTCCATTGCTGCTCAATGTGTATCAAAGCCCATTGCCGGGGACAGAACCTAAAGTGCTGAATCCCCGACAACATAAGCATATCGTCTTCATTGTACATACGATGGAATTATATCAGTTCCTCAATAGTTACATTTGATGGAGCATTCTCCTTATCTATAGTAACTGAATAGTCGATGAATGAGCGTGGTGCTCCATCGCAGACTTTCTCCACTTTTACCAATTCAAACAACTTGTTGGCGGGAGCATTACCCAATATGGAGTCATGCTTGAAGACTATCAGTTTTTGAGCACTCATCAATCCACGTGCCGCCGAACGATCCACATCGAACATGTTCTTTAAAGCTTCCCAAAATAGTTCAAGGTCTTCTTCAGAAAATCCTGTCTGTTGTGCCAAGTTGGCGGAGATGAAGCCGTGACAGACATAGAGGCCATAAGGAATGGTCGCTTTACGTCCCTGTATTCCCACTTGTGATTCATAGGTCTTTTCTTCATCACGAGCTACACATACGGTTAATGCATGCTCTGCTGAAACAATCATATCTTGCGAACGGGCAAAAGTCATTTGAATCGGCCCCCTCACTTGTCCTGCGTTAGGTCCGGTTGAGAGTACTGCTCCAAAAGTCCTAACGTCAAAGAAGCGTCTGCACATAGCAATTTTACCAGCTGAACTCTTATCGGCAGGAGCTTTTTCTTTGATTTTTAGTTCTATTCCTAAATCTTCTTTGTACATTTTGCGGATTTCTTCATTAATAAAGACCTCTTCTCCAGAAATCTCTTTGGATTTGACAAGAATATCGTTACCTGCTTTTCCTGCTTGGGCTATTTGTACATAATTACGTACCTTGCGTTTCAAACAAACATCTGTAACAAGGCCTATACCAGTTTCAGCATCTATCCGAGGAAGATTACCTGCATCCGGGTCACCATTTGGATTACCATCTTGTACATCAAAAATGTAAACGAAATCAATTCTATTCTTTAATTCTGACATAATTGTATATTTTTAAAAATTATTCTTCAGTTTCTTGATTCTCTCTGTGAGCTTTCTGATGATAATAGCCGAGGAAGAATCGTCCTTGATCTTCCAAACTCAATGTATTAGGAAAATTTTGAATTAAAACTATTATCTCTTTCTTTTGATTATCAAAGAAATTAGCAAGGCCTTTCTTCTCTTTAGCCAATTTAGCATAATGACTGTTTGATAATTTGAGAACTGTTGAAAATACTGTAGATGGCGTAGATGAAGCCGCATTCATGTAACTTGAACGAATGGAATCTTGTTTATTTGCTGCATATTGTAGGTTTTCCAACACAGCAAACAGCCTTCCACAAAGATACCCTTGATTTTGATTTTCTTTGTCTAACATAATATCTAATTTTTTATGGTTGTTATTTTCGTTTAGTCTGTTGAGATATGCCTTGATGATAGCAGCACGCACTATATTGACGGATTGTTCTGCACGTATGCGACGAATACATGCTTGAAAGAGAGAAGCCGGATACGGCAACCCTTGAAATATGCTTCTCACCACAGCATCAGGAAGATTGGGAGTCGCATCACTTGACTTTCCTCCAAGAGTAACATTTCCAAGAATGGAATGCAGTCCCACGTACGGCTTCTTATCTTTGCGAGTGTCAACCATCTCCATATCCGTAAAATGTTTACTTATCAAACCTGCAAATTCACGCAAAGGCATCTCATTCCAATATACTACCGCAATTCTTGCCGAATTGGGAGCCAAACCCAAAATGAAGAATTTGTCATCATCGTTTGCCGATAATTTTCCGTTATAGATAGACTGGAAAGTATCATATACTAACTTTATGCGCCTGTTTGAGTCGTCATTTTCTTCTTCAATCCGCCCCAACAAAGAAAATAGACTATTTTCGGACTCTTTTGAAGCCTCGCTATTGGAGGAAGCCCAGAAAAGATAAGTACGTGAGCCCACCATAAACTTATTGTGAGAATCCGAACGCAGCAAATGATTCAATGCGGTTGTATATGCAAATTCAGCTTCTTCTGATATTGGAGCATTGTATCCTTTAGATTTCCCATACGAATCATACCCGGAATTAACTTGAAATGCAACTAGTTTAGCTGTTTCTTGGCTTCCAAGTATCTTTGTAGCAGTTGTAATCTCTACAACTTTTGAATATCTCCCTGTTATCAAACAAAGATTTCCTGCCACGCCATGATTCTCGTCAAACAAATTTATCAATTCCCTTTTCGAAGCCACTATTTTCGTATCCCCTTCTATAAGGAAAGAAAAGGTAGAATATTTCTTATTAAGATTTTTGGCTATATCATCCCATAAAGAATCTTTCTGCATAGCCCCAACTATAAAAGAATGGTCTTGCTGATAAAATGCATAAACAGCTTTTATGTCCTCATTATCCGGAAAAGCATCATATATATCTTTTACTTTCGCCTTAAATACTTCAAAGTACTTACGTATCTTTTCCATATCCCCCTTATCGGAATAACCAAATACATATTTACTATTGTCATACAAATAGTTTGCAACAGGGGCACTTGATCGGCTAACACTTTTCTTAACAAGAAACTGCTGTGCCGACTTCTTATCTATGCGCCTGTCTTCAAAGCGCAGAAATTTTCCACATCTATCAATAACAATAATAAATCCAATCTCTTTGTATTCTAAACCAAAAGGGGCCACATCATCTCCACTTCGATGATAGTAATCATATAATGCTTTCAGTATCATCTCAACACCTCCTCACTATCTTTATCCGGTACAACAATCACTCCCTTTTTCATTTGGGCTCTATAAAACATAGCATCCGGCTTTTGTGGATTTTCCTCAAAGTCCATATCATAAAGCATAATGCCGAAATCCCTGTCTTCGGCTAAGGGATAATCAAGATTATCAGTACTTTCAATATACTTCCAGTTTGCAGAAAACTCACGACATCCGAGATAGGGCTGCGTAAAACATTGCCCTTGTGATGCCCTGCGTTCGAACATCTGATAATACTTCATAGGATTCTCGTCGGCACTTGGCTGATGCTTGGCAAAAGCCTCTTTCGGACGGTCTTTTACCGGAATAAATACTAACTTAGCATAAATTCGGTAACGCACATCCAGCAGAAGCAACGTGTTCTTCTGCTGACGTTTATCTTCAATAATGATAGGTGATTTACTGGCAACTGCCCCCACCTCATTCCGTCTAATGGTAGCCCATTTAATAGGCCTGAGTACCTCAATCTTGGTTATCTGCCAACGCATGGCATAACGTTTAAACAGTATCGCTTCAAAGATGGCGCGTGCCGCCGATGGCGTAATGACATCATAACTCACACGCTCTACTTTCAACTCCGGACGAGTGAAACAAGCCCAATCGCCCCACACCTCCAGACAATATTCTTTATCTGTATATTCCATATCATTCATCGTTTTCCTTGTTTTCCAATAAATCTTCCGGCTTCTGACCTTCAAAAAACCTTTTTGCCGACAAGGGAGTTACCACTTCACGACCGGTTTTTTGCTCCAACTGTTCGCGTGCCACACGAGCCACATCACCACCGTCAGCCGCACACTGCATATTTTCACCCAATGTCTGAGGATTTTTAGCTTTAGTAATACTTGTCGTAGAGAGTTCGGCCAGCATATTAAGAACCAATTCTTCATTGGTCATATTGTCCCGGAGATTTTCTTTCTTCAAGCCCTTGAACTGTTTGTACTCCTTTGCCGACTTTCCGGTCCATTGCTGATAGATAATGTCTGTAAGAGTAGCATATTGAACACCTTCCTCTACATTATGTAGTTTCCATTGATCTGTAAGATCTTTACGGATTTCAATGCTCTTCAAGCGTTGGTTTATCCAGTTGTCAGAGTAACCAAGTCGCTTGTAGTCCATCATAGCTTGCTCAATACTCAACTCAGGGTCTTGCATCTGATCAAGACGTTCGGATGCTACATGTGCCATCCATTGCTTGAACGGTTCTGCCTTGGGAGATGGGATAGACTGAATGATACGTAGTAGTTGTTCTGTATCAGCCACATCTGTAAGTCGCATCTTACCGTCTGTGGCTTTCATTTTCAAACCGTGACAATTTGTCACGGTTTCATTTCCCTCTTCTTTAAGTCTTTGCTTTAACTTACGCCAATAAGCAGTTGCATCAACACTGTCTGTTAAAACTGACACCACATCAACTATCGAAAAATACCATTTTTCCTTTTCATCATCCCACACGGTGCGGACTTTACGTTCTTCAAACAATTTCAATGTTTCTTTCTTTGTCATATCCGTTTCTTTATATCATTAATACTTCCTCCAGCCAATGGTTATCAAGGCTGAGACCTGTGGTTTTATTATACTGAGACCTGTCTGCCAATACATATATTCCTTCCAATATTTCTTCGACAAGCCCATAGCCTTTCAGTTGCTTAAAATCATAGGAACGGATGCCTACAGTAAATTTCGCCAATTGCTTCACCAACGAGTAGGTACACCCCGATTCTTTCAACTGCTCTATAAGTTCCATGCTGTTTTCCCAATTTACGATAACATTTATACTTGTATCATCAATCAGGCGAAATTCTTTTGATGCAGTTTCAAAACATAGCTCAGTAGGTTTGTAGAGCCAGTGCTTTATATCCTTTTCATCAAATGTTTGTTTTCTGCTATACAATTGACAAAAATAGGCTTTCATGGTAGAAGGAGCAAACCAATCACTATCTTCCGGCAAATTCAACCGAGCATTGTTGGAGTCAGCCATTGAACCGAAGAGCTTTCGCTTCTCTGCCGCCAGACTGAACACAAATGTATGTCCCATGGCACTTCGTCCTTCCCGATTGCACCGTCCCGCTGCTTGCAATACAGAATCGAGTCCTGCTTCTTGACGGAACACAACCGGAAAGTCTATATCCACACCGGCCTCCACAAGCTGGGTTGCAATGACCCTGACAATCGGCTGCGACTCATCCTTCAATAAAGTTTTTATTTTACCAATAGTTTCGTGTAAGTGGGCAGGGCACATCATTCTAGACAAATGCAATTTCACTCCGTCATTGGGCAAACGGTCATACAGCTCTTTGGCATCTTTACGAGTGTTCACTATGCACAACACCTTATTATATTCAGACACCTTTGCAGCTATCTCATCGTATGTTTTTCCTGTATCATCGATTGACAACTTCACACGGCGAAGCTGGTCATGCAAAGCAAATTCTTCCGGAATAATTTCCTTGATATGTTCTATTCCCTTAAAATCAGCTTTAGGATTTGTTCCTTCTATCAGACCACTCAGTACCGGCTGGCTTGCCGTGGTAAACAATACCGAAACCCCGAACATTTCCTGATACGCTTTCAGCGCATCGACTATCGGCCGCAAGAAGCCGGTTGGCAACATCTGAACCTCATCCAAAACAAGAATTGAATTTGCCATGTTGTGCAGTTTGCGGCAATCAGATGTTTTATTGCTAAACATAGATTCAAAAAGCTGTACATTGGTAGTGACAATAATGGGATAGTCCCAATTCTCTGTAGCCAATTTTGCTTTTTCCCTATTTTCCTCGTCCTTAATATCATCGGGGTCGAAATTACTATGATGCTCCAATACATTTTCTTCACCAAAGATTTCCTTCAAAAGCCCTGCCGTTTGCACAATGATACTGGTATATGGGATGGCGATGATGATACGATTCATTGAATGGCTTACAGCATGCTTCATGGCCCATAACAAAGAAGAAAGTGTTTTACCGCCTCCCGTCGGAACTGTAAGACTATAAAATCCTTTTTCGCTTGAAGAAGTTCTACTGCATTGTTCTTTCACTTGCTGGCGGATGCGGTTCACTTTCGTATCAGCTGCATTCGATTGCAGTTTTTGCATATATGCCTCCAGCTGTGGAAGCAAATCGGCAAGCGTAGCCGAATTTCCCCGCTTCCGCCATGACTCTACATCCATAAACCGTTCTGTATCGAGCCGGTCGGCATCTACAAGACAGGAAAAAAGCATACGGGAAAGGTGATGAAAGTGTTTCCATTCAACCTTTGATTTAGAAAAAGGTGAATCAATAAATTCTTGGAATAATAAAGGTTTGTTTATGCTAATGTCACCCTCGTTTATTTCTTTGGACAATAGCCTCTCTTTCAATATGTTTTCCACATCCCCGAAATCATGTAACCCCGTGTGATGAGAAATAATTTGGTTTACAAGAAGATGGGAAACATCCTTTCCCATAAGTTCTTTTGCCAATATTCCACCCACAAAAGCATGGGTATGATCATCATAGCGCTTCTTGTCACTCGTAGGCAAACCATTCATCTTGCGTATGTATTGCTGGAATGCCGCCCGTTCCTTTCCTTTGTCATGAAGTAGACCGAGCGCACGCCCCCAAGAAGGAAGTCCGAACTGCCCGGCGAAGGATGCCGCCATATCAGCAACCCCCTTTTGATGTTCATCATTGGTTTGTATCATCCATTGACCATTATCCCTATTTTGATACAAATGGGATATCAACTGATTTTTCTCTATCATCTGATTAAATTTATAAGGCTAACATTCCACAAATATAGTGAATAATATCAGACTCTCGCAAAAGAAAATCATATTTCAGGTCAGCTCCATCAGTTTTCATCCTTAAAACAAGAAATACAACCAACAACGACAAGAACAGGCATTCCGCTTTGTCGCCTCTACGCGGAAAAAAGAGAACAAACCATTTCGGGGGGATACAAAAATTTCCGTCACTACATCTCTTTTAGAATCAGTAAGATGTAGTGACGGAAGAAAAAACAATCTGATTATCCACATAGGTAATCCAGCATTTATATTTCAATACAAATAACGTATAAAGCAAACGTTATCGGGCATTCCCATGTGATGCAATCATCCATCAATGAAGCTTTTATGGTATGATTGCAGATAATTAGTAAACATCAAGCTTTCACCACCGCCAGCAACTCATCCGGTGTAACCAGTGACTGCTCGCC
>ERZ791885.1838-NODE-1838-length-12004-cov-1.714788_pt1 | contig 12004 bp, 7 predicted proteins | sample MGYA00510159_ERZ791885 | MGnify/ENA primary metagenome ERZ791885 (study PRJEB30046, sample SAMN00792054) | human gut metagenome | study: EMG produced TPA metagenomics assembly of the A metagenome-wide association study of gut microbiota in type 2... | reverse complement strand
GATATGTTACAATTCCGATGAAGAGGGAAGATGAATCATGATTTTTGCCGCCTTTTTCTTTTTATTGAAAAGATGCGTTGTTGAATATAGGAGTAATAATGTAATTTGTGCTTGAAAGAGCAGTTGATACACACAACATGCGGTTCAGCTTTCGCTGTGCCCACTCACATCCACGTACTCTGCAATGAATATAAATTCTCAAGCATGTCTCAACACAGATTTTTAATGCTGTGTTACGGCGCAAGGCTTTCCGAGCCTTTTGTGTCTTACACGCAGCGGAAAGGAACGGTCATAACAATGAAAGAAAACCAAGAAAAGAAATCAAGGCTTTCCGGATTGGGGGCCACGCTTCAGCTCGGGAATAAGCCGCTTTGGAAGGAACGCGTGTCATATTTCTTCGTGAACCTCGGAAACATCCCTATAATGACCATGGTCAACGCATACCTTTCGATTTTCTATACCGACACACTCGGTATGGACGCAAAGGTCGTCGGAACAATGTTTTTGATCGCAAGAGTTTTTGACGGAGTGAATGACCCGTTCATCGGTTATTTCATTGACAGAGCGCCAAACTCAAAGTTCGGAAAATTCAGACGAATTCTTATTGTCGGAACGATCATCTGCACCTTGAACTATGCCGTGGTATGGATGGGTCCGGCATATGTTTCGGACTCGATGAAGGTTATGGTTGCCTATATTTCATATATGCTTATCGGTGTGACTTTCCCCGTTATGGACATTTCACTCAACAGTATGCTTCCTGTAATGACAAACGATATGGAGGAGCGAAATTTCCTTGCAATGCTAAAAAATTTTGCTTACGGTCTCGGCGGTGGACTCAACCTCATAGCTCCTATTGTTTTCGCAAAGTTCAACTCTTCCGTCAAGGGCTATAATATTATGAATCTGCTTGCTATGGGAATCATCCTTTCGTGCTCGCTCGGCGGAATCACGGGCATTCATCAGCGAGTCGAACCGCTCAAGGATGCCGGATATAAAGCAAAGGATGTTTTAAGAATCATTAAATTGAAGCCGCTTATCGCTTTCTTCATCGGCGGACTCATTGTTCAGACGGGACTTGCGTTCGTTGCAACGTCGAATCCATATTATGCAACGCACGCGCTCGGCTCGATCGGAAAGCTCACTATTATGAATACGGTCGCAATTGTCGGTGGCCCCGTCTCATTGCTTGCCGTTCCGCTCGCGAAGAAGATTGGAAAGCGCAGGATTTATGCTTGCGGAATGATCGTCACGGCGATCGGTTGTCTTGTTCGCCTTGTTGCGGTCAACGACAAAACGAGCGGCCTTGTCGCCGCCTGCGTCTCAAGCGTAATTTGCAGCTGCGGAACAAGCTTTGCACAGCTTTTGTATTATTCGATTCAGGCGGATAATATCGACTATGTGGACTACAAGCTCGGCCTGCGTGCTGAGGGCGTGATTGCCGCAGCGACCTCAATGATTACAAAAATCAGCAACGGAATAGGCGCAGCTTTTTCGCTTTACGTTCTTTCATGGACAGCAAACGGCGACGGCTCATACACAAAGTTAGGCCTCAGTCTTGCCGACGGCTTGATTCCGGGTATAGTGGTTTTTGTTGGTGCGATTGTATTCTTGTTGCTTTACAGAATCAACAATGCGGAAGCCGAAAAAATTCAGGCGGTGCTTTCGGAAAGACGGGAGACGGCGGAAAATGAAACTTAAAAATATCCGAATCGATGATCTGTGCGGTTTTGCCGTGACAGACAGTGAAAATCCGCGCTTCACTCTTGAAACCGAAAACGAGCTTGAAAACGCTTTTATTTCTTCATATTCCCTCAAGGTCAAAAGTGACGAAGCTGTCCTTTGGCAGACAGAAGAGCAAAGCTCTACTGTCGACAATATCGTTTATGGCGGAAGAGCTCTTCTCCCGTGCACGGTTTATACGGTGGAAGCGACGGTTTGTGACAATTACGGAAACAAAGCCGAAAAAACGGCGGAGTTTGAAACGGGCTTTCTTTCCGGTGATTTTTCTGCGGAGTGGATAACGAAGCCGAACTATCACGTCGGTTTCAGAAAAAGCCCCATTCCGCTCGTCTTCAAACGTCAGTTTTTGCTTTCGGGTAAGGTGAAAAAAGCGCGGCTTTATTCAACCGCGTTCGGAATTTATTCATTCACGCTTTGCGGAAAGGAGATTTCCGACGACCGCTTTGCTCCCGGTTTCACAAGCTTTGAAGACCGACTTCAATATCAGGTTTATGACATTGCGCCGTTTCTCGAAGAGAAAAACGAATTGGTTTTCACCGTTGCGGGCGGTTGGGCGGTCGGGATTTTCGGCCTGAATAGAAGTAATAAGCTCGGCGCCGACAGGCTCGCGCTCAAAGCACTTGTTCAAATCGAATATGACGATGGGCGAAAAGATGAAATTAAAACCGACGAAAGCTGGCTCGTCACCGCTGACGGGCCTGTCAGAGACGTGTCGTTTTATAACGGAGAGATATTCGACGCAACGAAAACCTTGAGCAAGGCGATCTTCGAAAATGCCGAAAAAGAGAAGCCCCGTATTTCTCCGTGCCTCGTCGCATCGTACGGAAAATTTGCAAAAATAATCGAAACGCTCGAACCGAAAGAGATTCAAAAAAGCCAAAACGGCTATATCTATGATTTTGGTCAAAACTGCGCCGGAGTTCTCGAACTTGAAATTAAAGGGAGAAAAGGGCAGAGGATAACCGCTCGACATGCGGAGGTTCTTTTGAACGGCGAGCTTTTTACAAAGCCGCTGCGTTCGGCGAAAGCAAAGCTTGAATATGTTTGCGGCGGAGAAGAAGAGACCTACTGCCCGAAATTTACCTTTATGGGTTTTCGTTATGCCGAGCTTTGCGGAATTGAGCCTGAAAACGTCAAGGTCAGAATGAAGGTTATTTCCTCGATTGACGAGGAAACGGGAGACTTTTTCTGCTCCAACGAAAGCATTAACCGCCTTCAAAAGAATATAAGATACAGCGGTTTTTCAAACTTCCTTGAGATCCCGACCGACTGTCCTCAGCGCGACGAAAGACTCGGCTGGACGGGCGACATCTCCGTTTTTGCTTCGACGGCGTGCTTCAACTTCAATATGAACCGCTTTCTCAGAAAGTGGCTTATTGATGTGAAGGCACAGCAGACAAAAGACGGAGGAATCCCCGTCGTTGTTCCTCGGGTCAAACATTTCGGCGGAACAAAGATTACGGCCGGCTGGTCCGACTGTGTTTTCCTTGTCCCGTGGGCGCTTTATCAAAACAGCGGGGACAAAACCATTCTTGAAAAGTTTTATCCGATGATGAAAAGATATCTTTCGGGAGTCGAAAAGAAAGCGGCGGCGTTTTCATCGGGGGAAAGGCGATACATTTGGTCGCACGGATTTTCCTACGGTGATTGGTGCGCTCCGAACGAAAATCAAAAGCAATGGATGGCAAAAAAGAAGTGGATTTCAACCGCATATTATGCCAACGATTGCGCCCTCGCATCAAAAATTGCGACCATCCTCGGTCTTGAAGAGGAGGCTAAGGCGTTTCAAGAAAAGCGAAAGTGCATCGAAAACGCATATCGGAACGTTTTTACCGACAAAAAAGGAACGCTCAAAAACGAGTTTCAAACGGCCTATGTTTGCCCGCTGTATTTTGGAATGGTGAGCGGAGAGGAAAGAAAAAAATATGCTGAAAACCTTTTAAGACTCGTGAAAGAAGCCGATAATCATCTTTCCACCGGCTTCCTCGGAACACCATATCTCCTTTTTGCCCTTTCGGACAACGGATATATAAATGAAGCATATGACCTTTTACTTCAGGATACCGTCCCGTCGTGGTTGCATGAAGTCAAAGCCGGGGGAACGTCAATTTGGGAGCGTTGGGACGCGCTTCGACCCGATGGAACCGTCAATCTCGGAAAAGATCCGGGAAGCGGTCTGATAAACGCTGTCGGCGGAGGAATGGTTTCTTTCAACCATTATGCGAACGGTGCAGTCGGCGATTGGTTATATAGGCGCGTCGCGGGACTCGAAGCGATTGAGCCGGGCTACAAAAAATTTAAGGTTGCACCCCTCGTCGGAGGCGGACTCACGAGCGTGTCATGTTTCAAAAAGCTTTCGAGCGGAACTATCAAAATCAATTGGAATTTTGAAAACGGCGTTTTTGTCCTCTCGATTAATGTTCCGTTTAACACGAGCGCTGTCATCACGCTGCCCGACGGAAAGAGCCTTGAAGTTTCAAGCGGAAAATATGTGTACAGCGTTGAAATGTGAGCAATATTATTTAAAAAGTCATGTGATGACATAACCGAATAATATAAAAACATATAGGCGCAGCCGATGGATTTTACGTCAGCTGCGCTTGGCTTTTTAGACAAAATGAAAAACCCTGTAAGCGTCTAATCGTCGAAGAATGTTAACCGTAAGCTAAAGTTATAAAAATCAAAGAGTTCCTCAGCGTACCTACGGTGAAAGCACCTATATTTTTTTCAATTAAGCACACCTTCGGTGTATGAAAAATGAAGGCGCTTTGCTAATGCAGTGCGGTAACCCGCATGAAAATCAAAGCGCGCGCTTCATGGAGTGTAACGAATATCACATTTAGAAAACAGAGCAGCAAGACTTAAATCTTCCTGCTCTGTTTCGCTTTACACACTTGTCTAAACCTCCTCTCCGCCACTTGAAGAAATTCTGCATTTGTGGTATCATATTAAACTGCGGGTGAATATGTTTGCCCGCGGATATTTATTACAATATTGCACCCGACAGGATGAGTCGGTGCAACGCAAAACGGGAGAAAAAGATGATAACAGTATCCGATCTCAGCTTCAATTTCGGCACACAGACCCTTTTTAAGGGCGTCGATCTCAAATTTACGCCCGGCAACTGCTACGGTATAATCGGAGCAAACGGCGCGGGCAAATCAACATTTCTGAAAATACTTTGCGGTGAGCTTGAGCCGTCGCACGGTTCGGTTATAATCCCGCCGACGGTCAGGATGTCGGTGCTGCGCCAGGATCACTATGCCTTTGACGAATACACCGTGCTCGACACCGTTATAATGGGCAACCGCCGCCTCTACGATATAATGAAAGAAAAGGACGCGCTCTATGAGAAGCCGGATTTCAGCGAGGAGGACGGAATGCGCGCCGCCGTGCTCGAGGAGGAGTTCGCCGAGCTCGACGGCTGGGAGGCGGAGTCCGATGCGTCGAAGTTGATTCAGGGCCTCGGCCTTGACGAGAGCCTGCTCTATGAGCAGATGTCGTCTCTCTCGGGTTCGCAGAAGGTCAAGGTGCTGCTTGCACAGGCGCTTTTCGGAAACCCAGATATAATCCTGCTCGATGAGCCTACAAACGACCTCGATATAGCCGCCGTCAAGTGGCTTGAGGACTTCCTGAGCGAGTATTTCGGAACGGTCATTGTCGTCTCGCATGACCGCCATTTCCTAAATAATGTCTGCACGAGAATAGTCGATATCGATTATTCCGAGATAAAGATGTATGTCGGCAACTACGAATTCTGGTACGAGTCGAGCCAGCTTATCCAGAAGCTTATAAAACAGCAGAATAAGAAAAATGAGGAGAAGGCGAAGGAGCTTCAGGCGTTCATCGCAAGATTCTCCGCAAACAAATCGAAATCCCGTCAGGCGACCTCGAGAAAGAAGCTGCTTGATAAACTGACTATCGAGGAGCTGCCCGCGTCGAGCCGCCGATATCCGTTTGTCGGCTTCGATATGGACAGAGAAGTCGGTAAGGATATCCTCACCGTCGAGGGACTTACAAAAGAGGTCGACGGCGCAAAGCTGCTCAACAATGTCAGCTTCACCGTGCGCAAGAACGATAAAATCGCGTTTGTCGCAAAGAGCGAGCAGGCGATAACCATGCTCTTCAAGATACTCATGGAGGAGGAGGAGCCGGACAGCGGCAGCTTCAAGTGGGGACTGAGCACATCGCGCTCCTATTTCCCTGCGGATAACTCCGCATTCTTTTCCTCCGACCTCAATCTTATCGATTGGATGCGCCAATATTCAAAGGATCAGACAGAGACTTATATCCGCGGCTTCCTCGGCAGAATGCTGTTCTCGGGCGACGCGGTTTTGAAGCCCGTAAACGTCCTTTCGGGCGGCGAAAAGGTCAGATGTATGCTCTCGCGAATGATGCTCTTCGGCTCAAATGTGCTCATTCTCGATCAGCCGACGAACCACCTCGACCTCGAATCCATAACCGCCGTCAACAACGGACTGTCGGAATTTAAGGGCAATGTCCTGTTCTGCTCGCACGACTATGAAATAGTCAATACCGTGGCAAACAGGATAATCGAAATATGCGACGACGGCATTATCGACCACTCGGGCAACTACGACGATTTTGTCGAGTTCAAGGAGAGCCGCGGAATGGCGGTTACAACGCTCTGATACGGATTGATAATTCTTACGGTTTGTGGTATAATCAAAGCGGAAAATGAAAATGATTTTCGGGAAGGACAGTGAATTATGAAGAATCAGAAAACTGTCAAAAGTTCAAACAACGAAAAGGGCGCGTTGCTCTATATCGTGACCTGCGCGCTGGTTGTTATCCAGCCGCTGCTCGATATAATTTCATCTGTTGTCATCAATCTCGGCAAGGCGAATTATATCAGCTTCTCGGGTGCTGTAAGGGCGCTCATAATAGCTGCCGTTACCGTGTTTACCCTCGGTTTTTACAAGGGCAGATACAGCCGGCTGTTTAAGATTTATAACGGCATCGCGGCCGCATATATCATACTGATGTGCCTGATGAGCGCGACCCGCGGAGACCATGTCACATTCCTCTATATGCTCGGACTCATGGCGGATACGTTCTTCTTTGCCTTTATGTTCCTGCTTATATTCGAGACCGCGCAGACCGTCGGACGCAGAGTGCACCCATCGGTTATTGCGGCAACGGCGCTTATCTATGCGATTACTCTTGTTATAAGCTATATTTCAAAGAAGGGCACCTTCCACTATTCGACCTCGTTTGCGGTGGCGCTCGCCCTGCTTATTCCTTCCGCGCTCGTTTTTCTGGTCTCGCGCCTCGGTAGAAAAAAGGCGGAGAACGCAAAGCCGATTGACGCGGCGCTCTCGTGGATAGTCCCGGCGGCGGGCAGTATTTTGCTTCTCGTCGGCGCAGTGCTTTCAAATTCGAAGCCCGTACTTTTTGTGTCCGTCATATTCTCTGCGGGTCTCTTTATTTGGACCTTTTCTTCGTGGAGAGACGGAAGAAAAGAGAATCGCCCGCCCATGATGCGCGCGTTTATTTCGAGCGCGCTTTTCTGCGTGCTTGTCCTTGCGTTTCTGCCCGTTTCTCCCGTCAAGAGCAGCTTTGACGGCAGATTGAGCTTCAAGGAACTGTTTTATACATATAACGGTCAGCAGTCGCCGACAGTCAACCCGAACGGAGAAGATCCGATTTTTGATGACGAAGATGATGACGGCAACTCCGACTATGTCCCGAACCTCGACTCCGGCTATGTGCCCGGAAGCGACAAAAAAGATGACGATACAACAAAGAAGACTACCGATAACAGCTCTGAAACTCCTGCTACAGAGTCCACAAAAGAACCTGCGGGAGACAGCACTAACGACACTTCGGAAGAGACCTCGGAAATAAGCACCGAGACCACAAAATGGTGGCAGACGAAGCCTACCTTGCCGGACAAATCCGATCTTGAGAGCTTTATAAAACCTTATATTCCGACCCTCCCCGGAGAAGACAGCACAGGGGAGTCGGAAACTGTTACCGAAAACACCACCGACAAGTCCGACACCGAAGAGCCGGGAACAGCGGCATCGGAGGAGAATCGCAGCCCCGCTGCCGCGATAGGCTTCGGAGCCCTCAGAAGCCCCGCACTTCCGAACGCCGGTGCGATAAATATTGACAGAACGGTCTACTATGCAAAGATGTTCGGCGAGGGGGATATTCAGACTAAGCTATTCGGCTTGAGATTTGCCGCGCTGTTCGATCAGACGGATTCGATAAAGACGGCGACAAAGGTGCATTCCGACCCCATAACCGTTGCGCTCAACTACGGCATCTTGGGCTTCCTCGTCTATATCCTGCCTGCGGCGTTTATATTCCTGAAGCTGCTCGCGTATATTCTCTTGAATCTTACCGAGATTTTCCGCTCTGCGGGCTGCGCGGTCTATATGTTTACCTCATTTGTTATTATGATTCTTTCCGCGCTTGACGGCGATATTCTTGCCTTTTCTGCAGTCGGCGGCATAGCGTCGGTCATTTTGGCAAATGCGCTTTCCGTCAGCGAGGATGCGCGGGTGAATTCGTCGGAAAACGGATAATCGCCGATATGTGAAAAATCAACAAAGCGTTCCGCTTGCGGGACGCTTTTTCTATTTCTGTCGCATTCCGAAATTTTTGTCTCTGCACCTCGAAAAAATTCCGAAAAATTTTCATAAAACTTCGATTTTTCGCAAAAAAATATTGAAAGTAAATCGTACTATTTACTTTTATATTTAATAGTGTGTATAATGATTATGCTGAAAAACGCGTTGAGAAATGCACCTTTTTGTTACATTTCACCAATGCGCGTTTTTGAATGGCTGCTGATTATATCCTGCATATGTGCAGGGAAAGGAATGATATTCAAAATGAAAAACCTTGGGTACTACAACGGCAAATTCGGTCCTCTCGAAGAAATGATGGTTCCCATGAACGACAGAGTCTGCTATTTCGGCGACGGCGTCTATGACGCTACCTACAGCCGCAACGGCGTTATCTTCGCTCTCGACGAGCACATTGATCGCTTTTTCAACAGCGCAGGACTGCTCCGCATTGAGCTTCCCTGCACAAAGGATGAGATGAAAGACATCCTCAACGATATGGTCAGCAAGGTTGACAGCGGCAATAACTTTGTTTATTGGCAGGGGACCCGCGGAACCGGAATCCGCAACCATGCGTTCCCCAAAGAGGGCAAGGCCAACATTTGGGTTACAATCAAGCCCGCAGAGGTCAAGGATCTTTCTCAGCGCATTAAGCTCATAACCCTTGAGGACACAAGATTCCTTCATTGCAATATAAAGACCCTCAACCTCATTCCGAGCGTTATGGCGGCTCAGAAGACCGTCGAGGCAGGCTGCGACGAGAGCGTTTTCCATCGCGGCGACAGAGTCACGGAGTGCGCTCACAGCAACGTACATATTATAAAGGACGGCATATTCAAGACCGCTCCCGCCGATCACTATATCCTTCCCGGTATTGCCCGCGCCCATCTTATCAGAGCGTGCAAGGCTAACAACATCACGGTTGACGAGACTCCGTTCACCGTCGCCGAGCTTATGGATGCCGACGAAGTCATAGTCTCATCCTCCGGCTCCTTCTGCCTTGTCGCAGATGAAATAGACGGCAAGCCCGTAGGCGGCAAAGCCCCCGAGCTTATCGACATCCTTCAGAAATATCTCGTCAAAGAGTTTATTGACGCCACGACTGTCTGAGGGAGGGGAGCGGTATGACGCAAAAAGAGCTTACTGTTCTCAATCTCGGAGACAGCCTCGACAATATCTCCAACATTGACCCCAGAGGCTACGGCGTTTGCCATATCCTCTATCCCGCCGCGCGCGAATATACAGGCGGACCTCTCTGCATGAATGCCGCGACAAAGCTCTGCGATACATTGAAGCAGGATGACCTCGTATATATAATGACCGGCTTTGTTCTGCCCCCGTCGGGCAGTGCCGAGACGGACGGCGTTATCAGCTCCGTCCTGCTCGCACGTGCGCTCGTCATTGCGTTCGGCGCAAAGCCCGTTATCGTCTGCCAGGAGGAGAACGTCCCCGCAGTCAAGGCTATGGCCGCAGTTGTCGGACTTCATCTCTATGATTCGATAGATGAGCTTAAAAAATATCCGATATCCATGGCTGTCGTGCCCTTTACAAAGGATAAGGCCAAGGCGGAGAGCTGCGCCGACGAGATAATCTCCCACGGCAAGCCCGCTGCGGTTATCAGCATTGAGGCGCCCGGCGAGAATAAGATAGGCGTATATCATAACGCCACCGGACTCGATGTCACTCATCTCGAGGCCAAAATGGATATCCTCTTCGATAAGCTCCGCGACATGGGCGTGCTCAATATCGCAATAGGCGACCTCGGCAACGAGATAGGCATGGGCACAATTGCTTCTCATCTGCATAAGAACATTCCTTATGCCGACGAGGGCGAGTGCCGTTGCGGCTGCGGCGGCGGAATAGCCGTGCGCACCGTCACCGATAACATAATCACCGCCACTGTCTCCGATTGGGGTTGCTACGCGATGATAGCGGCGATAGCTTATCTCAAAAAGGATCTCGATATCATGCATACCGCAGAGCTTGAGGGCGATACAATAGTCACCGCCGCTCGCAACGGTATGATTGATATGTACGGCTGGTGCATCCCGGCTATCGACGGCTTCGGCAAGAGCCTGAATATGTCGATAGTCAACCTCATGCGCGAGTGCGTCAGCTACTCGCTGAAGCTTGAGGATACCTGCAAGACCTGGTTCGAAAAGGTCATCGACAAGGGCTTTTTCGGCGAATAACCAAAAAAGGGGTAAAAAACTATGAATGAAACGTTGTTTCTTCCTGCCGGAGATTCGGCGGTCAATGTCGAGTTCGGCAGAATAATAGACCCCGAAATAAACAAAAAGATACGCAGCCTGTCTGACTCGCTGTCTCGTAAGCCGATACGCGGGGTGACGGAATGTATACCCACGTTCCGTTCCCTGCTCGTCTGCTACGACCCCTTGCAGACGGGCTGCGAGGCTTTGATAAAGAAACTCAAAAAGCGTATAAAATCTCTCGATCAGGCGTCGGCCGGAGAGAAGCGTGTGTTCAATATTCCCGTCTGCTACGGCGGCGAATTCGGCGAGGACATAGCCTTTGTTGCGTCCCATGCCGGACTCACCGAGCAGGAGGTCATAGACATACACACGGGCAGAGATTATCTCATATTTATGCTCGGATTCCTGCCGGGCTTCGCCTATCTCGGCGATATGGATAAGCGCCTGCACACTCCGCGCCTTTCAAACCCGCGAACGAGTATTCCCGCGGGCTCCGTCGGCATAGGCGGCGAGCAGACGGGCATATATCCGCTCGCGTCGCCGGGCGGCTGGCAGCTCATCGGCAGAACGCCGGTCAGACCCTATGATCCGAACCGCGCCGAGCCTATACTTTACAGCGCGGGCGATTATATCAGATTTTTCGCCGTCGACGAGCAGGAGTACCGCAAAATAGAGGAGCTTGTCAGCCGCGATGAATACGAGTGCAAAATAACTGCCGGGGAGGGGAACTGATATGAGTATGCATATAATCTCGCCCGGTATGCTCACCACCGTTCAGGATCTCGGCCGCTGCGGATACATGGCGTCGGGCTTCCAGCAGAGCGGCGCGATGGATCGCTTTGCCGCCGAGGCAGCAAACCTCTTGGTCGATAACAGCGAGAGGGACGGAGTGCTCGAAATGACCATGCTCGGCGTGAAGGTTTATTTTGATGAGGACAATGTCATAGCGATAACCGGAGCCGAGTTCACTCCCACAGTGACCGATTTTGAAACGGGAGAAGTGACCGAGCTTCCGATGAACCGCGCCATACGCATTAAAAAGGGCGATGTGCTCGACTGCGGCAGCGCAAAGAGCGGACTGCGCGGCTATCTCGCCGTGGCGGGCGGCTTTGATATCGCTCCCGTTATGGGCAGTATGTCTACAAATCTAAAGTGCAAAACCGGAGGCTTTGAAGGCAGAAAACTCAAGGCGGGCGATGTAATTCCGCTTCGCCATCCGCAGGGTTGGCTATTCAGTATGGTCGGCCGCGTGTACGAGCCCGAAAAGCGTGCCGACGGCACGGTTACCATCCATGTTATACCCGGCCCTCAGGATGATTACTTTTCCGATAAGGGCAAAAATACCTTCTATTCAGAAGTTTATTCCGTCACCGCCGATTCAGACAGAATGGGCATAAAGCTCGACGGAGCGCCGGTAGAGAGCATTGACGGCGTCGATATTATTTCGGACGG
>ERZ791885.1833-NODE-1833-length-12028-cov-6.956820_pt1 | contig 12028 bp, 9 predicted proteins | sample MGYA00510159_ERZ791885 | MGnify/ENA primary metagenome ERZ791885 (study PRJEB30046, sample SAMN00792054) | human gut metagenome | study: EMG produced TPA metagenomics assembly of the A metagenome-wide association study of gut microbiota in type 2... | reverse complement strand
GGGGCGGCTCTGGAGGATATACCCCCGCCGCTTGCCGGAGAAAAAGCATAGCCGGGACAGGCGGTCAAGGGCTGGCCGCTGAAAACAGCGGTGCGATGCACCCTTGACAGCCCGCTCCCGGCCATGCTGGAATACGGGCGGCGACGGGGGATATAACCACAAGAGCCATTCGGGGAAACGAAAGACCTCGGGACAAAAAGTCCCAAGGTCACTTTTCCAGATCCGTTTTCTTTTCGGGCTTGCCCAACTCGGGCGGCTGCTTGGCTTTCCAGTCATCCAGCAGAGAAATGATCTTGTCTTTCATTTCCCTCGGGGACTTGTCCTTGCCGAAATACTTTTCCAGTTCCGCACTATTGATGATCACCTTGTCTACCTCCTTTTTCTCCTGCGACAGAATCCCGTCGATCACATCGCCGTTGAGCTTGCCATCCTTGTCCAGCTCCCGCATTTTCTGTGCCTGCGACAGCGAGGGCGAGGACTGCTGCCCCTCGATGGACACGGCGATATATCTCTGATTTTTGGGACGGATGAATGAGATCTCCACCGCTGGGGTGAACGCCAGCTTTTTCTCGTCCACCATTTTCTGCAAATCCGGCACAAGCTCGGTCAGGCGGATATACCGCTGCACCTGCTTGTAGTTCATGCCGTTGCGATCTCCCACGACCTGCGTGGAGCGTTTTCCGGCGTCCTTGTCCTCCTCGCCGGGACGGGAGCCTTGGTGCTTGATGGCCTCCACCTGCATTTTGAGTGACTGCGCCTTTTCCGTGGGCAAAATGCGCTCACGGTGGCGGAGGTTGTCATCCGTCATGGCGAGGATGGCTTCATCGTCCGTCATGTTGCGGACGATACACGGCATATTCGCAAATCCGGCAAGCTCGCTTGCCCGCTGGCGGCGGTGGCCTGCGATGATCTCATAGCCGCCATCCTCACGGGGACGCACCAGCGCAGGCTGATTGACACCCGCTGCCTTGACCGACTCCACAAGTCCCTGCATCTCCGCATCGTCCCGGACACCAAAGGGATGATTTTTGAACGGGTGCAGGTCAGACAGGTTGAGATAGACGATCTCCTCTTTTTCGGCGCGGGTGGCGTCACGGGGCGCAGACGGCTCCGGCGTGACCTCCGCACCAGCGGGAGCGCTGCCCTTATCCACGACAGGCTTCTCTGGGGCGGGCTTGCTTTGGGACTTTTTGTCCCGAGGTTTGGGCGGCTTTGCCTTATCGGGAGCGGCCTTGCCATCCTTGGGCGGACGGCCTCTGCCGGGTTTGGCGGCCTTGTCCTTTTCGGCGGGTGGCTTCTGCTTGACCGCCTTTTTCTCCTCCTTAGCCGCCTCGTCACGGGCGGCAGCGAAATTCACCACCTTGCCAGAGTGTGCCGGGGTAGGATCGTCCTTGCCGGGATCAGGCGGCGGCTGCTCCTGCTCCTTTTCAGCCTTGGGAGCTTCGGGAGCGGCAGGCTCCTCCACCTCGGCGTGGGTAACAGCGTCAGCGGGATCGGGTACAGCCTCGCCCATTTCAAAGAGTGCCGCCTGCCCCTCGTGTTCCAGCATGACCGCCTCTGCGTCGGTCAGCGCAGACTTGGGAGCAGATTGCTCCGGCACGGCGGCATTTTCTACCGCAGGAGCGGGAGCCCCGGCGGGCGGGGCTGCTTCGGGAATGTTCTTCTTATCATCTGCCATTTGCAAACCTCCTTTTCATGGCATGAAAAAAGCCAGTCCGCAGACTGGCCGGGTGGAAGTGACCTTCCTTCATGGTTTTATATATGAAACGCCGCCCATAGTCTCATTAGAGCGGTTACATCAACTAAAGATACTTAATGACATTTCAAAGTGTTCGTGGTAGAATTATTGTGAAAAATGTCTATTATCCTCAGTTTACTGTCAAGTAATATTGTTTGGAGGGTGGAATAAATGTACAAATTCAAAACCAGCGAACAGAACAACGATAAAGCAACTGAATTTGAAACAAAGTCCCTCCTTTATCTATTGACCAAAATTAAAGGCCATAGTGGGATAAGTCTTTTTATCATCGATTGTTTTAACGATGTGACAGGTGTTGCTGAAGATTACTCTGACAGTTGGGATATTCAGTCAAAAAATGTTGCATCATTAACCCCTCGTATAGTCGGCAAAGCACTATATACGCTATTTGCAAATTATGTAAGTGACATTTCTTTCGGCCACTTTATCCTATATTTGCCACAGCTTAAAGAAAGCTATGTTGAGGACGTTTCAGTAGAAACTTTTGATATTGGCAATTTTAAGAACACAAAAGTTGCTGATGTCAAGGATGGATTGATAGCTGAAATTGAACGTCGAAATGACCCGGATGTAAACGAGCCGGTTGCCCTATCTAAATTAGACCAATTTTTATCTGATGTGGTCTTTGCATTTGATAGATATGGTAAAAGCGACTATATCAAATCCATTATTGAATTCAAAAATGTTTCTAATTTAGACGCCGAGTTCTTGAATCGCATTTTTGATGAAATACGCGCACAACAAGCAACCAAAAAAATCAGAAATGTATACGGCCAAGAAGTTGCCTCAATTCAAGAAACAGAAAAACTTGAAAAAAACATCTACAGAAAAGATATCGAACTGCTTGTTGTTAATAGGGTAATCGGTAATGATTTGTTTTCCTCAAAGGGTATCCCTCTCTATTTTATTCACGAAGTCCAGGGGATGGATGAAGAGGATATCGCTGATCTAATCCAAGAGTGCCAAACCCAAATTAGCAGAACACTTTTTAACAAAAACAACAAGCGAGCGTTTTGGCTCCTGTTGGAAGAAGTGATGACGACACTTGAAAAAAATCCGTCTGCAGGTATTCGCGCTATTTTCAAAAAAATGACTGCTCAAACTAAAAACAGATTGTTCACATTAGATGAAAGCGCATTGCTCTATTTAATAGCGTTGGTAAAGGAGGGTCTGAAAAATGAGAATTCTTAAAACAGGCTGTGGAAATACACAAGAATCGTTCATAGAGGATCGCCTTACCGATGGTGTAAATGTGATTTTTAGTAACGATAACAACAAGGGAAAAACTATCATCCTTCAAGGTATGATGTATGCTTTGGGAAATGAGCCAATTTTCCCCAGCGGGTTTGACTACAAGTCATATTACTTTTATACCAGTATTGAACACAACGGAGATATATTTGAGTTTCTGCGGAAAAACAACACAATTGCTGTAAAGCAAGGAGATTGTGTAACCGTATTCCACGATATATCAGAGCTAAAGTACTTTGTTGCAAAAAATATCTTTTCACTCCCATACATTATCAAAGATGATTTCCAAAAACTTGTTGATCTCTCACTCTTTTATCAATTGTTTTTTGTCGGACAGGATCGGCGCAATCCATCCAATATCGTGAATAGCGGCTATTACAACAAGCAGGACTTTGCAAATATGCTGTATGCTCTTTCAGGATGTCTGACGCTGACAGAATCTATTGAAAAGTTAAAATTATTAAGATCTGAACTGAAAGCGTGCAAGTCTAATATTGAAGTATTGAGCAAGCGCCTAACGTTTTACCGTGAGCATCCAGAAATTGCGAGCGCAGTTTCAAGGACTGCTGATCGAGAAAACATGGAGAAAGAACGGCAGGAGTACCAAGCCCTTAATGAGGCCATTTCTGCCATGCTAAAAAAACGGGCAAGGCTAACAAATCGAAAAATCAAATTAGAAAGCCTCATTTCTGAACTTAACTCCTTAAATACACAGTTAAAAACAGGTGAAATACTTTGCCAAGACTGTGGTAGCAGCAATATTACTTATGTTAGCGGAGATTTGAGCTTTGAACTGACGAATGACTTAGTTAGAAAAAATGTCATGCGTTCAATTTCCAACTCCATAACCCTGTATGCGACTGAAATCACAGAACTGCAACAAAGAATAAATCAGAAACAAGATGAACTAAACCAAAAAATTCAAAAGACCCCTGTCCCCATTTCGAATATGTTGATATACTCTGAAACAATTCGAACATATAGCGAAGATGAAAAACGTTTGTCTGAGCTGCATGATAAGCAGGATGCTCTTGAAGCAGAAATTGAAGTGGAACAAACGCTCCAAGATTCAAATTCTCAAACACAAAGCAAAGTAAAAGCAAGCATCCTTGCCAGCATGAATTCATTCTACAAGCTCATTGATCCTGACGGAACTCAAGTATTTAAAGATTTCTTTTCGACAAAATCTATGACATTTTCGGGAAGTGAGGAACAGGAGTATTATTTCAGCAGAACGTTGGCAATCTTCTGGCATCTCAAACACGCATTCCCAATCATCATGGATTGTTTTAGAAAAGGTGAGCTCTCCACGAAAAAAGAGAATATCATGATAGCAGAGTACCAAAAGACAGGGGTGCAGGTTATCCTATCCTCTACTTTGAAAGATGAGGAGTACTCTTCCGGTACGAAGTATTATGATATAGATGGTGTAAATGCGATAAACTATGAATCAAATCCCAATAGTCATATTTTGCAAAGCATTTACTGTGAACAATTTATGCGCCTTGTCGATTCGTTTGGCATTGTCTATTAAAGAATCTCTCAAAAACAAAGCGTAACCCACTGTTTATCGTGGGTTACGCTTTGTTTTAGGATAAAAGCACCTTGCTTGCTGCTTGCAAACCGTTGATATATCTGTGTTTTCTGAAATCCTATAATTACACTCCGACCATAATGTGGAGACAAAAAAGATGTCTCCTGCGAAAAGCCCGATTATATCGGGCTTTTTTGCTACCCAAACGGCGATTTTTCTCTGTACCAAAACACAGATGTAAAATCGCCGTTTTCCCTTTGTGGATAGACTTGAACTCCCGAAAAGTAAATATCCGATACACAGGCAGATAGAAAGCAAAAATCTATCTGCCTTTTTTATTACCCTCAAAAAAAGGAGAAATCAAATATGCTACGGAAAGAATTAGCCAAACGGCTCAAGGCTCGGTATGACACCAAGATGGACGGAAGCGGATGGATGGAAGTATCCTCGGACGGCATTCCCCTCTGCCGGATAAAATACAACGGTCAATTTCTAAGCAACGCCGACCAAAACCTCTCGGATGAATACCGCAGTAAAATTGCAGACATTCAAGATGAGCTTTCTACGGTGCGGGAATATGTCGGGCTCTACGAACACGCCCCGCAGATGAAAGCCGATGGCGTCTCCGATTACAGACAGCTTGCCGCATTCGGAGATACCGTGTTGGCGGCAACCTACAGCGAAAAGAACGGCTTTATGTTCTGCACATGGAAACAGAATGCAGACGGCGACTCGGTGTTCTGGGGAGATTACTCGCCGAACTATGAATATGTCAAAGAAGCCTTTGCAGTGCGTTCCGGTCTCGTCAGCAAAGATCGTCTGTTCAGTGAGAATAGAATCGGCTCGACTTAATCAAGTCAAAAACCGCCCGTCTTTTTCTCTGCTGTGGGGCAAAAAGTGTGGCTTTTATGCAAAGTCTCGTAAGAAGCAGTTCAAAAATAGACAAGTTTATGCTATAATCTAATTCGAAAAGGTATACCCTATGGTAAACAAAAACGAATGAAGGCGAAACGGGGTCTGTTTATGACCGAACAGAAAAAGAATATTATCATAACAAGCGGCATTGCTGTACTTGCCGTGATACTGGCATATTGCTTCCGAATTGTGGGCAGGGGCAGCTTCTACCCGATGCTGTTTTCCTATCTGCGCAGCTTTATCTATATCGGCCTGTTCGCCGCCTGGGGGCTCTCCGTCCGTCAGCGGATCGTGCAAAAGCAGGTGTGCAGGTTTATGACGGTCACCGCCGTGCTGCTTATCATCTGGATGGTAGTCCGTTCGGCAAAGTATTTTATATTCTGGCAGCCGGACGCCGTCCGGTACCTGTGGTATCTGTTCTATCTGCCCATGCTGTTTGTGCCTATGCTGGCGCTGCTGATTGCCATGTCATTGGGAAAGCCGGACGAATACAAATTCCCCAAGGGAATGTCGGTTCTGTGGATCATCTCCGGCGTATTGCTTCTGCTCGTACTCACAAATGACCTGCACCAATTCGTATTTACCTTTCCGAAGGACGCCGCCGTGTGGACGGACAAAAACAACGGCTACTCGATAGGCTACTTCATTATTGTAGGCTGGCAGGTGCTGTGTGCCTTTGCCGCACTCGTAATGATGTTTTTCAAATGCCGCGTGCAAAAAGGAAGGCTCCACTTTCTTCCCATTGTTCCTATGCTGCTGACGATTGTTTACAGCGCACTTTACTATGCGGGTGCAGATTGGCTGCTCCACTTGTTCGGCGATATTGCCGCGTTCCAAAGTGTGATGTATATTCTGACCTTTGAGTTTTGCATCGCCTGCGGATATATACATTCAAACAGCCGTTATGTGGACTTGTTTGCCTCCTCTGTCGGCACATCGGCAGAGATCACCGACAAGGACTTTACCGTTCGGTATGCGGCTGTAAACACTGCGCCTATCTCAAAGGAAACGATGAAAAAAGCCCAGCAAAGCCCGGTCACGATGGACGGCTTGACCGTTCACACCATGCCCGTTGACGGCGGCTATGCCGTATGGACAGAGGATGTGTCGGCTCTGCGTAACATCAAGGAGGACTCCGAGCTTCTTGCAGACGAGCTTGCCGACAGGAACGAAATACTCCGTTATGAATACAAGCGTGAGGCCAAGCGCCGCAAGGTGGAGGAGCAAAACCGCCTGTATGACCTCCTGCGTTCCGCTACGCAGACGCAGATCGACCGCATTGCGGAGCTCACTAAGGAATACCGCCGAATCTCAAGCACCGATCCCGACAGCGCCAAAACGCTCCTTGCCGAGATTGCCGTGCTGTGCAGCTATATTAAACGCCGCAAGCATCTGACGCTCCTTACCGACCGAGATATTAAAATAGCGGCAACGGAACTCCACCGTGCCTTCCATGAGTCCCTCCAAACGCTGAAGCTGTTGGGTGTCCGCAGCTCACTGTATGTGGACGAATCTCTTTCCATGCTCTCCGGCAAAACGGCGACCGCTGTATTTGATTTTTATGAATCAGTTATTGAAGCCGACATTTTGAATTTAACAGGCATACAGGTAAGCCTCATAAAGGCAGACGGCTTGCGCTTGTCACTGAATGTGTGCTGCAAAGCCGACCTTTCCGCTTTGGTAAGCGGAGACGGTATCCGCTGTGAAAAAGAGGATGACGAGGAATACCAGCGCCTTGTATTTGAAGCGAAAGAAGGTGACAGGAAATGAGTGCATTTTCTTCCCTTTCTGAATTTTGGCAGACTATGCTGCCGTTTATCATGCTTGTGGAGATCGTCCTTGAAATCGGGCTGTTTATGTATCAGCTTCTTCGCAGCAATAAGCCGGTGCGCAGCCTGCTGAGTCTGGCGGTTATGGCGGTGATGATCCCACTGCTGTTCTCCGTTTCCCGGGCAGATCCCGATAATATCGGGGACGCATTTCTGCTGGGCGCACCGTGGCTGATATTTGCCGCTGCCATTTTCCTTGCGGCAGTTCACTTTGCCATTGCTCTGCCGCGGGAATACCGCCGCAAAAAGAACGAGCTCTCGCCGTTCTCCATTAAGGAAGCAACGGATAAGCTGCCTATGGGCATCTGCTTTGCTGACCCGAACGGCAGGATCATCCTGTGCAACAACCGTATGCGCAGGCTGTCCTTTGCCCTTTGCGGCCACGAGCTGCAAATCAAAAGCGATATGGAAAATGCCCTGAGCGTGCCGGACAGATCCGTAACCGTCAAGGATGATTGCTACATCCTGCCCGACAAGACCGTCTGGCAGTTTCGCACACAAACTATCACCGTGGAGAGCGATGACCGCTGGCAACAGATAACGGCGCACAATGTAACCGAGCTGTATAACGGCTACCAAAAGCAAGAGGAAATAAATAAAGAACTGGCAGAAGTCAATCGAAAGCTCAGGAAGATGTACGCCCGCATGGAGGACGATGTCAAGGAGAAGGAAAGCCTTGACCTGAAGGTCTATATTCACGACACCATCGGGCGAAGCCTCCTGACCATCCGTGACACCATAGACAGCGGAGAGGATACCGAGCGAAAGCTTGAGGCGCTGCAAACTGCCATCGGTATGCTGGCAAGCAACCGTGTCACCTCCGTCAGCACAATGGACGAGGTAAAAAGAACCGCACGGCAGCTTGGCGTGGCTGTAAAAATCGACGGCTACCTGCCCCGTGATACCGCAGCCGAGGAGCTGACCGTTGCCGCCGCCAAGGAGTGCGTGACCAACTGCATCAAGCACGCAGACGGGAATGAGGTATATATCCGCATTGCCGAGCGCAATCATTGCCACGACATTACCATAACCAATAACGGCAGAGTGCCCACGGGGCCGATCAGAGAGGGCAGTGGACTTTCCGCGCTTCGTCACAGCATTGAAAGCCACGGCGGCGAGATGCATATTTCCCATGAGCCGCGCTTTGCGCTTCTCATCACGATTCCCGAAAAGGAGAATGAGCTATGATAAGCACCATACTTGTAGAGGACGATCTGTACATCCAAAAGCACTTTGTCGATCGTCTTGCGGCAGACGGCGAGTTTCATCTTGTCGGCGTTTTCCGTGACGCCTTTGAAGCGGAAAAGCACTGCAATGCCACCGTAAAGCTCGTCCTTATGGATGTGCAGACGCAGCGCAAGCATTCCGGTCTTGCCGCCGCAGAGCGCATCAAAAAGGCTTTTCCGCAAATCAAAATCGTTGTGGCTACCTCGCTTGTCGATCCCGAAGTTTTGCAAAGAGCCAAATTAGGCGCAGCCGACAGCCTGTGGTATAAGGACCACGGCACAGAGGAACTGATGAGCGTGGTAAAGCGCACCCTGGCAGGGGAAAAGGTATTCCCCGATATCGCTCCGGCCATTGAAATGGAGAATACGATGTCCGATGCCTTCTCGCCCCGGCAGTTAGACATCCTGCGCCTTTATATAAAGGGCTTTACCTATCAGGAGATTGCCGATAAGCTGGGCATCTCCAAAAACGGCGTTCGCTGGAACCTGGACGATATGGTGGAAAAGGGCGGCTTTGAAAGCAGAGAAGCGCTGGTTGCAACCGCCATTGAAAACAAACTCATGGTAACCACCTTAAAAGACGAATAAGCAAAACTGAACCCCTTGGCTGTACGGTCAAGGGGTTTTTCGCGCACAAAAGGCAAAAAAATTTTGAAAAGAATCGAGATTTTTCTTCTGTTACTGGCACAAGTGCCAGTGACAAGCGCCCAAAAAACCGTACAATAGATACTGTAAGATGAGGGTTGTGCTTTTAGAAGGCGGTGATGAATGATGAAAAAAATCGTTCTGGACATTCAGAGCGATATCCATGCGCACACCATGGAGCGAATGCTGATGCAAAAATTGGACGATTGCCAAGTTGTGATTTCCGAGTCGCCGGACGCAACCGCCGAGTGGTGCAAAACGCATCGACCGGATGTGCTTTTAATGGAGGTCAAGGCGTATTCGCCCTGGATGTTCAAAGAACGAATGGCAATCCGTGACAAGGTAAAACGGAACACGGAAAACTGCCGTGTCATTCTCTTTGTGGATGATGATACAGACGGAGAGTTGATCGAGCAGGTGCGGCAGGCAAAGCGCGAGGGTCTGATAGACGCTTTTCTCTTCGGTTCGGTATCCGAAAACTATTTTGCTTCGGTCATCGACAGTGTTTAAATCAGGCAACACAAAACGCATAGACAAATCTTCAAAATGATTTTGAGGGAGGAAATGAAGTATGACAAAAGCGAACACACGAAGGCGCATCGTCAGCGTCCTGTTGGCGCTTGTGATGCTGGTCTCACTGATGCCGAGTCTGGTGGTTCCCGCCCATGCCTTTTGGGACGACTACGATGACGGCTTCGATTGTCCTAACTGCGACCACTACCATTTTGGCAGCGATTATATGTGTGACTGTCTGTTCTGCACCATTGACTGTAACTACGAGTGCTGGGTTGAAACCCATTGTAACGACTGCGGTGTGTGCTTTGGAGACACGCCCTACTGGTGCGAGGAGTGCTACAAGTGCGCGGAGTGCATGGAGGAAAAGCACTGCTCCACCTGCGCCAAGTGCTACATCGGCGAGGATGACCAGTTGTGCGGCGAATGCCATAAGGGCCCCTGCTGCTCCATCACCATCTGCGACTCCTGCGGCTTCTGCGATGACTGTGCAAACGATGACAGCGACCCGATGCACTGCTCGCTGTGTAACAGCTGCTTCGGTGCGGTGGACGAGTGCGTGGACGACGATGATACCGGCGTCATCCACTGCATCGATTGCCACACGGCCTGCGAGCAGTGTGAGGAAGCCTGCTGGCCAAGGAGTCCTGCGAGGAGTGCGGCCTGTGCAAGGAGTGCTGCAGGGACAACTCCGATGCCGGCGGCTGCCCGGACGGCGAGACCTGCGTGGAAAGCGCCGAGTGGGACGAGCACATCTGCCCGGGCTGCGACGGCTGGGTCACGGATAAGGAGGACGAGGACGAGTTCTGCGAAACCTGCGAGCTGTGCAAGGAGTGCTGCGAGGGCAACTCCGACTGCTCCGAGGGGATGTGCGCAATGGACACGGACTACGCGGATCACTTCTGCGAGGACTGCGGCCTGTGCTTCCACGACAGCGATCCCTGCGAGGACGGCTGCGATCAGCGCTGCAAGGACTGCTGCCGGGATGCCGTGCGCGCTATGGGCTGCGATCATGACGACTGGTGCTTCAGCGACTCTGATTTTGAGGATCATCTGAAAGCAGAGCACAGCGGTGCCGGGCATACCCACATCGCCTCCTCGTCCTGGTCAGCCGACGGAACGCAGCACTGGCACCCCTGCCGCTATTGTGACGGTAAAAAGCTGAATGCCGCCAACCATGAATATGACGCCAAGGGCGTGTGCAAGGTCTGCGGCTATATCAGCGGCAGCTCCATCGTCATCACCCGCCAGCCCAAGGGCGTCAAGTGCAAGACCTCTATCTACGGCAGCGGCGATTATGACGAAGAGCCGGAAAACGGCCTGCTGTTCAGCGAACATAACTGGGTCACCTTCTCTGTCTCGGCAAAGAGCCTGAAGGGCGACGAGCTGACCTATCAGTGGTATCAGAAGGATAATGCGAGACCGACGGCGGCACCCTACAAGCTGCCGGAGACAGATTACTACGTGGACGTGAACACCCCCACGCTGAGACTGTCGGTTTCCGCCGAGGCCTGCATGGATGACTTCTCCTACTTCTGCGTCATCGGCAGAAAGGGCGACGCTTCGGACACCCTGAAAACGGCGGAGGCAAAGCTGACTGCCACCCATGCCTACAGCCACAAGCAGGCAGGTGTGCCTGTGCCCACCGACGACAGCGAGAGGAACCCGAAATACAATGTCACTTGGGTCGATAAGCATGGGGTTACCCATGACGGTGTCGTGGGCGGCAACCCGAAATGCGACGGCCACAAGCTCCCGTGCCTGTTCGAAGAAAGCGCTCTATACGAAGCGCATTATATGACCACCGGCTCCAAGGAGCGCGTCTTCCCGCATACCTTTGTGCTTGACAGAAGCCTTGACGCAGTGGGCGGCGGCAGAGTCGATGTGCTCAGATGTTCCGTCTGCGACTATACCGTTCCCGTGAAGAGTCACGTCCATGATTACGGCTGGAACTGGGATTACACCGGCTTCGGCAGTATCTATGAGTATACCTTCAACATCGGCGGCTCGACCAAGACGGTGGAGCAGCTCATCCTTGAGTCCGACTATGCCCACCCCGAAAAGTGCATGGTTCCCGGCTGCGAGGAGTTCATCATGGTTCCCCATAGCTGGGGCCGCTGGAATGTGGTTTTGTGTCCTGATACCACAGGCGGCGAAGGCGGCATGGAGGCTGAATGCAGCATCTGCGAATACAAAGAGACGAAAAAAATTGACGGCGATTGGACAAAGGACACCGCCCTCGTGACGGTAAAAAACGGCCGGGCAACCCGTATGATCGTCGAGCCCGGTGACAAGATCAAGCTTTATCCCGAGGAGAGAAACGGTCAGAAAGCCATCGGCTGGAAGGTGGAGTATC
>ERZ791885.1821-NODE-1821-length-12069-cov-3.373398_pt1 | contig 12069 bp, 8 predicted proteins | sample MGYA00510159_ERZ791885 | MGnify/ENA primary metagenome ERZ791885 (study PRJEB30046, sample SAMN00792054) | human gut metagenome | study: EMG produced TPA metagenomics assembly of the A metagenome-wide association study of gut microbiota in type 2... | reverse complement strand
TCATTTTTATATCACCTCAAGTGTATATAAACATACAAATATACTTATTTCAAGTAAATTAAGAATATTTGATTTAGAATGTACATAAAACAGGACTATATAAACATAAGTTGTGAAAAATATATAAACCTAATATTTAACTTATTATCTTTTTAACATATTGAAGTTTTTTAACTTCATATGTACTACAATAAGTACACTTAAATAATTCCGGATTAAAAATAGTTAAATTTGAGCCTTTACTGTGCATAGCACTCTGATATTCAATTCCATCAAATAATGGCTTTCCATTTTCATCTGTAATAGACATAATAAAATCACAAATATATTGTGTCGGCAAATAATCTAACGGACTGTCTCCTCTACGCATAGTTCGGCTCATTTCTTCGTTGATTTTAATCAAATGCTCTCTGTTAATAGCAAGAGCTGTGCAATCCACATCGTCACAAAATGGACTTATTTTATGTATAAGTTTTAAATCAACTACTCTTATAGGTCGCACAGGCTTAAATGTACCTATCGTAACATAATCATATTCTGCAGCGCGAATTTCATGTAATGTTGTTTCTCTATCATTAGTTAAATATAATCTACTTATTCCAGCAGAGTTAGCTCTACCGTCAGTTGATATTTCTTCTGGAGGTGCACCCATCTCGCTACGTGAAAAGCCATTTTTATTTTTAGCAATTCGCCCCCTATAAAATCTCTGCTTATTTACTGGTATTACTTTACCGATATTTATACAATATTTTTTCAAAAGTTCCGTATCAACAAGATTAGTATGAAAACGATTTTTATGTTTTAAACTTTCAACAAAATCATCCCACTTTTCAGTATGTAAAATAGAATTTTCAACAAGATAATCTTTATTATATTTTTCTGGAATTCCAACTGGTTGCTCAAAAATTATAGGATAATCTTTTAAATGTTCAGGTGCTAAACTCTTAAGAATTGATATAATGGATTCATCTGAAATTTCAGCAAAAATATCCCAATCATTTTTAACAGCATCTACTAATGTTTTTCTTTCTTTCATGGGATAACTATCAGGTAAATCATCGTTCGCAGTATAAACGGATAAAAAATTATCAAATAAACTAAATAAGGTTGACTCTTGTTCAGAATCTTCTTGATCTGTATCGTATATTTCAATATTTCCCGAATTACATATTGGGCAAGTGCCTATAGTCCCATTTTTTTTAATCATTGATTTGATTTCCATATCATGAAAACAGTTACTACAAAAAGTCATTTTATTTTACCGTCTAGATAATCTCCCATTAATTCAAGATGATGCATTATAGATAACTTCTTTACTACACCAAGTCCGGGATATGATTGTTCCGCATAAATTCTCTCAAAAGTTTTAATTGCGATTGTATCAAGCTTTTGGTTCTTATTCCAATCAACCAATTGTTCTAACGCTTGATAAAATTTATTTGCAGTATCGCTATAATCATCATTGTCTTTAGAAACAAAATGATGAATTCTCATTTCGTTATCATTATTTTTATCAGGATAAACAATATGAATAGCAACAGCGTAGGGTGCAAACCCAGATTCAGAATATTCTTCTCCAATTATTGAATAATCCGAAAAACCTATATATCCATCATTTTCATAATAAATATGATCATTAGAAAAGAATTCATCTTGATTATCAACATAATCTTGATTACGAGGTTTTTTATTAAATTTATCCTCTAACAAAATTCTATTATTCCGAATTCTCCTAAAAGCTGATGCATAAGGGACAATTGTTTTTACGGACGAAGAAGTTCCAAATGCATTTTCATAATACTTAATAAAATCAGGATTTGAACATATAGAAATAATCTTATCATCGTTTATTCCTTTTTTATGCAGTTCATCTGTCATATTTATAATATCATTATCAACAATTATTCCTGTCAAAATATTATCTTTTTCTTTACCTTCCTGATAGCTCTCAAGATACTTCACATTTTTAGAATTACCAGCATCAATAAAAAAAGAACCTACTTTTGGATTTTGTATTAAAGCCAAATCATGTCTATGTTCTGTAAATGTTTTCATTGTATTAACTAATGTTGGAGACAATTTTACTGGTTCAATAATCGGAACTATTTTTTCACTCAAACATGAGGCGTTTAGCAGTTCCTTTATGGCAAGCAGTTCATTTTGGCGGCCTCTTAAAATCGGATAGTACAATTAAATCACTCCTTCAAATGGTTCTTCAAGATATTCTTGCAATGCTAAAATTTGAGAGTGCCTAAACTTAGAAAAATAGACTAAAAATCTCAAAGCATATGGGATATCACTAAAATCGATAATATCAATTTTATTTCTTTTTTTTAATTCTTTCAAAAACATATCGTATAACAAATCTATTTGCTGATCACAAGCAATATGTTTACATTCTTTATAATAATTTACTGGCGTAACATTTGGTAACGAGCCAGTTATTTTGTAAATTATGTTTTCATATTCTGGTTTGTTTAAAACTTTAAAAATTTGTTCTTTATCTAGTGCCTCTCTATATTTTACCGGTTCTTTAACTCTTCTAATCGTGTTTTTAGAAGTCAAAACATATACACCGACTGGTGTGTTTTTAAGTTTTTTTAATAATTCATTTGATTTCGATTCACTAGTAACTACACAAACATGATCAAATGCTTTAAAATAATCTTTAATTTGAGTTTCCAATCGTTCAAAATTATCTAATTCAGTTTTTATTTCATAAACAGTTGCCTTTCCGTTTATCATAATAAAATCAGCTTTTGATTTAGCAATTGGCACCTCTGTTAGTGCAGTTGTAGTATTCACCCTATGTACATTTATAATGAGTTTGTTTAACAAAGTGTTTTTATAAAAATACTCATTTCTATAAGATTTGCCTAAATATTGATATATTTCAGAAATAACATTTTCATTTTTAATATTTTCATCGTTTGAAAAAGAGATTTCATATCTTCTTACTATTTTTTCAAAGAGATGAATATCATTATGGTCGTCAATTAAATTACGCAACATATTTTGAGTAAAAACATGTGATAAAATAGAATTGTCTGCACTCATGATACCACCTCCATTTACTAATCTTCCATTTTTATTTTATCATATAGCACTCAATTTTGCAACTTATATAAGAAACTCATCGATATAATTTTACAACATTTAGACTAAACAATAAATATTTCAAAATCACTTACAAATCGGAACACTCTATTATGCATCAAATATATCCTAAAATCGATTTAAGTATTTTATAATATTGTTAAAAAAGCAATCTGAAAATAACATCAGATTGCTTTTTATTCATATAAGGTATTTGTAATTATAAATAATTTTAGACATGCAACAATATCAAAAAATAACTTGAGTTTGATTAAAATCTTGTGAATTTTCCAACACGTTAGATTTCATAAGTGTACTACCTGCATACATTAAATACTGAATGCCGCTTGCAACTGCCATTTCCTCGGCTGCCTCTTTCTTTGCAAGTACAACCTCGTCGTCTATCTTGTTATCACCTTTGACCTCTATCAGTTGATATGAACCATCTTCCATAAGAGCAAGGAAATCAGGATAATATTTCCTCAAGCGTTTTGACTCAGGGTCATAATACTGAACTGATAAATCTCCTTGGTTAGAAGTAAACATACCGGTAAAGTAAATTTCTTTAACCTTGTTACTTAAAATATACTGTAAAAAGCACTCTTTTTCAGGCTTGGAATCGAAGCAGTATGTATCAGCGTGAAAGCTCTTTGCTTCTTCCTGAGGCGTAAAGTTATTGTGTCCCTTAGTTATAACAAGCTCATCTAATGCTGAGAACTCGTAATAGCCTGCGTCTTTCGGTTCTCTAAGAAGAACCATATCAACATCTTCACTTTTCTGTGTACTCTTTACTTCATAGAGCGTGTGGAATATTTTCGGAATAATTACATCTTCTAAGATTTCATTATGACGATTAGCCGCCTCCACAATCGTCGATGAACCATCTACGGATTCACGTAATATTCTTTCTATCATAAGGCAAGAAACATTCATATAGCGTGAGATTTCTGCCGTAAGTGAAAATTCGCTGAAGCGTTCTTGTTCCTTCATTGAATCAATATTTGTCTCTTTTTCAGAAAGGTTTAAGCGTAAGCTGCCTTTTTCATACATCTTGGCTTAATATTTTGACTCATCTAATTCGCTTAAATCAAAATTGACTGGTGCAGAATACTCTTTATTGATAAGAGAATACTCGTGCCACAATCTTTTCATTTTAATGCTTCTTGGCGGTGGCAGAACACGAACTTTATATACTTTCTTGTTTGTGTTCGGTGACTTTCCAAAATCGGAAATCTCCATATTATAGTTTTTGCGAAGTTCATCATCAAGCGTATCATAGTTCTCTTTTGATAAGAAAATTGACGCTTTTAACTGCTCGTTTGTAAGCTGACGTAAACAACGCATTGTAGCCTGCAAAACAGACAGCTTTGATTTCGGACTTCTAAACAAAGCTATACCGAGCAAAGAACGGCAATTCCAGCCTTCACGACCTTTTTCGACAAGAATAATAAACTGCTTTTTACTACCTTCCGTTCCTATAACATCAAGGTTATTAAAGTTCTTAATATCCTCGTCCTTAGTTACTGACGTGTCACCTGTATTTACTAAAACAGTTGAAAGCGGAATTCCAAGTTCGCTTAAAACTTTTTCAACAGCCGGTCTAACTACATCGGTTGCTTCTTTAACATTGGCAGCAAAGATAGCAAGTTTCGGTAACAATCCCTCATAGGTTTTATCACCATAGCGTTCCCAAAAGATTTTAATTAAGTTATGCAAGAATTCTTCGTTTTTAACATTGTCAAATCCAAATAATTCCGCATCCTTCAAATACCCGTGAGCAATAGACTCATTCAACCCATAAGCGTATACTACCTCAGGCAGCACCTGCTTATTGACATATGGTGTACCTGTATAGTTGTAGCAAGCAACGATAGAAGTGCTTGCAGCAAGCATATTGATTGTGTTACGGAGAGTTGTTTTGTTTGCTCCGCCGGAGCGAAGTTCCTTTTCCAAATTTGCACCAAACAAATGGTGTGCTTCATCTACATAAACACCAAGCTGCGGCAAACGACAGAGTTTCTTAAATCTTTGATTGTCCATCAAAGAAGCGTCATCCCATATATCAAAGTCATCGTCATCATTACTTCCGTAAATGTCTGCAAGCAATGAACCCGAACCAAAGAGTACATCCGTCGGTGTATCGGCTTTACGCTTTTTCTTTACAATGATTTTCTGATTGTTAGAGATAACTATATTAAAGTCGGAATCATCAATCGTATGAAGTGTTACACCTGTTTCATCAAGAAAGTGAAACTTAATATTTTGGTCTAAAACACGGGCGTATTCCGGTGGTACAACCTTTGTTTTATCAAAGGTCATAATCTCACGCAGAGACTCCAAAACAGTCTTGTCCGGAGCAAATACTAAGGCATTATGGCAAAATCTTTTATCCTTCGGGTATTTTTTCGCAAGCAAAAACTCATAAAAGATACAAGTAGCCATAAGGATTGTTTTACCAAGTCCCATAGTCAAAGCATAGATGTAATTTGGATATTCTTCCTTGTATTTTTTCATTTGCTTGAAAATGACTTCATTCTGTTCATCGCCAATATCAATAAAAATGCCTTGACCGCCTTTATGGATAGTATAATAAGAAGCATCCGCAAAGCGATTTTCCCGTTTTCTCCACTCATCAAATATTTGATACATATGAGCGTTATTCATAAATTCTTTAATGAAAACATACATTTCCAAAGCTTCAAACTGCGGTTCTCTTAAAAATGCGTCACTGTTTTCATTGCTATCGTTGTATGCAAGAAATTTCTTTGTTAAGTCATTATATCGGGAACGGATTTTACCTCGGTTTTGAGTATAATATTCCCATAACTGCTCATAGAATGCAAAGTCCTGAATGAACTCTTGCGTCTTCTTTGCCATAGGTTACTCAACCTCCATTTCCAACGATTCCGACAACAAGTCGGTAATCTTAACTCTAATGGTTCCTGCATCCTCAGGAATGTCATATATACCGCTTACTATCTCTTTTTTATCCGGCACATCCGTTACGGTCGGCTGCATAACTACTCCGTCATAGTTCCAATCAATCATTATTGACTCAACTAACTGACGCCAATCCTCTACATATTCCTTTTGAAGCGAGAGCTTCTGCATAAGGTTCATCGGATAGAATGACCTTATAACCAGTTTGTTGCCTTCTTTAGCAATTTCGGCTTCTGCTTCTCGTTTTAACTGCAAGTCTTTTTTGTCTCTAAGAATGTCTACAATCTCAATATCTAATTTATATTCGGAAAGTTCCTGCTCCAACGAGGCTTTCAAATCCGGTTCGTGACCCATACATACGATAGTTATTTTTTCTACGGGTTGCGTCGGGCTTTCTGCTTTTCTCTTTTCATAGGTCTTGTATGGTAAGTTTGCCTTCAATTCTTTTAAATCCGCCTTAGTTGCAATGCGATTAACAGGCATAATCTTAACCATACGGCCATCAAGTTCACCATCCCAAACATCACTCTGTGGAAATGGTTGAATTTCGAGAGCTTGTATAATTAGCTCCTTTGCTTCGAGAGGATTCCTAAAGAAGTCATAATTATTGACATTATAGACTTCAAATCCTGTGTACTTTTCATTTTCTTGCAACTGTTCGTTTAATTCGCCTGCAACTTTGATAAGACGCTTGGTAGTAGTTTGAATTGCACCAAGGTTAATATCAGCACCTATAAACTTTCTGCCAAGTTTCATAGCTACTGCTTGAGTAGTGCCGCTCCCCATAAAACAATCAAATACAATGTCACCCGGATTTGTGGAGGCACAAATAACTCTTTCAAGCAATTTCTCAGGTTTTTGCGTTGGATACCCGATGAATTCTGAAGATACAACACCCATTCCGGGAATATCATCCCATATATTATCGATTGTAACCTCTTCTGCAACCTTATCTTCTATTTGCTCTCTGTAGTACTTTACGGCAACCTTTCCGCCTTTTGAGGCATAAACCTCCTTTTTATCATAATCAATTATAACCTCTCCATTTTTAGGAGCATAGAGTCGTCCCTCATCATATAGATTACATAAACTCTCAAACGAATAACTTCCCGGATCTGATGTTCTAAAATATCCTTTTTCATCTTTGTTATACTTTTTCTCAGCCTCCTCTATTGATATAAACCTTGTATAGGTTTGCCTATTCCAAGTACTTTGCTGAGAGTTTTTTGCGTAAATCAAGATGAAATCTGACGAAAAAGAGTAGTACTTTGCATACACTTTCATTCCTCTAACTATCTGTCTTCTCCACGTGATTTCATTCATAAAGTTTTCTTGCCCGAAAATTTCATCACAAATCAACCTTAAATGTGCTGACTTTCTATGGTCACAATGGATATATACTACTCCCTTGTATGACAGTAATTCTCGAATAAGATTGAGTCTTTCATACATAAACTGCAAATACTCATCGTTTGTCCAAATGTCTCCATACTGTTTTTCTTCAAATGATGTTGAGTCGGTCTCAGCTTTACCAACACCTTTAATTTCAATCTTCTTTTTATAGTCTGCTTTACTATCAAAAGGAGGGTCAATATAAATAAGGTCAATTTTGCCACGATATTCTTTCAGCAAATGGCTCATAACCTGAAGATTATCGCCCCAAAAAATCTTGTTTATCCAGCCGTTTACTTCTTCTCCGTATCTCTCACGGAGCTGTGCCGGATAATACTGTGTGGACTCATACGGGCGCTTTCCCGTCCATCTAAGTTCCGGATAGCCCTTAATGGTCGGGCGTTTATCAAAATCAAAAGTCAACTGTTCGTCCATATTCAAATCCTCCAAAAAATTCATCTGTTTTGACAATAGTATCTAAAGTCGCAGTTTCTGCAAGTCTTGGCATCATCACAACGATGATTAAAATCTTTATTTAATATCTTATGTACCGTATCATCAAAGGCGGCAACAGTTCCATCAACAGCCGTCCTTGTATAAGGATAAGTAATCATAGGGTTGCCGTTTTCTTCGGCAGTATAGTACAAATGCATCTTACTTACTTTTTGACCGGTTCTTTGCTCAATCAAATAAGCATATATTTGTAACTGCCTGCGATAGTGTTCAAGCCGGTCTCTCATTTTAACCATATCCGGTTTGCGTTCAGACTTAAAGTCTACTATCTCAACCGTTCCATCAACACCCTTTACGAGGTCGATTTTACCGTCGATAATATAGTCCTCTTTAACAAGACTGACATCAACCTCGGCTTGTTGAACCGTTTCCCATTTACCGTCCATTCTTTCGGCATAGCGTTTAACTTGATTAAGTGCTGCATTGCGTTGTGGCTCGGCTAAATAGGTATGTTCTGATTTAACAAGGGAATTGTAATTTGACTCAAACCAAGAAGCAATGTTATCGTTATTGATTTGGTCAACTTCTCCTCTGATGGCGGCTCTATGAACATCTTCTATGGTTTCGTGAACCAAAGTACCAAACATCATAGCGTTCTGTCTTACCGGCATAAATTCAAGCTCTTTGTAGAACTTATACTGCAAGGCACAGGTTTCATAAACCGTGATATGAGAAGTGAAAGAAAATGAGTTTTTCAAATTCACTTTTTTAACTGACTCAAATTCAAATTCGTTCAAATTAAAGTTTTCACTCTCTGTGCTTTGAAGTTCGTCATAAATATCTCTAAAATACTGACTTGGCGTGCGTTTGTTTTCATCACAGGTAAGTACAAGTAAATCTTGGGCTCTTGAAAACGCAGTATAATATAATCTCCAAAAATCAAAGTATTTTGTTTGCTCATAAGGCTCAAACGAGGGTCTGTGGAAATACTTATCTTCGACCTCAGTCATAAGGTCTTTGTATGTTTTTCTCGGAGCATTACTTAAAGAATCAACAAACACAATCGGGAACTCCATTCCCTTAGATTGATGTATCGTCAAGAAAGAAACGCAACCACTCGGCGCATATTCTGCTTCATCTTCATATTCCGAAATTCCACCATCATAAAGCAGTTTAAGATACAGATTGAAAAGTAATTCCGTATTTTTATCTATGTATGTACCATTAAAGACATCTACTCGATGTAGATATTCAAACTTACCTATTATTTGTGTAAGGAGAGCAAGGTTGCGACTTGGTCGAATATCAACAACACCCGCACTCATATCTGTATCGAGTATCTCGCTGAACGGATTATACATAAACAATTTATATAATAAACCTGCGTATGCGTAGTCCGTAGTTCCGGTTAGTCCAAAATGTTCTTTGCCGTATTTTCTAATGAAATGAAACAGCTCTTTGTTTTCCGGCTGGGTAATGTAATCTTTTGCCGCAATCAAACATTCTTTGTAATAACGATAATGTCCTGCCTGCAAGAACTCATGCTCTTGATTTTCGAGCTTAGTAACATACTTTGGGAACATAAGCATTAAACAACCTAATGCGAGTTTTATTTCATCTCTCTTGAAAAACATATCAGAACGAGGAGAATAAACTTTTACGCCATTTTTCTCTAAAAACTCGGAAAGTGCTGTTACTCGCTGATGCTTAACCGAGCTGAATAAAAAAGCAAGCTGATTGTAATCGTCAAGTTTTCCAGACTCTTTTAATCTTTTAATAAACGCAAGTATTTTTTCGTGCCATTCGTCTTCATCGTCTTTGCTAAACAGTTTGACAACTGCCGGGCTTTGAATTGATGACTTTTCGTGTGGCACGATTTGTTTTTCGTAGCGATACTTGTCCCATTCAAACTTAAAGTTTGAGCCGGATGTAGTTTCCATCCATTCATTGTAGAAATCAACAATATCGCTATTAGAACGATAGTTTACAACCAGCGGAATAACCTTACATTCTTCATTTTCAAACTTATAAGGGAACTCAAGGATGTTACGAATAGTAGCACCTCTAAAGCGATATAAACCTTGGTCATCATCGCCTACAACACAGATATTATGGTGCTTTGCTCCAAGCAGGAATACAATTTGTTCTTGTATGTAGTTTGTATCCTGATATTCGTCTATCATAAGATATTGAAGTTTATTTTGCAGTTCCTCCAATATTTCTTTATTTTCAACAAGTAATCTATAACACTCGATCTGTATTGTAGAAAAATCAATTAGATTTCCTTCTTCAAGCATTTCTTGATACACTTTAAGAATTTTGCCAAGCGTTCTTATATTAGCGTTAGAATCAGATTGCAACGCTTCAATATCAACCATTTCTTCTGATAGATGATTGGCATAATTACAAATCTCATCAGAGCGTTTCCAAGCTCCTCTTGCTGGGAGAAGTGTATCAATGCCGTCAATGTTTTTGAATTTATAATAATTTCTAAAAACAAGATATTTTTGGTCGAACGTGTCGAGCAAACGATAATTTCTTTTAAGTCTTGTATACTCTAAATGTTCTTTTATAATTCGTAAACACAATGAATGAAATGTACCGATATACATTTCATTAACATTGACCGAAATATCTCTTTTAGCAAGCTCATTTGTGATACGGGTTATAAGTTCCTTAGCAGCTTTTTCTGTAAAAGTCGACATCATAATTTGCTCAGGCTTAACACCACATTCTTGTATAAGATAAACAGCTCTTTTAACCAATGTAAATGTTTTGCCTGTACCAGGTCCGGCTGTAATAAGCACAAGACCATTTGTTGAGCCTATTGCTTCTCTCTGAGCCTCATTTGCATTACCATAATCAAACATAACAAATTTCCTTTAAAAAGATGGTTAAGTGAAAATAAATATAAACATCGGTGGATAAAATATTAAAAATGAAAAGAATACAGCATTTCTCGGAATAGACAGTTCTGAGAAATGCTGTGCAATTAAATCTTAACAAGATTATTTAACTTATTCATTTGTTTTTTCTTCTGCGTGAGCGATGAATGAACATACAAATTCATTGTAGTTGAAACATTAGCGTGACCGAGAATTTCACTTAGAGTTTTATAATCCATACCAAGTTCGATACAGCGTGTCGCAAATGAATGGCGAAGAGCGTGGAAGTTGATTTTGTCAATTTTGCAATCTGAAAGACATTTGTTAAAAATATTTTGCGCTTGCCGTGGTTCAATAAATTTAACTTCAAGTCCTGTAAGCAAATATGAATTTTCATTTTTGGGATTGAACGATTTTAAGATAGATACAAGAAATTTCGGTATCGGGATCATTCGGTTTGAATTTGTTGTTTTAGGCGGCGTGATGATAATTTTTGTTTTAGAATTTTCGTCATCACATTGTACCCTTTGCATTGTTTTGTTGATACTGACAATGCCGTTAAACAAATCAATATCACCCCATTTTAACGCACAAAGTTCACCGCATCTTATACCGGTGTATAGTGCAAAAAGTATGGCAAGTTTAGTTAAATCAATATTTTTTGTAAGATAAGCCGTTAATAGTTTTTGCTCTTTTTGAGTTAGTATTTTCAACTCATTCTTTTGCTTTTTAGGAAAAGTTATTTTGATATGTTCAACGCAATTATAGTCATTGTCATAAGCGAAAGAGAGAATGCTGTTTATGACAGAAATATATGTTTTAATCGTTGTAATTGACATTGCATTACAAATCAAAATTTGATTGACTGTTTGCTGAATGAACTTGCTGTTGATCTTTTCAAGCGAGCAATCGCAAATTATTTTATCCATATTTTTCGAGATGAAAAGATACTTTGTATAAGTTGATTCTTTCCAAAAAAGTTTGTTGTCCTCAAGCCAAAGCGCCGATACATTTTTAAAACTGCTATCCATATTGCAACTCCTAATCCAAAAAATTGTACAGTCATCTTCTGAAATCCAAATTTATTTGACTGTGATACATTAATATAATATAATAATAGTATTAAGGATTTCTCGGAACTGTCTATTCCGAGAAATCTTTTTATATTACATTGCGTTGCATATTAACTTGAAAAAATAAGAATTGCAAGTATAAAAGAGGTTCGCCCTACAAATGTGGCGAACCTCTTTTTGCGTGAAAATAATTTATAAATTTTTCCCAAAACACATCAACAAAACTTGAA
>ERZ791885.1774-NODE-1774-length-12337-cov-3.493975_pt1 | contig 12337 bp, 12 predicted proteins | sample MGYA00510159_ERZ791885 | MGnify/ENA primary metagenome ERZ791885 (study PRJEB30046, sample SAMN00792054) | human gut metagenome | study: EMG produced TPA metagenomics assembly of the A metagenome-wide association study of gut microbiota in type 2... | reverse complement strand
TGACGGCGGCCAGGATGAGGATCAACACCAGAAAATCCGCAAACTGCCCCAGAAAGATCTGCAAAACACTCTTTTGCTTGCCGGCGTGCAGTTCATTGGCTCCGTATTTTGCCAGACGATCCGCCGCATCCTCCTGCGATAGGCCGGTCTCCCGGCAATCCAGTTTCTGGAACAACTCCACGCGGGACTGTTCCCAAATGTTCTTTTCCTGCTTCATGTACTGTGTCTCCTTTCGGCGGACGCAAAAAAGGCGAGCCCTTTTGCGTCAATGCCTTCACATTGATACAAAAGTCTCGCCATTTCAATCCGCAGCGGAGCCAAACGACCCGTACTGACGCCAACGGATACACAAAGCTGTGCAAGCTACTCCCTTTTGAACGAAGGATACACCATTCTTTTCACATTGTCAAGAAGGACGCCTGCTAAAGGACGTTGAGAATTGTACCTGTACAGATTCTTACAGGTGGAAGTATTTTCCAGCTTTTGATTTTCTCCCAGCATCAGCAAGGTCAGACTTCCGTCCAGCATGGTTTCCGGTGAGATGTTTACATCGGTTTTGCCATGCACACCTCCTTGAACGGATGGTACTCTCAATTTCCCGTACAGTATAGCACGGTGTTGGAGATATGCCTGCACAGCCGTAAAATTTATTTCATATAATATAATGTCCACTGAACAAGTGCCCAATTTTTCTTCTGAGCGAGAATCTCCAGAAGATATGCGAGCATTCTCAAAAGGGCGCGCTGAATCTTGCGGAGATTCAGCACCAGAACGGACATGGCGATCACATGGGCCGCAGTCTCCCGCAGCTTTGCAGTGACCAGCCCCATGCCACATTTACGCTTCGCCAGACTGAATCTGCGCTCCACTTCCACACGCTCGCACTCATCCCGATAGTCCTGAGCCTTGTCTCTGGTTTCACCCTTCTTAGGCCGCCCCAGAGCTGGGCCGGAAAGACGGATCCCATGCGCCTTGCAATAGCTGAGTCTTGTTCGCACTTGGTACTTTCGTGTCTGCTGTGGTCGGTGGCGGCAGTTTTGGAAACGGCGAAAACCCTTGTGCTGCAACGGATTTCGGACGCGCCGACCGGTATTGACCAGCTCCATATCAGAAAAACCAGAGTTCAAATTGAAATGGAAAGTGCCCCAAAACGATCGATTTTTTTGCGCGCTGGCAAGAAAATACGCAAGAAGAAAACCCTTGTCCGGTATGGCTTTGCGGACAGTTCCCCCGGATGAAATGCAAGAAAAACCGACTCAAAACAGATTATACGAAGCGCCCTTTCGGACCGAAACACAGAAAGGAGTCTTCGTTATGAAATACGACGCCAAGGAATTCAAAAAATACCCGGAGATTATGAACAAGGAGCAGATGCGGATCGCCTGCCACATCAGTAAGCAGACGGCGCTCTATCTTCTCCAATTTAACCTAATCCCTCACACCTGCACCGGCAAGAAAACCCGTTGCTACGCCATCAAAAAGAGCGATGTGATCGCTTTTATGAACGACTGTGAGGTCAACCCGGAAAAATACATAGCGCCGAAGAACTGGTACAAATACGGAAGCAAAATGGTTCGGCCCTATAAAATCCGCATCCATCTGCCGTGTGCTAAAGACGAGAAGAAGCTCCGGCGCTACTATGAGAGCAAGCTGGCCGCGCTGCCGGATGTGATGGATGTGGCCGCCGCCGTGGACTTCACAGGCTATAACCGCCGCACCGTCTGCCAATGGATTCGCGTGGGGAAGCTGAAGGCGCTGGCGCTGCTGCAGAAGTACATGATCCCCAAATGCTATCTCATCGACTGGCTCTGCTCGGATGATTACAACAGCACCAACCGCAAATCCCGCCGGCATATCGATATGCTTTGGGAGGCGCAGAAATGGAGTGACGGACAATGAGGGGAAATATCATTGAGGAGCTGCACTACGGCAACATCGACCCGCAGGATCGTGGCTACAGCCCCAAGGGCCCTGCGAAGAAGGCGTCCGACTCACTGGACGACCTGGAGGAAAAGCTCACCGAGCAGCTCGCTGGCAAAAACAAAGCTCTGTTTCTCCGCTTCTGCAACGCCTACGCCGAGTTCATGGGCGAATCCGAACTGGACACCTTCATCACCGGCTTCCACCTCGGCGCACGGTTTATGATGGATACCTTTCTGAGCAACGACGCGCCGTTTGAGAGCTTTCTGGAGGGGTAGGATCAGCAGCAAAATTTGAAAAGTGCGTTTTTTGGCGCCATTTTTCTATTGAAAAGTGTGATTCACTGCTTCTGCAACTGAAAATTCGCTTTATTCGCTCGACGAGGGTGAATAAAGCGAATTATTCGTTTTCGGGGCCTGAGAAGCCAGATAAAAAAATGCCAAAATAGTCAAGCGAGATTTGTTAAACCGCACATGCCTTTTCTCGATGCGGAGAAGCTACAGGACTATAGTGAAGAAATCAGTTTTTCCACTGATGCGATCATAGCGTTCCAATCAGTTGTAGTAATTGCATGAGCAGCGAGCGCAGCGGCAAGCTGTGGTGAAAAGTCGCCAAAGAATTTCTTTATCCCGCCAATAGCTTTCTGTAGTCTTTTCTTTTTCGGTGCAGGTGCGTTGATCTGCTCTTTTACGGATTCCAAATCATCCTTAACGTCATCTGCGGCATCTTTTGGAATATCAGGGATATCATCCAAGTGGGGGAGAATCTTTTCGATCATTTTTTCAATTTCAGCAATCTGATCCAGATTTCCCGCAAGAACTGTGGTCTCACTATTGATCGTCCCGCCACCTTGCTGGTTGACGGTACCATAGACAGTCCCAATGTTTTGAGTAACGCCTAACGGCTTTTGTTCTTCCATGAGGATCATTTCTTTAGAAATGGCGTCGTTTATGAAATCGATCAAAGGTTTAAAAGCGATGTCGAGGAAGTGTTGAATGATTTCATTGAACTTTTTCTGTGAATGAGGATAATGCATTGCAATACCAAGTATGTTTGAGCCATTGCTGATAATGTAGTCAAGATAATCATACATTGCCTTGACATGGCAAGCTTCGTCTACTGGAACTTCGATTTCATGCCAGCCGCTATGTTTGCTTTGCCTGAAACAGTTCTGCCAATCATAATCAACTTCACCGATTGCATCAGAGATTATCCCTGAGATGAAAGGCGTGTCGTCAATATATTTCTTAAACCGTTGGATCATAGTTGCAGCAGTATCATCGGTGGAATTTAGGAAATTGCTCGACAATCTGCGAAAATCCAGACTCAATCTTCTTAATTCAGTATAAGTAATCATAAATCTAACCCACAGTATGGACAGAAAATCTTAGAAGCACCAGCGCAGTATAGGACCTTGGTATGGTGGTTACAAATAGTGCACTGAAATTCAACCTCCTGAGTATCCTTCTCCTTCAGTTCTCGCACATTTACCTTTTTGAGCGGTTTATAGGTCATCTTGATGATGCCCTTTTTCCGATTGATGGATTTAGCCATTTTCCCGAATGCTTTGTTGAGTTCCTCAATCGCATAATTAGTAGCCAGTTCTCGGGCCTTTTCAATGACATCTTCCGAATAGAAGCTGGCTTTCTCTTTTGACAGGCCGCAGTATGGACAAAACAGCTCAGAAAAAGGCTCTTCGTCATTCTGATACTCTCCTGCTTGCAACTTGAAATCAGAATTGCAATACGGACAAGTAAATGTAACGTATCCCTCGTTATCTCCTTGTATCGTGAAAGATAGCATTGTTTCGCTCATACAAAACCCTCCATTGTGAAGAACAATTAGACAGTACCATCGTAAACAGTACAAGCCCAATTATCATAAACTATTGAAGTTTTGGTTAATCCTAAAATGGCATATCAAAATCGGTGTCCTCGTCCAAGGGAGCAGGACCTTCTGCAATGAACTTGGCTCGCTCATATAGTTCATCGTAAGTTAGAACCTCTGGGCATCTTAATTCCTGACGAAAGCGCTCAAATGAGTTTCTTTTGTCCCAATTATTAAGCTCACTCGTCTTTCCGATCACCACTATCCCCTTTGGGGAAACCGTATAGATCCTAGGTAGTTGTTCACGATTGTGCTCAGTCCTCGCGTCAGTTTCCCACTGAGCACAGTTCACTTGAATTTGTGAAACAGCACCAGTTAATTCATTACTGGCACCCCATACGCCATTCCTGTATTGCTCTCTCTGAAGGAGCGGCGTGGTGGGTTTTTTGATTTCGACGAGGCAAGTAAACCTTGTCTCTGCTTCGGTTGCGGTAAGGAAGTCGCCGCGCTGTCCACCCCTTCCATCTACGGCAACACCGCCATAGTTTGGCTGAGGCTGTATTACTCGAAGTATCTGATATCGCAAGCCATAGCCAAATATCCAGGTGTTCTCCTCGAAGAAGTCTTGCCAATTATTCTCAGCCAACGTGTTGTCCTGCAGCATCTCCTCGAAACGATGCAGTACAGCTAATCTATCCTCTTGTATTTTCGCGTTCGCTAATCGGGTGGCAATATTGGGGTTATCCTGTACAAGCTGATTCCAAATATCTTCACCGAGATTTGCTTCAAGAAGTCTTTGGATGATACGGGCTTTATTTTGATCTGTTATTACAAGATCATTTACATTCGTAACTCTATATCTGTGGATTCCGGGTCGAACACCTTCTTCGTCAAGAAGTGCTTGAATTTCTTGAATACGTTGGGTCAGGTTGGTAACGGCTTCGGTATTCAATTCAATTTCTATACCATCACCTGCGTTTAAGCGCCGAAAATCTACAGGAACCGGAGTTTCTCTATCACCGTTCCGGCCCTTCTTATACCGAATAATCGAGCCACATATACCGCCTTCGTGCATCTGCGGTTTGAAAACAATTGCCGTTTGAGTCGTCTCGGTTAATACAGATTCGCCAATTTCGGCGAAGCCTGCACCCACAGTCCTAGTTGTGATCGTATCCATTAATGACCTCCACACAGAACAAAATTGCTTAAATCAGCTATTATCTAACTTTTCTTGGGAAGGCTGGTGATGATGGATAGTTTCTCATCCAGAATAGCGCGGTTTTTCTTCTTTAGCTCGCACTCCCAGATCCTAATCACGGACCAGCCGCGTCTTTCAAAAAGGTTCGTAATAGCTTTATCGTGTTCAATGTTCCGAGTTCTCTTCTTTTTCCAGTACTCTGCATTCTCGGCCGGTCTGGTATTACGGCAATCATGGCCATGCCAAAAACATCCGTCAACAAAAATTGCAATCCGTTTATCAAGAAAGACGAAATCCGGGTGACCTTTAACATTGTATTTTCTCCTCCACCCAGTGATATGGTTGGAGGAGAAATACTGGATTAGCTTTAGCTCAGTGCTTTTGTTGCCTGAAGACCTAACGCCCTTCATTATTTCAGATCTTTTATCCTTTGAAAATACGTCTGCCATAATGAATCGCCATCTTTCAGTCGTTGTAATTCAGAAGAGCAACCTCACCGCCAACAATACTATGCATTATTTCGTCAATTTCAGACACGATCCCCATTTGCGATGCGATCTTATTGAATAGATCTAAAAGCTCTTTTAGATCATCGCGAGTAAAATCGCAGTGCGTAAACCGATATGAATGAAATTTGAGCCAACAGTCCTTGATTACGTTATATCCTGCAATCGTAAACTTCTGCAAAGAAACAGGGCAATAGATTCGAATGCTGTTGCCAGTTACTTCATCCCTAACGATAAGTTGCTCATTCTCTTCATCGTAAGGACTCCTCGATGCAGACCTACTATGCTCAAGATGGAACCCCGTCCACATCTGCGCAAGCAGCTCGTCGTAGTTAAAATCAAGTACGTTATCGACCGCAGCGTCGTTCTTCTCAAGGATAGCTAACCGCTCGCCGAGTTCCGCGAGACGAAGAAATAGGCCGGCATCATCAACTATAGGAATTCTTGCGCGGCTTTCCGATTGATTTACTACAAACAGCGCGCCATAAAATTCCTCAAGATATACCTGAGAGCAGAAAACGGCATAGGAGTAAAACACCATTTTCTTGGCACATTCGGAGTCATCAAGACCAGTTAGCGCGGAGTAGCGCTCAATCAGACTTTGATGAATATTGTTTATAACCGCATTTGTGTGAACATCTCGAATGTAGTGATTTAGGTAAATATGACCATTACCCCTGCGGCTCAGGTCGTTGTCAGGGAAATACCAGCAGAATGAAGTGAACTGCCCAAGTGATTCATCCAAATCCTTTGGTGCATGAGCCAAGGAGAATCCAACCGTATCCGGCAAATCATAGACTGCCTTTATTTCTGGTCGAACCCTCGCGCCTCCACCGCCAATGCCCGCCTGGTAATCAAAAATAGTTCCCCAGAGCAATGCGTTAGAATTCACAAATGGCCTAAACGAACAAGGGCGTATGTTCTCAGCCAAAACGGAATCAAGCTCTTGCCGAGAGGTGCAAGTGTTTAATGCATTCTGGAAGGCAAGAATCTTTGATTCAACTACCGGCTTATCCTGTCCTCCGATCCATTCCTGCGCTTTTATAACCCCTTCACTTGCAATTTCGCGGCTACGACGTTTGAGCATCGGTTGTTTCACATGAGTAAGAAGAGCTGTCGGAGCCATCTTAGCGCCAGAGCATTGATTTAAAAAGACGCCGGGAGCACCAGCTTCAGTGCTAATTGGCCAGAATTGAGCGTAGAGTTGCTCATTAAACGGGCGTGATGGCATAAATGAATACATAGCGTCGCTAATCGGAAATGTAATAAAGCGACGCATCGTTTCTTCAATACTACCATTAAGAATTGCTTCTTTTTCGCTTCGCCTTTCACGAGATATATCTGCGTAATTTATTTCTGAGGCATTATTGTCTTCGCCATATTTTCTGGTAAGAACAATTATGGCTCGGCCCTGCATCGTCATGAAGATGCTGTCGCCACGAATTCCCGTCCGAGCATCGGTGTCAATTGCAATCGCCCAAACATTGGAGAAATGCTCGACCAAATACTTTCGGGCATATTTGTAGGACTCAGCTTCAAGAAAGGAAAGCGGAACGATAAGCGCCAGTACCGAGTGATTATCGGAAGCCAGCAGCTTTTCACAGCTCCAACGCAGGAACTGAACAAACGGATTGTTGATTTGCTTCTGAATGTTTTGTCTCCCACGTCGGTTTTCGACCGGCGGTCGGAAATCCTCCATCAAATCAATAATCTGCGAAAACTCTTCAGAGACATTACTCCTATTAGAGTCAGAAGACGGTGGATTCCCAATGATCAGTTTCAAAGGACGAGAGGATAATTCTTTAGCTCGAATCAGCTCTTGTCCCTCGATAGAGCGAGCATTTGCATCATCATTCAGAAGATAGTTGCTCAGTGTATTTGCCAAGATAATACTTGGATGCAGATTCTGCTTTCTGTAATGCTGCTCGACAAGAGACATACGATAGTTAGCAAGCATATATGGTGCAGGAAGGATCTCAAAGCCACAAAGGTTATATGCGCCGTCTCCTTCGTCGTGGGCCACGATCTGCTCAAGAAAAGAGCCTGTTCCGCAGCAGGGATCAATGATTGTATTGCCGTCATCATATATGGTTGCACCATCAAAATGATCGGCCACAACTTTTCCCACAAATCGAACTACAAACTCCGCAAGGAGCTTCGGCGTGTAGAATGCTCCATAGTCAAACCGAGCTTGCTTGTCAAATTTGTTGAAGAACAGTTCGAATAAGCGATGGTAATCAGGATTCTGCAATTGTTGATCGGTCATCTGAACAAAAGACAAGAACGCGATACATTCATCCACCCACTGACCAATGAACATACCGTCCCCAGCATGGTCTCTGAGGTAGACCATTAGGTTTCGAAATGGCAAAAGCGCTTCGCCATCTGCGACGTCATTATAGGCATATGACCGGATTTTTTCAGCCTTTTGAGTAGGCGTATCCTCGCTTGAGCAGATAACTCTGTGGGCGAACAGGAGACAGAACATAATGACTTGCGCAGTAAAATCTGCAAAGACTCTTCCTGTTCTAAGTTGAGGATCATTATGGTTATAAACGAGTTCTCTTAAACCGTTTAGAAGCTCAATGATATGATGTTCGTCTTCATTCATTGCCTCTTCTATGGTTAAATCTGAGTATTCTCGTATTTCATCAGCCAGGTTTCGAGTGCGAATTGCGACGAGCTCAACCAGCTTTTCTTCGTCGACACGTTGTGGAGCGGGGTTAGAGAAAAATTGCTCCATATAAAACCTAAATAGCGGATCAACCGGGAGCCTCGACCAATCTAACGCGTCCATTCGTGCTTTGTCTATAATCGAGACTACAACCGGCGTTTCGGTAAAACAGAATACGAAATCAATGCCGTCCGTAATGATAAGCTTGTGCCCTAACGTCAGATATCGGTTAATCTGATCCCTATACGGGGTAGTATCGAACGGCTCGTTGGATGGACCTTTCGCCTCAATATAGCCGTAAACACCAAGCGAGATGCGATCCTGTATTCTCCAGTCAGGCCGCCCCATTCTTCCTTGATTTCTCGGCTCAAGAATGATGTCGAAAGTACCTGCCGGGTTCAAGTCATGCGCTATCCTCCTAAACATTTCATGCATAGGGACGCGAAAAGAAAGCTCGGCTGTGTGCTGTCCTCCATGAAGAGCAGCTCTGTATTCGTTTTGGTAAGCCCGCAAATAAGCTCTAACGCTCGCATCAAACGGCATTTATTTCTCACCAACTTTCCGATAGCATTCGATGATACTCTGTCCAATCTTTTCTGCAAGAAGCGGTGGTACCGCATTCCCGATCTGTCGAGCTATATCAACTTTATTCCCTGTAAACACAAAATCCATTGGGAAACTTTGGAGTAGTGCGCCTTCGCGAAGCGAGATACTACGATCCTGGACCGGGTGGCCAAATTTCCCACGGGTGAAACTATCGAACCGCGCAGTGATTGTTGGCGCTACATCGTCCCAAGCCATGCGTCCGTAAACACTACGGAATCCAATTACTGAGCTGTCGACTTTATGACAGTCAGCTAGTAATTCTTCGGGAAGATCGTCTCTTCCTTGTCCCTCTTTGATAGCCTGTATTCTCTTGAGATTCAGTTCGGATAGCTGGTCTCTTCTGTGGAGTGATATTTCCGGATGATCGGTTCCGTCTGAAGGAGGAGCCGGAAGATTTCCAATCGTATCGCGCACCGTGTGTCGAGTAGCTACGGGCTCTGGATATTTATAGTGCTTGCCCAGGTCATTTCGCTCACCAACGATAATGTAGCGTTTTCTCCGCTGTGGAACTCCATAATCTTGGGCGTCAAGTAAATCAACGTGCACCTTATATCCTATCTTTTCGACATCTTCAATTAGTTGCTGTAAGATAGTTTTGCCACGCTTTCCAGCAATACCTGTAACGTTCTCCATGACAAAGTACATTGGATAGAGTTCGTCAATGAGCTTGCCATATTTTAGTACAAGTTCATTACGCTCATCCGTATCGCTTCCGCGCCGTTGGACTGAGAAGCCTTGGCACGGTGGTCCTCCGGCTAAAAGAAATAATTCACCACGTTGAAGATTGCACTTTTTCAATAGCTCTCCATTCAACATATCTGCGATATCGGCGGCCTCTGCCGGATGATTAAAGTATTTCTTGTTCGCCTTGATTGTATCAATACAGATCTGATCAATATCAAAGCTAAGAAGAATATTAAAACCTGCACGTTTGAGCCCAAGCCCAAGACCTCCCGCACCGCAAAAGCTATCGATACAGGTATATTTCGTTGCCTTGGCAGCTTGATCTTTCATCTTAATTCCCGCTATGACGCTGGAAAAAGAACTGCTCACCGGTTCGTCAATAGATTGCGGGCTAGCGGATAGCTCGTCGGCTGTGGGCTCTGTGGACAGAAGCTCAATCAGAATATTTGCAGCAATTGCCGAAGAGAGCAACGGCGGTACAGCTTCTCCAATCTGCCGATAAATATCGTCGGACTTGCCGGTGAATTCAAAACCATTCGGAAAGCTTTGAAGAAGCGCTGCTTCTCTTGCTGTTAGTCCACGATCTTGTTCTGGATGCGTGTATCGACCGCTGGCTGGGTTTCTAGCATAATGAGTGATAGTGATAGACGGCTTATCCCAATACAAGCGCCCATATACGTCGTAAAAGCCCCTTACCCTATCTAGACATTCAGGTCCGACACCTTCCGGCCTGCTACCGCCGTCGTGGGGAACCTGTCTAATGACGTCAATAGTGCTTTGCTTGTGAGCCGCGCTTTTATGCATTGGATCGTTAGGATCAGCAACGCCAGCAGCAACCGGAGGCAATTTCGAGATTGCATCACGGACAGTTCGATATTCATTCGGCGTTAGGTAGCCTTCTGGCAAAAGGAACTCCTTCTTCATGCCGATTACTATTGTTCTGAAGCGATCTTGCGGAACACCAAACGCCGCAGCGTTATAAATGTGCTCTTTTACTGTATAGCCCAGTTGCTGATAGCTTTTCTTTGCCGCAGAAAAATAGCGCCAGTACTTTTGAGATAAAAACTCGGGCACATTTTCCATAACAATGACATCTGGCATAATTTTCCCAACAATTGTTGCGAAAGCCATGACGAGGCTATTTCGAACGTCGTCTTCTTCGTCCCAATGCCTCTTTCGATGAGATGAAAAACCCTGGCATGGTGCGCAACCAATCAAGATGGTGGGCTTATTAGTGTCAAAACCTATGCTCTCGAGGAGAGTTTCGAGTGCACCTTCTTCATTTGCCAGTCGAACGATGTCTTCGTGGATCACAGGAGTGTCGAAGTTTCGGCTATATGTCTGTGCGGATATCTGGTTGATATCGCAGCCGCCGAGCATCTTAAATGTCGGAATAACGGTATTAAGCGCTGCAAATCCCAGAGATGTTCCACCTGCTCCACTAAAAAAGTCAAGGACTTGAATAGGATTGTTATAATAAGAGCTGCTTGTAAGGGGCATAAACTCAGAAAGTGACTCTTGAACCTCTTTTACAAGTAGAGATTTAAGAGCACGAAAATTCCTGACACCCCATTTATCCCTGTTTAGATTAGCATTCAAAGCGTTGATATCCATTACGCTTCCTCAACTTTCCTACAGCTTTTTAAGCAAGTTATTCATAGTAGACGATTTAAAAGTGGCAAGACTGTCGACGTACCTATACTGAAAAACCCAAAGCGACAGCTACTCGTCAATCATTTCCATAATGTCGTCAACGGTGCAATTAAGAGCCTTGCACACTTTGCATAGGACATCAGTGGTGACGTTATCCCCATGTGTCAACTTGTTCATTACATAATGACTAACGCCAGCCATTTCCTCAAGATCCTTCTTCTTTAGATCTCGGTCTATTAAGAGCTTCCATAATTTTTTATAACTCACAGTCATATAGCAAACCTCATTTACTTTATTGCTTGTGCCAATAGTATTGGGAGGGCCGCTTTTCAACATATAAATCTGAATTTTGATAATTATATCACAGCCCGCACAAAAAGTCCACATATTTCAACAAATGTTTTCGTTCGAAAACTCAATCAAGGTATAACGTCATAAGGACATACAAACCCTTCAATTTGGCAAATATTAACCTGCGTTTCTGAGGGAGTTTCTATGATGTCAAATCTGCAAATCTGATTTTTACACATTGGCGCTTTCTGGCGTTCTGCGGTAGGATATGGATGAAGAAAGAACCACCCACCGTAAATGTGAATGGAGGCGCGGTATGGAAAACAGGTTTGCAGCGGCGCGCAGGCGGTATCTGCGCGAGCACAGGGACGGCATTTACACGGGAATGCTGCTGACCGGCAAGCTGGACGAGCATCTCAAGGAAATCGGCGACACAGCACAGGAGATGTTCAATCGGTTGGTCGCGCAGATGAAGGACGCTGAAGGTGTCACTGAGCAACTGAAGGCTGAGAATCAAATGGAATGGGTGGGACGGATGAACAGCATCCGCAGCCGAGCGGAGGAGGTTGTCCTTTCTGAGCTGGTTTATTGCTGAGGTGTGGTGATGTTCAAGTATAGAAGAAATCGAGTGTTAGCACTCTGCGCCGGCGAGCGGCGGCTGCTGGTAAAGGCCCTGCTGTCCTTTCGGAACAAGCTGGTAGCAAGCGGCAAGCCCACCGAGGATATCAATGAGTTGCTGATCCGGCTGCTGCGGTAAAAACTGAATACGAGAAATGAGCGTCTGCTTCCGAAAAGAGGCAGGCGCTTATTTTTATGGCATCAATTTTGCAGCCACACCGATGAACTCCGGAATGGACATGGCATCAATTTTGATGCCATAGACGAAAAATGGCTCCATTTCGGAGCCACGAGCAGTCCTGCATAGGAAAATGGCTCCAATTTGGAGCCAAAACAAAAAAATTTTCCGAGGGGGTTAAT
>ERZ791885.1747-NODE-1747-length-12505-cov-8.134859_pt1 | contig 12505 bp, 13 predicted proteins | sample MGYA00510159_ERZ791885 | MGnify/ENA primary metagenome ERZ791885 (study PRJEB30046, sample SAMN00792054) | human gut metagenome | study: EMG produced TPA metagenomics assembly of the A metagenome-wide association study of gut microbiota in type 2... | reverse complement strand
CTCAGCTGGGAGAGCGTTCGGTTCGCATCCGAGAGGTCGAGGGTTCGAATCCCTTTGGGTCCACCATTTCGAGAAAAATCACCGCCAATTCGGCGGTGATTTTTCGTTTGACCACAATTATACCACAGACGGCAGAAAATCCTGACCACTCTTGGAATCCGCAGGCGGTGAGTAGCAGCCCCTCACCACCTGCGGATTTTCGTTTTATGTGTTTGCCGGTTCGGCAAGTTCTGCTCTGACCTCGTCAAAGTATTTCTGTACCGTGGTGCGGTCCATGCCTGTTTCCCGTGCGATATAGCTTTTATTGCTCACGCCGGGGTTCTTGCGCAGGTACTCCGCCAGCTGCTTTTTCTTGGGACTGACACCGTCTGGATACTCCGCAGCCGTCCCATTCCGCAGGGCGGCGATCTCCGCTTTCATTTGCAGGATCAGCTTCGCCAACTTTTCCTCGCATTCCTCCTTCGTGTGGCCATACACATTGCGGGAGTGCTTCTTCCCATCTGGCCAGACGGGAGAGTAGCGCCCCTCCCATAAGTCCTCTTTAATCTGTTTGATGTACCCTGTGCCGGGTCTGCGGCGGGGCGGTGTGTACGGCTCAAACGTCTGCGCTTTCGGTGCAGTCTCCGCTTTTTGCTCGGATGCTTCTGCCTTTGCGATGCCACGGTCGATACTTGCCGCGGCATTTTCCTGCATCTCGTTTGTGATGTGGGTGTAGATGTTCAGCGTGGTCTTGGCGGAGACATGGCCAATGAAACGGTTGACATATCCGCCTTAATGGATTAGACTTATTTTATAAAAGATGTTTTCTGTGTCCACTTTTGAGCATACTATACCATGTCAACACCCTATTGTCAAGTCTTAGCGAAGGCAGTATATTTCATTAGTCTAATTTAAGGAGTGCACATTATGCCAGACTATATTTTTAAAACCTACATTGACGGCGGCAGGGAGTACTACGAGTACACCGATGCGGCGGATAGAGAGCAGACCATAAAAAAAGACTTTCCGTTCCCGGAAAGTCTGATGGAGCTGCTGTATATGGATACGCAGGAGCTGGAAGCCATCACCAAGAAAATGGACAAAGCCTTGCTGGCTTTTTACCAGTCCGGCGCCAAGGATGACCTGCAGGTCGTAGCAGCAGGACTGGACGAGCTTGCATCCCGACACGTCTATTTTGAGCTGCTGCGGCTGGACTGGACAGAGCGGTTGAAAGCGGCGGAGCGCGTCACGCCCAAGGAGTATCTTCGGCTGCTGCCCCATAAAAAAATCAGCCACATTTACAGCAACATCGATACCATGCAGCGACAGATCATCAGTTTAATCGCACATGCGCTGGACATGGACGGCGAGAAGAAATCCGTATCTGAAAAGATGGTAGCCTACTACAACGCCGAGGGCAACGACACGTTGTACACTTTCCAGTTCCAGCCACAGCCTGTCAACTTCGAGGTCATCGACAGACGGATCTTTGCCGAGGTGCTATATCCCAAGGACATCTATGACCTCATCGACCACCATATACGGGAGTGCGTGAAGCGTGAGGTGAGGATGCGGGTATGCAAGAACTGCCTGCGCTACTTCGCTGTGACGGGCAAGGCCAGCACGGAGTACTGCGACCGGATCTGCGACAGCAAGGGCCGCACCTGCCGGGAAATCGGGGCCATCAACACATGGACGCAGCGCAAGCAGGGCGACGAGGTGTTCAAGGAATATCGCAGAGAGTACAAAAAGCGTTTCGCCCGCATCAACGCCGGCAAGCTGACCAAGAGCGTATTTTACGCCTGGAGTGAGGAAGCCAGAAAGAAAAAAGAGGATTGCGACAACGGCACGATCACACCGGAGGATTTCTCCCGCTGGCTGAAGGAGTCGTGAGAAAGAGCTGCCGCTAAACCAATGCCCTAATGGTGGCGAATGTGCAAAGTGGAAAGAGGATGATCCTTTTCATAAAACCTCCTGGTTTCGAGACCTTACGAGATTTCTTTGTCAGCGCGGGAACAGCCGCAGGCCATTCGGTGCGATAGCCTGCGGCTGTCGGTAATCTTTGATTATGGCATCCCACGCCGTGGGGATCCTTCCATGTGGAAGGGGACGCTGATCTGCATCAATTCTAAAAATGTGTCCTGCCTCGATTGCCTGTGGGTGGGAACTCTACGGCAGCATCAACAACTGATTTTTGCGGATATTCGCCAAATAGCATTATCAAGGTGTGTTTTTGCAAAGCAGTGTGCAATTCGCATTGACAAGAAGCAAAAAGAACGCTATAATAATGTCATTATCGATAATGACATTATTATTTAGGTGCAGAGGAGTGAAGACATGGCCAATAGGGATCATTCCCTGGATGATGGGATCATTCAGGCTGCTTATTCGGAATTTCTTGCTTACGGCTTTCAGAAAGCCTCTCTGCATAAGATCGCTGAAAAGGCCGGCGTCACAACGGGGGCGATCTACACAAGACACAAGAATAAAGACGCGTTGTTTGCCAGTCTGCTTCAGGATTTTTTTGAGACGATGAAGGCCTTGTTTGCGCCCATCGCTGAAGAATACGAAAAAGCAAAGTACAGCGCGCAGCCGGAGGATATCCTCCACGCCATCAACGTCGAGGAACAAGTATATTTTCGGCTGCTGACCGAACATCGTGACGACTGTACTTTGTTTTTCTGCCGCAGCGATGGCAGCTCCATGGAAACCGTGCTGCATAAACTAATGGATCAAAAGGCGGAACAAACGGTGGAATTCTTTTCACATATCTATGGGAAAGCGCCAAATGCCGATGCGATCCGCCTTTTGATGGGCTCCCAGTTCTGGTACTTCCGTCAGCTGCTGGATCGGCACATGGAGGAAAGCAGAATGCTTACCTGCTTACAGGCGGTCCTTGATTTTACCAACGCCGGTTGGCGGCAGTTATGTGACAGCCTGAATTAAATTGGCAAAGGAAATGGGCGGTGCGTGCGCCCATTTCTTACGGACGCCAGTTAGAGAGGGCTAACTGGCGAGAAAAGAGTTTGCGATGATAGATTTTGAATTTGAATTTCAATATGCAGAAGAAAAGAAGCCCACCTTGCAAAAAGTCGGCGGAGGCATCCCGGCGGGACGCTGCGTGGTGCTCTGCGGAGGCAGCGGATGCGGAAAATCTACGCTGCTGCGGTGCATCAACGGACTAATCCCACAATTTTACGAGGGAGAGCTGAAGGGCTTTTGCCGCCTGAACGGGCAGGACACCGCCGGGCTGCGTATCGGCGAGATCGGCGAGCTGGCAGCATCGGTATTTCAGGATCCACGAAGTCAGTTTTTTACTGTGAACAGTTCCAATGAAGTGGCCTTCGGTCTTGAAAATCACGGTCTGCCGCAAGATAAAATCCGACGGCGGGTAGATGAGGCCTTCCGGATCTTTCATCTGGAGCGGCTGAAGGATCGCAATGTCTACGAGTTGTCCAGCGGCGAGCGACAGCTCATCTCCATCTTGTCCGCGTGGGCAATGGACACAGATATTTTTCTGCTGGACGAGCCAACGGCCAACCTGGACTTTGCAGCCACGCAGCAGTTAAAGGAGATTCTGCTGGCGCTGAAAAGGCAGGGCAAAACGCTGCTGCTCAGCGAGCATCGACTCTATTATCTTGCGGATATTGCCGATGAATATTGGGCCATGGCAGACGGCGAGATCAAAGGAAAATACACTGCCGCAGAGGCAAAGGCGTTCTCAGTGGAGCGGAGACAAACACTTTCTCTGCGCACGCTCGACCTTGCGGAGATCACCGTGCCGGAGAAAGAGCCGCTGCCGAAAACCGCGCCGACGGCACATGCCGTCTCAGATGTCCGCTATACATACGGCAGGAAGGCCGGAGATACCCTCTCTGGTGTCAGCTTTTCCGTCCGTGAGCATGAGATCGTCGGCCTTGTGGGCGCAAACGGCTGCGGCAAAACGACCATCGGCAAGCTGATTGCAGGGCTTTACCGCCCCTCCGGCGGCAGGATAATGCTTTTCGGAAAGCCGCAAAATCCAAAGCAGCTGCAAAAGCAAGTGCTGTTCATTCTTCAGGAGGCGGAGTTCCAGTTCTTCACCAACTCCGTCCTGCACGAACTGCAATACGGCCATGCGGTGACACCGGAGTTTGAAGCAAAAACGGAAGCGCTGCTGAAAAGTATGGATATGTGGGACTGCCGCGACCGGCATCCCTTTTCCCTCTCCGGCGGGCAGATGCAGCGTCTGACGCTGATGATGGCGTATCTGTCCGACAAGCCAATCGTCATACTGGACGAGCCGACAGCAGGACAGGACGCGGAAAGTCTGGAGCGGTGCGCGGCACTGATCCGGGAGATGCGGAAGAAAAAGACTGTTCTCATCATCACCCACGACCTTGAACTGATTGCAGATGCCTGCGACTACTGCATCGGGCTGTCGGATGGACATGCAGAAGCAAAATTTCCCGTTCATTCGGAACGAGATTTGCAAGTGGTACGGCAATATATGGAGCGCTTCCATCCTTCCGATGCTCCTGCGAAAAAACAGCATAAAGAACGATTCCATCCGGCGACAAAGCTGCTTTACTGGCTGACTCTGCTGGTCGTGATCTCCACGTCCAACAACCACTTAGTTTATGCCGCATACGCGGCACTGATCCTGCTGACCGCAGCTGACGGCTGGTTCGGAACGGCGCTGGCAGGCGGGATGAGCTTTGGGCTGCTGTGGGCGGCAAACGCTCTGCTGCCGGGCACGGTGTTCTCCTTCATGCTGGTGCTGTTCCCGCGAATCATTGCCATCGGCATTTCCATGCGGACGCTGATTGGGCGGAATGAAGCCAGCCGTACCCTGGCGGCGCTGCGTAATCTGCACCTGCCGGAACGGCTCATTATGATCGTCGCTGTGATCTTCCGCTTCTTCCCCGTTCTGTCGGGAGACATGAAGCTGCTGCGGCAGTCCATCCGCACGCGGGGCGCATTTGCAACGCCGCTTCAGAAGCTGCGGGCGCTGCCATCCTATATCGAAATACTGACCGTACCGATGGCTTTGCGCGTTATCCGCATCGCCGAGACGCTGTCCGCCTCTGCCGAAACACGGGGCATCGACTTAACCCGCCGCAAAAGCAACTATCTGTCGCTTCGGTTCTCTGCGTGGGATGCTGTGTTCTGTGTCCTGCTGGCGGCATCGGTCGCCGCCGGCCTTGTTCTGTGATCGCCGTCTCTGCGACGTTCAACCATATTCCATTCAAAAAGGAGTCTTTAACCATGAGTACTGCAAACCCCAATAAACTGAAAGTCAAGGACATCATTACCGTTGTCTTGCTGGCCCTGATCAATGTGGTCATTTTCTTCGCCAGCTCCGTCCTGTACGCAACGCCCATTACCATCATTCTGATGCCGGTGTTTTTCGCCCTGCTGGAGGGCATCGTCTACTTCATCATCGGCACGAAGGTGAAAAAGCCCGGTGCGATCCTGATTTACAGCATTGTCCGCGCCATTATGGGCGGATATCTGCCGTACATCATCCTCTTTATTCTCTCCGGTGTCATTGCCGAGCTGCTGCTGTGGAAGATGGGCTACGGCAATGCGAAGGCGCTGACCGTCAGCTATGTCATCAATCAGGTGCTGGCCGCATTCGGCAGCACTATAATTCCCTACGCCATCGCAGCCAAGGCTATGGCGGATCAGATGGTCACCGATGGCCGTCAGGACGCCATCCTTGCCGCATCCCAAATGCTGCAGTCCTGGGTGTCTGTGGCGCTGGTGGCCGGCGTGATCGTGGCGGCCTTTATCGGCACAATGATCGGCAAGCGGATCGTGAAAAAGCATCTTGCTGCGTAATGCAGTCGAAAGGAGTTCACCATGAAAGAAATTGAGCCAAATCGCTCTGCCGCCTCGTGGCTGGCAGAGCTGGCAAAAGGGCGGTACGGCGAGTACGCTTTGAGCGTCCTTACGGCGCTGCTGGGCGTCGCCTGCTCCCTTGCGCCGTATTTCATCATCATCCGGCTCATCACCGCACTGGCAAACGGGACGGCGGAGCTTTCCCGCTGCCTGACCCTCTGCGCGTGGATGGCGGGCTTTTGGGTGCTGCGCTATGCGCTGCACAGCGTTTCCACCTCTCTTTCCCACCATGCCACCTTCCATGTGTTAGCCAATACCCGCACACGGCTGCTGGATAAGCTGGCCACGCTGCCCCTTGGCACGGTGCTGGACCGTTCCTCCGGCTCGTACAAGAACATTATCGTGGAGCGGGTGGACTCCATCGAAACCACCCTTGCGCATTTGCTGCCGGAGATGACAGCCAACATTGTGGGCGCGCTGGCGGTGCTGGTGCTGCTGTTTATCGAGGACTGGCGCATGGGGCTTTCCATGCTGATCGTCGTGCCGCTGGGCATTATCTGCTTTATGTCCATGTTCAGCGGCTATAACGAGAAGTTTCAGCGCACGGTCACCGCGACAAAGGCGCTGAACGACACGGCTGTGGAATACATCAGCGGCATTGAGGTCATCAAGGCCTTCGGGCAGTCTAAGACCAGCTATGCAAAGTTCGTCTCTGCTGCAAAGGAAGGGGCAGACTGCTTCATCGACTGGATGCGCGGGAGCTTGTTCGGACAGGTGGCCGGAATGGCGATACTTCCTTCAACGCTTCTCGGCATCCTGCCGGTGGGCTGTCTCCTTTATATGCACGACACACTGTCGGCAGAAACATTTCTGGCAGTCATCGTGCTTTCCTTCGGCGTTATGCAGCCGCTGATCACCGCCTTCTCCTACACCGACGACATTGCACAGGTCAAAACCATAGTCGGTGAGGTGGCGGAAGTGCTGTCCGACGAGGATATGCAGCGTCCAACGACGGCGGAAAAGCTGCCGGCCGATAACGCCATCCAACTGAAGGATGTCCGCTTTGCCTATCACGACAAGGAGGTACTGCACGGAATCAATCTGCACATTGCCCCGGGGACGGTCAATGCTCTTGTTGGCCCCTCCGGCAGCGGAAAGTCCACCATCGCCCGGCTTATCGCCTCTCTGTGGGATGTAAAGGACGGTGCCATCGAGCTGGGCGGCGTGGACATCCGTACACTTCCGCTGGCGGAGTGTACGAGGCGCATCGCCTATGTATCCCAGGACAACTACCTCTTTGACCTTTCGGTGATGGACAATATTCGTATGGGCAAAAAGGGCGCAACCAACGAGGAAGTCATCGATGCGGCAAAAAAAAGCGGCTGCCATGAGTTCATCATGGGTCTGGAAAACGGGTATCAGACCATATGCGGTGCTTCCGGCGGACACCTCTCCGGCGGTGAGCGGCAGCGCATCTCCATTGCCCGGGCTATGCTGAAGGATGCACCTATCGTCATTTTGGACGAGGCTACCTCCTACACCGACCCGGAGAATGAGGCGGTCATCCAGTCGGCACTGGCAAAGCTGGTACGGGGTAAGACGCTGCTGGTCATCGCCCACCGCCTGTCTACCATCGCCGATGCCGATCAGATCATTGTCGTGAATCACGGCAAAATCGAAGCCACCGGAACACAGGCAGAGCTTCTGGCGTCCTGCCCGCTTTATCAAACCATGTGGGAAGCCCACATCAGCGTCAAAGACGATGGGGAGGTGGCATAATGCTCAAGACACTGAAAAAGTTTTTTGCCTTCTGCGGGGCAGACAACCGCAGGCTGTTTATGACATCCATCTGGCTGGGCGTGATCAGCGCCATCTGCTCCGCCATGCGGATTCCCGCCACTGCCATCGTCATTCAGGCGCTACTCACTAAAAATGTCACCATGCCGACGCTCTGGACGAGCCTCGGCATTATCGTAATCTCATTGATCATTACGATTGCCATCAATATGAAGGCCACTATGCTCCAGACCCGTGCAGGCTACCGTGCCTGCGCCAACAAGCGAATTGAGATTGCCGAGCATCTGCGGTATCTGCCTATGGGCTGGTTCAATGACAACAGCCTGGGTGAGGTGACCTCCGTCACCACCAACACCATGGAGAACATGGCCAACATTGCCACACGGGTGGTCATGGTCACAACGAGGGGCTTCCTGACCTCCGGCATCATCGCGGTCATGATGTTCCTGTTCGACTGGCGCATGGGGCTTATCACGCTGGCGGGACTGATTCTGTTCTTCGCCGTCAATGCCGCCATGCAGCGCTCGGAGCAGGCCCTTTCCCAGCGGAAGTTCAATGCCGACGAGCGGCTTGTCTCCAAGGTGCTGGAATATGTGCGGGGCATCGCCGAGGTCAAGAATTTTGACCTGACCCACGATTCTGCAACGCAGGTACACGGTGCCGTGGAGGAAGCCCGCAGGGCGTCCTTCGCCATGGAGATACCGTCTGTTCTTTATATGCTGGCGCAGTTCATCGTCAACAAGCTCACCGGCGTTGCCGTCTGCACCGCTGCCATCGGCTTTTACTTCGGCGGCACTATGGAGCTTACAAACTGCCTTTTGATGCTGATCTGCTCCTTCATTCTCTTTGAACAGCTGGATTCTGCCGGGAGCTTTTCGGCTCTGTTCCGCTCCATTGATATCGGCGTAGACAAGGCCAACGCCATTTTGAACGTAGAACCTATGGACATCGATGGCGAAGACCTGACGCCGGAACGGGAAGACATCGCCTTGTCTCATGTGGATTTTTCCTATGACAGCAAGCCCATCCTGCACGACGTGTCCCTGACCATCCCAGAAAAAACCACGGTCGCTATCGTCGGCCCCTCCGGCTCCGGCAAGACCACTCTCTGCAATCTTATGGCGAGGTTCTGGGATGTGCAGTCAGGCAGCGTGCGCCTTGGCGGGCGGGATGTGCGGGAATACAGCTACGACAGCCTCATCCGCAATTTCTCCTTCGTGTTCCAGCGGACCTATCTGTTCTCGGACACCATCGCCAATAACATCCGCTTCGGAAAGCCCGATGCTTCCATGGAGGAGGTGCAGGCCGCTGCAAAGAAGGCGCGGTGCTACGACTTTATCATGGCACTGCCGGACGGCTTTGACACCGTCATCGGCGAGGCAGGCAGCTCGCTTTCCGGCGGCGAGCGCCAGCGCATTTCCATCGCCCGGGCAATTATGAAGGACGCGCCTATCATCATTCTGGACGAAGCCACTGCCAATGTTGACCCCGAAAATGAAAAGGAGCTGATGGAGGCTGTTGCGGAATTGACCCACGATAAGACGGTCATCATGATTGCTCACCGGCTGAAAACTGTGCGCAACGCCGACAAAATATTCGTTGTCGATCACGGTGAGATCGTCCAGCAGGGCACGCATGACGAGCTGGTTGCTGTTGACGGGCTCTACCGCCGCTTTGTGGTGGAGCGCAAGCAGGCCGCCGGATGGAAGGTCTGAAGAAACACAATCTAAAAAATATGAAAAGAAGCTCGTATCATTATTGACGATACGAGCTTCTTCGTTTATTCTCTGTTTCCTGTAATGTAATAGTCGCAGAATTCTCCGCCGTTTGCCAACGTCTGCTTTCTGTGCAGCACGCCGTGCTGAAGCGTGATCATCACTTCATCAAGTTCGCAGAACAACGGCATGAGTTCGGAAACACCGAGTTTCTCCGTGTAAATGCAAATCGGGCAGCGGGTGATGCGGTAGTAGCAGGCTCCCTCGTGCGGCTGACCGACAAAGTCCACCTTGAAGGAGGTCGGATACTGCTTTTCCTTTTCCGGCGTGTACCACTTGTAATATTTCACGACGCTCTTTTTATTTTCCGTCTTACCCTTGTCGGTGTTCAGGTCAGTCCTGCCGAAGTACCATTTGATGTGGTAAAGCGAACACCGCATCATCTCCTGCACCGTCTCCGGGGGAATTTTCTTTTCACTTGCCACATACGGCGCAACAAAGGCAAGGGCGAACAACTCGTTGTATGCCATAGGGTTATCGTCACCGATGTCGTCTGCTTTCTCGACAAGCTCACGATAGACCTTTTTGCTCTTTTTCATAATGTCGGCGGCATATTCCCTGCCGTACTTCTCTGCCAGAACCTTTTTCATCGGGCTTTTGAACATCCAGAAATAAAAGCCGTTGTATTTCATATCACTTGTCCTCCCGTGATTTATTTACAGATTCAAAAAACGCAGACCAGCCGCCGATATGATAAGCCATCAGCGCATCCATATACGTTTCGGCGGCCTTGCGGTCAGTACATTCGCTGACAATTCGCCGGTAGCTGTCAAACTGTGCGGATATCAGAAGTCCGAGCAGCTTTTCATCCATGCCGGTGAAGCCGGAATTCCGAAAGAACACGATGCTTTCCTTGATCTTGCTCTGCACGATTCCTTCGAAGTAATGTTCAAAGCTGCTTCCCGTACTGCGGCACAGAAGCAGTACAGCCTCCTCATAGTGGTCGAAAATCAGGTGCAGGATCGCTGCCGATTCGTGCTGCATGGATACTTTCAGGGCTGTCAGGAGGTCAGCATCTGTACTTGCGTAATACTCCGCTTTGGTGTTTTGAAACAAGGCCTCGATCTCTCTCAGGAGCGGCTCCAGCAGGCAACCGAACAGCTCGTCCTTGGATTTGTAGCGGGTCTGTATTGCACCTACGGTCACGCCTGCTTTCTCGGCGATCTTCCGAAGCGATGCACTGGAATAACCTTTCGCCGAAAATTCCTGTCGAGCAGCCGTGATGATCTTATTGTCAAGCGTATGGTCTCTAAGTGCCATATATTCGCCCCTCCCTCCATAATTACAATGTAATTGATTATGTTGTAATTATATCGTTGCTCCGTTTATTTGTCAATATGGTTTGCAAATTTTACAGTACACTGCAAAAAATACCGCCGGCATATTGCCGACGGTACGAGAATCATATCTGCTCCAAATCTTTGTACTGTTCAAGCACAGGACTTTTATCTCCTACATACCAATAGTCGCAGTAGCTGCCGCCGAGCGCCTTGGTCTGCGTGCGGATAAGCCGAGCGTGCATGACCTCGGCAAGATAGTGGTCAGTTTTGCAGAGGTACGGCAAAAGCTTATCATAGCCATGCTCTTTTGCGTGTTTTACTATCGGGCAGCCGACAAGATGAAAAGCAAAGCCCTCCGTGTGCTGCTCGGGGTTGATCTCAACCCTCCAGCTATCCATCCATTCTCCCTTTGCCTGATGCTCTTTCTGCATCCGGATGAACTTGATATATGTCCTTTCAAATAACCGATACGGCCATCTCTGACGGTTTCCGTCTACGAATTTTCCGAGAAATTTCATTTTGTCGGTCATCTGCCGTTTGATTTTGAGCAGTGCTTCGCCGTCAAGTCGGTGTCCGCTTGCTTCATAGAAGGAAAGGATAGTGAACCAATCCAGCATATTCTTTGCCATTATATTTTCACCGAGGTCGGGCATATCCTTCATGAATTCGAGGTAATACCTTTCGGCTTCCCTGAAGATCTGCTCGGCTTCATTCGGATATCGCTCCCGGCAATAGCTTTCATATGGCTTTGCATATTGCGATTTTGCATAAGCTCTTTTCATATGGATTGTCTCCCACGCCGATCTCCGGCGTTATTTTCTTCCAACGATCATGGCCGAGTTGCCCAGCATCATCATAGCGGCACGCTGCTTCGAGCCGAAAATTTTCTCTGCGGTCTCCACATACTGAACCTCGGCAAAGCCCATGCCCCTCAGTTCCTCCACAAAGGCGTTCATGTCGCCGTACATCTGCGGCTTCATATTGTCATGCAGGACAAACACGCCGCCCTTTTTCAGTACCCGCAGGCTTTCCAGCAGCAGGGCATGCTTGTCCGCACCCATAATGTTATGATAGACGTAGTTGCTGATCACAGCATCAAAGCTCCCGTCCGGGAAATCCAGCTTATTGGCATCGCCGTGGACAAATCCGCATTGCTTACCGACACCCTCGGACGCCGCGTTTTTTTCGCAGAGTGCTTTGCTGTAGTTGTACATGGCGCCTCAATAATCAAGGCCGGTGATCTTCGCCTCCGGCCATGTGAGCGCTGCACGGACCGCCAGCGCACCGGAGCCGCAGCCGACCTCCAACAGGCTTCCGTGACCGTCAAAGTCAAGGCTGCTCAGAATTGTCTGATGCACCTTTTCCATCATGCCGCCTTTGCCGAAGGCGTACTGGCGGCGGATCCACGCCATCCAGCACAGCAGTGCCACCAGAATCACGGTGGCTGCGGCGAACACAACGCCCAAAACCGTGATGCGGAATACGGTAAAAGACAGTGCAGTCAGCACCAGCGTCACCAGCGCAATTCCCCCAAAAACATAGAAGACCGGATTTGACATCCAGCTGCCGTAGTCCTCTCCGTGCGTTCCCACTTTGATTTTCTTTTGAACATCAGAAATAGTGCTTTTCATGTAAGTGATTCCTTTCTCTTAAAATTGTTTCTCGCATAAACCGCCGCCGCAATGCACCAGATCACGATGGCGGTATTGGTGCTGCTCTGGCTCATTACGGACATCCATGTATCGACAGGCACCTGCATCGCTTGGGCAATATCCGGGACGCCTGCCAGCAGAATGTTCCATGTGACCGGGTGAAAAGCCAGCATCCACCGGGAATACCATGTCTTGCCCG
>ERZ791885.1723-NODE-1723-length-12682-cov-3.226974_pt1 | contig 12682 bp, 9 predicted proteins | sample MGYA00510159_ERZ791885 | MGnify/ENA primary metagenome ERZ791885 (study PRJEB30046, sample SAMN00792054) | human gut metagenome | study: EMG produced TPA metagenomics assembly of the A metagenome-wide association study of gut microbiota in type 2... | reverse complement strand
TTCGTTTATTTGAAAAAAACGTCTTCGGCCGCACGCCACGGGATGGCTTCGAAACAAGAGCGAATCTGCTGTATGCAGCAGAAGCCCTGGAGGGCACCGCAAAACGTGAATTTTACAGGATCACGGTGCGTACAAAACGGGGCAGTGCGGCATTTCACATGGCTTTGGTGTTGCCGAATCCGCAAAAGCCTGTGCCGGCGGTTCTGATGATCAGCAATCATGAGAAAACTCCTGCGGCTGTGAAGGGCCCGGACATGTCCGCTTTGGAGGAACTGATGGCGCGCGCGCCGAAAGAATGGCGGACAGATGTGGAACGGATGATGGCCGCGTTCCAAAAGGGCGGGGCGTCCATGCCGCAGCTTCTGGATATTGAACGGGATACCGCGCAGGGATATTGGCCGGTGGAACAGATACTTGCATCCGGGCGGGCTGCTGCGGCGTTTTATGCCGGAGAGGTGCAGCCGGATGACCGCAGGCTGTTCCCGGCAGCACTTGCGAGGCTATTTGCCGGGGAGGACACGGCCCGGAAGCCGGACGGGTTGGGAACGTTGGGCGTTTGGGCATTTGCGGCCAGCCGAGCGGCAGACGTTTTGTGTGCCCATGCAGGAATAGATGCCAAAAAAATTTCTCTGGCCGGGCACTCCCGCGGGGCGAAAACAGCGCTGTGGTGTGCTGCGCAGGACACGCGTATCCATAGCGTTTTGGTGAACGATTCGGGCTGCACAGGTGCTGCGGTGTCGCGCGGAAAACGCGGAGAGAATGTGGCCTCCATCAATGCGTTTTTTCCGCATTGGTTCTGTCCCAGCTACGCACGGTATGCCTGGCGGGAAGATGAAATGCCGTTTGACCAGCATATGCTGCTGGCTGCTGTTGCCCCGCGTCTTTGCTATGTGGCCAGCGGCGCGCAGGACGCGTGGAGCGATCCGGACGCGGAATGGCTCGGCGCAAGGGAGGCGAGTGCCGCATGGCGGTTGTTTGGGCATCCGGAGCTGCCGCGGAATGCGCCTTTGGCGGGCGAGCCAATCATTACAGAGGGGATCGGATATCACCGCCGGGAGGGCGGCCATGACCTGACTGCGTGGGACTGGATGCAGTTTTTGCTGTTTCTGGACAAAAACGACGCATAGCGATAGGATGTGAAACCGCTTTTCACGAGAGACTGGGCCTTGGATGAGATATGCGCATGGATCAACACCGGCGCCGGATTCAAATGAACGAGAGTCCGGCTGATAAAAGGAGGAAAACATATGCTTGCAAAACCTGTTGTCGAAATCGCACCGCGCACCTGGCTCATCAGTGAATATAAACTGGTGAATATGTATTTGTTGGAGGGCGATGAAGCTGCGCTGCTCATCGACTGCGGTACCGGCATCGGAAATGCGGCCGAGACGGTTCGGGAACTTACCGATAAGCCTCTCACGGTTGCCATCACACACGGCCATTTTGACCATGACGGCGCAGCCGCACTGTTTCCGGAAATTCACCTGCATCCGATGGATATCAAGCTGTCGGAGGAGGGCTATGCCCGCGGTGAAGAAGCGCGCGCCTGGTATGCCAAAAGCCGCGGCCCTGTGCGCAACCCGGAGGCGACGGAGGAAGAACTTCTGGCGCTGGTGCAGAAAAACGGGCCTGTGAGGCGCATCCCTATGGAAGGCGGAACGGTTTTCGAGTTGGGAGGCCGCACAATAGAAGTCATCCATACGCCTGGCCATAGCTTGGGTTCCGTCTGTCTTTTGGACAGGGAAAACCGTCTGCTGTTCACGGGCGATATGTGCAACGACAGTCTGCTGCTGAACTGCGGAGATTCCAGCAGTACCGTGAAAGTGTATAACGAAAGTATGCGCAGACTGTGGGCGCGGGAAAAAGAATTTGATTTTATTTGCCTGGGGCATGACGCGCTGGACAAGGCGGATAAAACCATGATCACGGACTATATTGAAGCGACGGATCTCCTGCTGTCCGGACAGGCACACGGGGAAAAAGGGCGGAATGCACTGCATGGCGGAACAGGATACAAATACAAGCGCGTACTGATCTGGTATGAACCCGAACGCCTTGTATGATTAAAGGAGAGGATAACAACATGCTGGAACGGCCCGTTGTAAAAATAGCTCCGGATACTTATCTGGTCAGTGAATATAAACTCGTTAATATGTTTCTCGTGGTCGGAAAACACCGGGCCGCGTTGATCGACACGGGCGGAGGTATCGGCCCGCTGCCGGAAGACATCGAAAGGCTTACAGGGCTTCCCCTCGTTGTTATTGCGACACACGGAGACCCGGACCATGTGGGCGGCGCGGGCCATTTCCCGCATGTGTATCTCCACCCTCTGGATTGGGAACACAGCCGCCGTTTCCCGCTGAACAATACGATGCGCAAATGGTTTGTGAAAACGCGGGCGCCGGTGCGCAACCCGGACAACGAGAGGAAAATCGATGCGCTGGTGCCCCGGCAGGAGCTTCCGCAGCCCGAGTATTTGCCTTTGGCTGACGGTGATGTGTTCGATCTCGGCGGACGGACGCTGGAGGTCATCCACACGCCGGGGCATTCGCCCGGTTCCATTTGTCTGTTAGACAAAGAAAACAGGCTTCTGTTTACCGGCGACACGGTCAACGTAAGCATGGCGCTCACCGGACATGATTTTCATGAGTACAATGCCAGCCTGCGCAGACTGTGGGCGCGCGAGAGCGAATTTGACTCTATCTGTATTGGACATGAGCTGCCCGCAATGCGAGAAAAACAGGCGATTGCACGATATATTTCCATGACGGACCGTCTGATGTCCGGAGAGGCTGCCGCGGTTTGTGCGCCCGACGCCATCCGTGTCGGTAAAGTGTTTCGCGAAAACGGCCTGGAGATATGGTGCGATTGTGAGGCGTAGCGGCTCCGGCGCTTGAAACTGAAGATAACACACATGAGTTCGGAAAATTTTCTCTTTTAAAACGGACGAAAAACGGATACCATGAAACCACGGCAGCGCCGCTGGAGACGGCGCGGCGGATATCAACCAAAGGAGGAAGAAACATGAAAAAGGCAAAACGTATCCTTTCGGCAGTTGTTGCAGGTGTTATGGTGCTTTCGCTTAGCGCGTGCGGAGGAGGCTCCGGCAGCGCGTCCGGGTCTGCATCCGGGAGCGCTCCGGCAGCCGGTTCCACGCCGGCAGGAGCGGAAGGGAAAATCACGATTTCCTACTGGACCACAAACCGTCACGATCAGGCATATATGACGCCGCTCATAGAGGAGTTCAATGCGACCAACGACAAAAATATCTACATTGATTTCCAGGTATATGCCGACAATTACAGCCAAATGCTGGATCTGGCGTTCAGCACAAACACAGCGCCGGATGTGTACCAGCTTGCAGGTACGGACCCGATCGAGGTCGTCGTCAAGGAGAAGGGGCAGCTTCTGGACCTTGCCCCTTACATGGATGACGAATACAGAGCGCGTTTTGGCGAAGGCGCTTTTGTGGAAGGCATCAACGCGCTGGGGGACGGCATCTATTCGCTGCCGTACACGGCTTCTGCCGCGCGCCTGTTCTATAACCAGGACATCTTTGACCGTGTAGGCATAGACGGGCCGCCTCAAACGCTGGATGAGCTGGTGGCGGACGCAAAGCTCGTTACAGAACAGCTTGGCAGTGAAGGGATTTACGGCATTGCGGGTAACTTCAAATCCGCGGCGAGCTCCGTGGCGCGTTCCATCGACATGATCGTGATGCGCAGCGGCGGCACCCGCGGTGGGTTTGACTACAAAACCGGTACTTATGACTTCTCCAGCTATAAGCCCGTCCTGGAGGCGTTCAAGGAAATGTTCGCCACCGGCGTTTCGTTCCCGGGCAGTGAATCTTTGGATATCGACCCGCTGCGCACGCAATTCGCAGCCGGAAATATCGCGATGTATATCTCCATCAGCCATGCGGAGCCGGGCGTATATGCCAGCCAGTTCCCGACGGATGCAAACTGGAACTGCGCTCAGCTCCCCACGGTGAACGGCAAGGTGGAAGGTAAGCAGCAGCTCTGGTTCGGCGGTTCGAACCTCGGCATCAATCCCGCGACGGAGCATCCGGATGAGGCGTGGGAAGTGATGAAGTTCCTGCACAGCGATGAGGTTATGGGACCGTATCATACAGCCGGGCTTGGCACCGTGATGATCCCCAGCGCCGTGGAAAGCGCCGAAGCGCCGGAATCCATTGAGAAGATGCCGAATCTGGCCATCAATGCCGATGACCAGAACTGGCCGCCGCTGCCTGCGGGCGTCGTGGTGGAAGGCAAGGATTATTACACCACCTGTGTGGAGTGCATTTTTGGTGTGACGGACATCGACAGTGCCATTGAAGACCTGAACACCCGCTACAACGCCGCTTACGACAAGCTGGTGGACGGCGGTGCGGAGCGCATCGTCTATCCCAATTTTGATCCGCTCAAGCAGGACACCGCCAAGTAAAATACAAACCCTAAGCGCCGAAAGAGAACCCTGCCCAAGGGCTCTCTTTTTGGCGTTTGGCGGGGCAAAATGGTATACTTGTATAAAAAAGCGGCGCAAAACCGCCCGGGCGGTTTTCTTGCTTTGCTGTGCAAAGCAAGAATGAACGGTATTTTGCGCTTCGTGCCGGGGGGATTGGAATGAAACGGCTGTTGTGTGCTTACCGCAACGCGAGCCTCAGGGTAAAGCTTTCGCTGCTGGTGACGGCGGTGCTTTTGACCGTGCTGATCGCGTGCCAGGTAGCGTTGTATTTCTATGTGGCTGAAAATGTGGAACGGCAGGCGCGCAGCGCGGCGGATGTGACGCTCACACAGGCGCAGACTTATATGGACGCAAAGCTGCGCAATGTAGTGGAGCGGCTGTTTTATATTCGGCTCGACCCGAGCTTTGAGGGCGCATTGACCGATTATCTGCTCAGCGATAAGCCGTCGGCGCAGGGCGTGGCGATGACGCTGCTTTCGCCGTGCCTCTCGCTGCACAAGGTAACGGAGCCTCTCATCAGTTCCATCTTTTTGTATACGCCCAAAAGCAGCTTCACGGATATGGGCGTCTCTACCGAGCAGGAATACCGCTTTGAGGCGTCTGTGCTGTGGCGCCAGGCTGAAGAAAGCGAAAGCTATGTTATTTGGGGTGAAGTGCAGAAAGATGAAATATTCATCACGCATCGCGAGGTGCTGCCTGTGATGTACCGTTTTTCCGTAGACGGTTACGGGGGCGATTGCGTGCTTCTGGCCAATATCGACAAAGCGCGTCTGACGGCGTATCTGCACGATATTGTACCCGACGACGGTTCGGATATGCTGCTGGTGGACGGCCGGGGCCGGTTGGTTACGCAGGCGGGAGGCGCGGCTGCCGCCGCGCTTGCGGAAGACTACGGGGCGCTGCATGCGGTGCTTGAAACCGAAGGTTTTACAGAAACCGCAGCGCAAGGGGGGAAGTATCTGACGGCTCACCGTGCGTTGGCAAACGCTCCTTGGCACGTGGTCTATCTTCAATCGGAAAAACATATTCTGGGCCAGCTGCAGAACATCCGCAATGTGTTTTTTGCCGTCAGTCTTGCTGTGGTGCTGGTGCTTCTCGTGGCGCTGACCCGTATCGTCCACAGCGTAACACAGCCGCTTTCGCGTCTGTCGCAGCGTATGCGCAGTGTGGACGTGAAAAACGACTGGCAGGGCTTTGAATATCCGTATCATAACGAGATCGGAACGCTGTCCCGCAGCTTTAACAGCATGCTGGCGCACATTCACATGCTTTTGGACGAACAGGAAACATACATCGCCCAATTACAGGACGAAAAAGAGCGTGTGCGTGTGGAGCAGCAGCTCAAGCGCCGCGCAGAGCTGAAGGCGCTGCAGGCGCAGATCAATCCTCATTTTTTGTACAACACGCTGGACTCCATTCGCTGGAAAGCTGAACGTGCGGGCGCGCAGGATATCAGCCGAATGACAACGGCATTGGCGACGCTGTTCCGTATCGGGCTGAGCCGCGGCAGAGAGATCATTTCCGTGGAGCAGGAAGCGCAGCATGTGGGCAGTTATCTGCAGATTCAGAAGCTGCGTTACGGCGGAAAGCTGAGTTATACGGTGGAGCTTTTGCCGGATATCCTGCAGCTTTATACCGTTAAGCTGATTTTGCAGCCGTTGGTGGAAAACGCGATTTATCACGGGATCAAAGAGAGCGAGGCGCCGGGGCTTATTGCCATATCCGGGCGGCGCAGCGGCAGTGTGATGGAGCTGCGCGTGACGGATAACGGCCCGGGGATACCGCCGGAACGGCTGGCCATGCTGCAGGCAGACCTTGCGCGCGGCCTTTCCGTCAGCGGGGAGGGGTACGGCATTTTCAACGTCAACGAACGTATCAGGCTGTATTTTGGCGCAGAGTACGGATTGATGCTGGAGAGCGAATATGGGCGCGGCACGGTGGCCGCCGTGCGATTGCCCTGTATCACACAGGATGAGGTGGAGCAATATGTATCGCTTACTGATAGCGGACGATGAGGAGAGCATCCGCGAGGGCGTGGCGGATTTTGTGCGGCAGAACTGCCCGGAATGGGATGTTGCAGCACTGGCGCGGGACGGACGCGAGGCGCTGGCGCTGGCGCGGGAGATTCTGCCCGATGCGGTGTTGACGGATATCACGATGCCCCACATGAACGGATTGGAGTTTTTGGAAAGCCTGTCTGATCTTCTGCCGGAGGCAAAGCTGCTGGTGCTGAGCGGGTATGACCAGTTTGAATACGCTGTGCAGGCTCTCCGTCTTGGGGTCAGCGATTACCTGCTGAAGCCGTTGGACACTGCAAAGCTCGTTTCCGCTTTGAGCCGTTTCGCAGCGGAACTGGACGCACAGGCTTTGCGCTGGGCCCAGATAGAAACGCTGCGGACCAACACGCAGAAAACCAACGAGCTGGAATTGCAGAGCTATTTCCGTGCTGCGTTGCTGGGAGAAGAGCTGCCCGCTCTCTCTGCGGCAAACGCCGTGTTTGCGCAAGAGGGGACAAGCTATTGCTGCGTACTGTGCGACGGCCTGGACGCACAGCGCGCTCTTTTAGAGCGGGTGCTGGAACAACGGCTCTATGGCGCGGTGCGTACTGTACTGCTCCGTCTCGGCACGCCGCCCCGGCAGGCGGTGGTGTTCTGTGCGCCCCGCACGGCACGCGCAGGGCTGTTTCTCACGCTGAGCCATGCGCTTACTTCCATTGCGGTATCCTGTAAACGCGCGCAGGCGTTGGATGTGCATTTTTTTGTCGGCTGTATTGCGGAAACGCCCGCCAAGCTGGAGCTTTCCTACCGCCAATCTACGCAGGCTCGCGCCTATGCGTTTCCGGAACAGGCGGCGCCCGTTACCACCTACGAGGATGTTTTGGCCGGAAAGCTTCTGCCGTGTCCGGAGCCGCCGGAGGAGCTCCTTCGTGACATCCCCGCCGCGGTACAGTGCGGCAGCCGGGCTGCTTTTGTCCAAAATTGCGAAGCGCTGTTCGCATGGTTTGTGGAGCGGGAGATCCGCGATGCGACATTCATTCGCATGTGCGTGCTGCGCTTGTGCTATTCCATTCTGAAAAAACCAGCTTCCGATATGCCGATGAGCTATTACGAATTCACAAATTTTCAGCAGGAGATCATGGCGGCGGCGAGCATGGAGGAGCTGAGAGCCTGCTTCGAGAACTTCGTATCGCTTTACTGGCTGCGCCGCCAGGGAGAAAAACCGCCCCGGCGCATACTGACGGAGCGGGTGAGCGAGGTGGTGCAGGCGCATATCTCAGACATTGATTTTTCTCTGGATGACGTGGCTGCGGCACTGTTTATCAGCCCCAATTATCTGCGGCAGCTGTTCAAGCAGGAGACTGGGCAGACGTTTACGGAATTCCTGACAGCGCAGCGTATGCAGCACGCACACATTCTGCTTGGCAATCCGCAGACGAAGGTGTGCGATGTTGCCGAACAGGCGGGCTACGCGGATTCACGATATTTTTCCGTATGTTTTAAAAAATTCTACCATATGACGCCCAGTGAATATCAAGCTGCCGCCCTGGCGGGAAAGGCTTGATATTCGTTGAATTTTAGACATATCTTCCGATGATTTTCCTCCCTCGCATACTTGGGCCGGCGGTATAATTGAGGTACCAATTACGGCAAGGGGAGTGACGGCATGTCGAAGAAAGGGAAAAAGGTCTGGGAGCGCGTCTATAACGAGCGCACCTCGTATCTGATGCTGCTGCCGAACATCATCATGTTCGCGGTGTTCACGGTGTATCCCATCCTGTGGGCGCTGCGGTATATGCTGTTCGACTATCGCGGCTACGGCGAGGCGAAGTTTGTTGGAATGGACAATTTTGTGCGTGTTTTTACGAGGGACCCTGTGTTTTGGGATTCTGTGGTAAACACTTTCGTCTATGTGGGGGGCAAACTCATTCTTACGCTGCCCATCGCGTTCATGCTGGCATTTCTGCTCAGTAAAAGCACACGCATCAACGCCGTGAGCCAGTCCATTATTTTTACGCCAACCATTATGTCCAGCGCAGTGATGGCTCTTATCTTCTATCTGCTGTTCAATACATACAACGGCGAGATCAACCGTTTTCTGATGTGGCTTGGCGTCATCGATGAAAATATAAACTGGCTGGGGGTGCAGCATGCGATGCTCACAGTCATCATCCTGGCTGTTTGGGGTGGTGTGGGCAACTACATGGTGTATTTTATCGCAGGCCTGACGGGGATCTCTACGGATGTATATGAAAGCGCAAAGCTGGACGGTGCAAACGGTGCACAGACTTTGTTCCGCATCACGATACCGCTCCTGGCGCCGGTTCTGAAGATGATCTTGATGCTGGCACTGGTGATTTCCTTTATGGATATGCAGAGCATCATGGTGCTGACCGAGGGCGGTCCAATGGGCAAAACAAATGTCATGTTCCTTTATATCTACCAGCTCTTCTTCCCGATTTCCGCAGGCTCTACGGTCACCCAGGAATTTGGATACGGCGCGGCTGTCAGCCTTGTGGCGGCTTGCATCATCGGTTTGATCACCGGTCTGTATCTCTTTATCGGCGGTAAGCTGGACAAAGTAACGGGCGAATAAGGAGGGACCGCTATGGAAAAAACACACCGTTTGCGCTGGGTAGAGATGCGCCCCAGCGAACGCCGCGATGCGGCGGTATCTTTCATCGGGCAGGTGCTCAAATGGGCTTTTGTGGGCGCAATGTGCATTTTTACGCTGTATCCTGTTATTTACACTCTGTTGGGCTCTTTCAAAACAAATGCCGAGCTTACGCTGGGCGGCGGTATCTTGCCGGAAAAATGGCAGATTGAAAACTATATCTACGCATTCCAGAAGCTGGAGTTCGGTAAATATACGCTAAACAGTGTTGTGCTGGCCCTGCTGACCGTGTTGTTCACAGTTACGACTGCTTCGATGGCTGCATATATCATTGCCCGCAGAGAGTTCCCGGGCAAAAAACTGCTCACCACAAGTTATCTGCTCAGCATGTTCATCTCCGTGGGTTCTGTGGCGCTGTATCCGCTGTACGGCCTTCTGCATGCCGTCGGACTTACCAGTAATATGGTGGGGCTGGCATTGCTGCTCACGGGCGGGCAGGCGGCGAATATCTTCATGGTTTCAGGCTTTGTGCGCAGTGTTCCCAAGGAACTGGATGAAGCTGCGACCATAGACGGCGCAGGTACGTTCCGCATTTTCTGGCAGATCATTGTTCCTGCGATCAAACCCATCCTCGGCGTCATCGCGCTGTTTGCATTCCGCACCGCATGGAACGAATTTGTGACGGCACAGGTTTTCACGATGTCAAACCCGGGCTTGAAAACATTGAGCGTGGCTGTGGCAAATCTGCGTTATTCTGCCAACGCCGCGGCAGAATGGCACATTATGACGGCCGGCGCTTCCATCGCCCTGATCCCTATTTTGATCGTATACCTGCTGGCGAACCGTCAGTTCATCACCGGTTTGACAGCGGGAGCGGTCAAAGGATAAGGCAGCGGCTCCTGTTATCTTAAAATGTATCCCGGCCGTTTGTACTTCGGCCGGGATTTTTTGACGGCATAGCAGGCGGCTTGCTCTGTGCCGAAAGGTGTTATATAATGTAAATATATAGGAAAAATGGCCGCATCTGTGATGCGGCCAAATGTATGGAGGATTGGGAATTGAACCGAGTTGCTTCATTGCTTTTTAATGCACGGCGCATTTTAAAGCGCACACAGCTGGAGGGCCCCCTGCCGGACGACGGAGACCTGCTGAGGCGGGCGTTCCGCGTCGCATGGCCTTCCACGCTGGAATCCTTTCTGGTGGCGCTTGTCAGCGTGGTGGATACCATTATGGTATCGTCACTGGGAGCCGCGGCCATTGCGGCCATCGGTCTGACCGGGCAGCCGAAATTCATTTGTCTGGCGGTTTTCCTTTCTGTGAATGTGGCGGTCAGTGCCATTGTAGCACGGCGCAAGGGGGAAGGAGACCGCGAAGGCGCAAATCGTGTTCTGGTACAGGCAATTTTGATCACAGTGGTGCTTACTGTCGTTATCACCGCTCTAGCGCTCATTTTTGCAGAGCCGGTGCTTCGGCTCGCGGGAACCAACGAGGACACGCACGAGCTTGCCACGGGTTATTTTCGCATCATTGTGGGCTGCCAGTTTTTCAACGTGCTGAATATGGTCATCAATGCGGCTCAGCGCGGCGTCGGCAACACAAAAATTGCGATGCGTACCAATATTGTTTCAAATCTTGTGAATATTGTGTTCAACTACCTGCTTATCGGCGGAAACTTCGGCTTCCCGGCACTGGGGGTAAACGGCGCTGCCATCGCAACAGTGCTGGGTACTGTCGTAGCCAGCGGAATGGCTTTGCGCTCGGTAATGCATCCCGACAGCTTCCTCTACTTATTTTACAATAAAAGGCCGGTGGGCTTTGACCGCAAGACACTCGGCTCCATCGCCAACATTGGTTCCGCCACCCTGGCGGAACAGCTGTTCCTGCGTTTTGGCTTCCTGATGTACACGATGGTCGTGGCGCGCCTGGGAACGAACGCATTTGCAGCCCATCAGATCGGCATGAATATTATTACCATTTCCTTTGCGTTTGGCGACGGCCTTTCTGTTGCGTCGGTGTCACTTGTCGGGCAGAGCCTGGGAGAAAAGCGTCCGGACCTGGCCAAGGTGTACGGCGGCTTTTGCCAGCGGCTGGGCTTTTTGTGCTCGGCAGCGGTGGCGTTTGTGTATGTTGTATTTGGCCGCGATGTGTTCCGCCTTTTTTCAGCAGATCCGGAGATCCTCGATTACGGCGCCATGATCATGGATTTCGTCGCGGTCATCGTGTTCCTGCAGATATCTCAGGTGATTTACAGCGGGTGCCTGCGCGGCGGCGGCGATACGCGTTTCGTGGCGCTGGTTTCTCTTATCAGTGTGGCGTGTATCCGTCCGCTGTCCGGCTGGCTGTTTGTTTATCCGCTGGGCATGGGGCTGTTCGGTGCATGGCTCGGCTTGGCCATCGATCAGCTTCTGCGCCTGTTGCTCACAATGTGGCGCTTCAAACATGACAAGTGGCTCAAAATCAAAATTTGACCCATTCATGGCGGCGTTTCTGCACGGGAGCGCCGCCTTTTTGGTTGCGGATGATACATATTTCCCATATCAAAAAAGGGATAAATGTAGTATAATAACCCCGAAGCCGCAGAGCGATGTTCAGAGGGGCGGGCAAATGGCGGCAGCGCATATGTAAAACATAATGTGGAGGGGTTCCATGAATGTATTTGATATTGTCGGGCCTGTGATGATCGGGCCGTCCAGCTCACATACCGCGGGCGCGGCGCGTATTGGGCTCATCGCACGGGCGCTTTTGGGTGCTCCGGCCGTGACGGCGGACATTCGTTTGCACGGCAGTTTTGCCAAGACATACCGGGGCCACGGGACGGATAAGGCGCTTGTCGCGGGGATACTGGGCATGAAGCCCGATGACGCGCGCCTGCGCGACAGTTTGACGCTTGCGCAGAAAGCCGGGCTGGCCATCACCATCATGCCGGCTGCTTTGGAAAATGCACACCCCAATACCGCGCTTATCACTTTGACGGATGCGCAGGGACATACGGTGAGCGTGCAGGGAGCTTCAGTGGGCGGAGGAAATATTCTTGTCACACGCGTAAACGGCATGGCTGTGGAGATCACCGGTCAGTATACGACGCTGATCGTACTGCACCGTGATGCGCCAGGAACGATTGCCGCCGTTACGGAGGAAATGAGCCGGCGCGGCGTCAATATCTGTAATTTCCGCCTTTCCCGCGCACAAAAAGGAGGAACAGCGGTCATGACCATCGAGGTGGACGGCGCGCTGGAGCCTGATGTGAATTCCTGTATGGAAAAACTTCCGAATGTGTTGTCGTCCACGATGCTTGCACCGATGTAACAGGGGAGAATGAGAATGGATTTAAGATATGATTCAATCGCCGCATTGATCGAAGCAGCGAAACAAAGCGGGAGGAAGCTCTCTGAGCTGGTGCTGGAGCAGCAGGCAGTACAAATGGAACAGAGCGCGGACGAATTGTATGAAATCATGCGCAAAAGCTACGCGGTAATGGCGGCATCCGTGGAGGAGGGGAAAGCGCCCGGCGTACGTTCGGCCAGCGGCCTTTCGGGCGGAGACGCTTACCGTATGGCACGTGCAGAGCGGGAAGGGAACGTGCTGTGCGGCGGGGTGTTCTCCG
>ERZ791885.1720-NODE-1720-length-12720-cov-9.506988_pt1 | contig 12720 bp, 9 predicted proteins | sample MGYA00510159_ERZ791885 | MGnify/ENA primary metagenome ERZ791885 (study PRJEB30046, sample SAMN00792054) | human gut metagenome | study: EMG produced TPA metagenomics assembly of the A metagenome-wide association study of gut microbiota in type 2... | reverse complement strand
GCACAGGGCAAGACCGGTGCGAACGCGGCATCTTCCCCATCCACCGTTTCGGTGTCGACCGGTTCTGCGGGCGCGGCCGAGGCCGTTTCCGCATGCCCGGTGTCCGGACTGAAGCTGGCCCGCGCGTTCTGGACGCAGATGGGCAAGCCGATGATTGCGGCGAAGTATCCGCAGTATGCCGGGCGTATCGCCGCCGGTCTGGTGGGTCATGGCTCGGAATGCTACGGATTCGATGATGCGTATTCGCAGGACCACGATTTCGGCCCGCGCTTCTGCCTGTGGCTTACGGATGAGGATTACGCGGCGATCGGCGAGCAACTTGAGGTCGATTACGAGGCACTGCCGCGCAAGTTCAGCGTGGATGCGCAAGGCCGCGTGACGTTCGAGGCGCATGCCAGGTCCGATGCTTCCGGAGCATTCCCCTCCGCAGGTGCAGGCTCCACCGTCATACCCGATGCGGCAAACGCACCCACCCCCGGCACCGCTACGCACGATACCGCCACTGCCGAGTCAGGCGCGGCGTCCTCTGATGTGGCGGAAGCGATGACGACTCCGATTGATGCACCGCTCTCCCCCGTCACGCCGCGCGCACAGGGCGCGAATCGCCGTGACGGCGTGTTCCGCATCGGTGACTTCTTTGAGTCGATCACCGGGTATCACACTGCGCCGGCGCAGACCGCGCCGCATGAGTGGCTAATGCTTCAGGAATCGACCTTGGCCGCCGCCACCAATGGCGAGGTGTTCGCCGATCCCACCGGTCTGTTTTCCAAGACGCGCCAAGGGTTCAAGAACATGCCCGACGATGTGCGGCTCGCGCTGATCTCCAAGCGACTCGGCATGATCGCCCAGGCCGGTCAATATAATCTGCCGCGTTCGTTGAAGCGCGGCGACGGCGCGGCCGCATGGCTGTCCATCCACGAGTTCGTGCAGGCCACCGCCTCGTTGGTGTTCCTGGTTAACGTGCCGATGGTGGTGGGCTATATGCCGTATTACAAGTGGCAGTTCGCAGCATTGCGCAAGCTGTCTGGCTCGATGTTCGCGCTGTTGCCGAACGTGGGCGAACAGTTGGAAACCGTGATGCGATTGAGTTCGGCAGCCTGCTATGGCGGGGCCGGATTTGGCGAAGGCGGCAAGGGCGCGGCTCCAGCAATCGAGAAAATCAACGATATTGTGGAGCAGATTGCGGTGGATATCGTCAAGGAACTCAAACGCGAACACCTGACCACGTCCGGCGAGACCTTCCTCGAATGGCAGCGCCCGTATGTCGAGGACCACATCGCCTCTGATGATCCGGTGCTTAAAAGTTTGTAGATTCAAGCTCCCTCTGCCACGGCTTCGCCGTGCCACCTCCCTCATCAGAGGGAGGTATCAGTGAAAGGAACGTCGATGACCAACGAACTGACTGATGATGAACTGCGCGAGGCTATTGTGCGTCATGAATGGGATCAGTTCCAGCGCACCAACAATGAGGGTGGACGCGCGGCATGCCAAGGCAACTGGCCGGTGTTCCACCAGATGCGGTTGGCCCAGTTCCTCACATGGGAGCGGCCATTACTCACCAGCTATGCCGCTGATCTTGACGCGGCCGACCACGTGGGCCGCAACCTCGTGACCGAAAAATACGGCCGCATGATGGCCTCCACCGCACCGGAAAATTTCACGAAGAACATAGAGCCGTATATTCCGCGTCTCTCTGAAGAGCGCGCGGCCCGTCAGGAACAGGTCATCGCCCAGCAGGTCGCCTGGGCCAAGGATTTCCGCGAGCGCTACCCCAAGCTCGGCGAGGCGATGCGCGCACTCACCACCACCGAAGACACACCATCTGCCACCTCATTCGAAACCTATCTGCGCGGCGAGCTTGGTACGTATTCCGACCAGACCTTCGAACGTTACGAAGCGATGATTGGCGAGCGCGCCGCAGCCAGCCCGCAACGCAATATCACTGAGGAAACCTTGTTGCACACAGTCCAGCTCGGCGGTTTCGACACCTTAGAGGAGGCCGAAGCCTCCCAAGCGTAATACTCAGCCATTCACTGTGTATCGGACACCCCGACTGATGTACGTCGGCCGGCCATACCCAGGCCAACGCAATCTGCCGATCGCCCCACACCCAGACCACCAACGCAGCCTGCCCGCCAGGCCCCATTTACCAGCGCACATCGGCAGAATTACAGCGAGAATAGGCCCCAAAATGCCAGTGTCATCAGTGTGGCGAGAGTGCCGAGCGCTACCATCACGCATATGACGCGCCGCACACCGACGATATCGGCGCGGCAATACCAGACACGTTCCATTTCCCAAGCAAACAGCACCACCAACAGCATGGTCGCTATTCGCAGCACCACCCATCCGACGGCAAACAGCCGCGGTTGAGGCATAACCAATACAGCCGATACGCCTACGGCGCTCATATAGCCGTACAACAGCCCAGTAATCACCATCACCGCTGTGCCGATACCGGCAGATAAGCCGGCAATGCCGTGCAACATGTGCCGCTGGGCGGCCCCCAGCTCACTCGGCGTCGCATGCACGGCCCGCACAGTCGCCACACTACGTCGCCCGGCCAGCAACGTCTGTAGCCAAGAAAACACAGTCAAGCCAATACCTAATATCGCCGCCATCACGATCAGCACGGGCCCTGCCACCATCAGACCGGCCAGCACGCCAAGCGAGCCGACGATACCGGATCTGGTACGTTGCGACGCGGCGAAGCGCTGGTGAGGTGTTGCACCGGCGACTTGAGGCGTTGCCCATCCATCGGCTTTGGTTCCGGCAGTCACACCGTTCACCCAATTTTCCAGCGCTTGCGTATAGCCTTCGGCCAATGGCAGGTTCGGGGTGAATAAGCCCTCACCAGCCCGCATCTGATGGTTGCCGGCAAAATAGCGTACGGTGACGTTCTCGTTGCCGGACTTGTTGGCCGTAGCGATGATCCGCTGCGCCCCCTGTTCGATGGGCATGGCCGTATCGTAGGTGCCGTAGTTCACCAGCACCGGCATGGTGAGGGATTTCAGATACCGGTCGGCATCAAAGTCGGCATAGGCTAGATCAAATGGCGCGTAGTCCAGCGACATCAATTTGGCCATGTCTTTGACCACGGGCTTGGGCGCGCCGGCCTCATGCGTATAGGCGCTGACAGCCATGGCCATTTGCTCACGTCCATTGAACACCGGTGCGGATGTAAGTACGGCAAAGGCAATGTCTTGCCGTTTCGAGGTTAGAATCGTGGCGATCCAGGTGCCTTCGGATTCGGCGTAGATGCCGGTTTTGGCGGGGTCCACGCCGATTCTGCCACGCAACACGTCGAGCGAACGCCCGTATTCGCGAGCAAAACGCGGGTAGTCGCGATGCAGCACGGTGTAGTTGTCGTTGCGCTTGGCCGGCACCAAGGTCACGATACCGGCAGAGGCCATGGCGTTGGCGATATCGCCGAAATCCTCGGCACCACTGGTACCGGACCCGTGAATGAACAGACAAGCCGGGCGTGGCCCGGGAGCGCCGACCGGTTCACGTAGTACGGCGGGTAGCGTGACGCCGTCGCCGGTCTTGATGGATAGTCGGGTTTCACGCGTACGATATCGCCCCTCGTGGGGAATGTTCGCATGGGCAGGGGTGATGGTGGTGTCGGCAGAAGCGATAACGATGTGCTTGGTGTAGGGCCGTGTGTTCCATTGCGGCATCATCGCCCAGCCAAGTGTGGCGAATACCAGCGTCATCGCCATCGCGGTGACGATGACGCTCGCTACCCGCCGCACCGAAATCCGCTTCATAGTTACTATGCCTCCCCCCCCATCAGCATAGAACGGTCGGCTCTTATCGGTCGGCTCCCGTCATAATGTGCTTCTACTGGGACCGTAATGCAATGGTTTGTAACGCTATTTTCTCTTCTTGACGGCACCGACTATGGCCCATACAACGGCCACTATTACCAGAATCAGTCCCACTACGGCGCAAATAACAGCCGTCAGCAATTGCGGATTCGGCGAGAACAACGAAATCATCCGATCCGGAGATATGTACCCGAAAACCAGCGCGATCACGCCGATAATCACGCCTAATAGTCCGAATACCACAGTAGGCGCGCTGGTGCTCTGTTTCTGGATGTTCTTGGCACTCTTGACATCCTTAGCATTCTGGACGTTCTTGGCGCTCTGGACGTTCTTGGCGCTCCCCCCAGGCTGGCATGGTTTGCCGGCGGTCTGAGACTGCCCATAGGGAGGTCGTGCTGAAGATGCTGCGTACATCGGCACATCATCGGCAGATGGAATCGGCCCACCATCTCCCTCCACGGCATCGGCAACTGTTTCCAGGGCAATCCGATCTGTGGTTGGTTCGATGGGCGATGGAGAGGCAGCTGTTGCCTGCGTATCCACATCCGAGACCGACGCATCCGCATGATTGTCGGGGACGGGCAGCACAGCCGTTTCGTCATCATCCGCTGCGGATGGCAGCACCGTGGTATCGGTTCGGTCATCGACGGTCACCATGGTTGTGGTCGCGGTGGTCGCGTCGGTTTCGGAAGGTATGGCCGTGGTCGGTGTCGCATCCTCAATGGAGGCGAATTCCTTGGTTTCATCAGTCATGATTCCATCTCCTAGTTGCAACGGCTTGATCATTCCGATTGTTCGGTTGTGTTCTTGCTTGTACTGTTGCCGTCGTATATATCGGCAAGCGGCTGGAACGTAGAGCCTTCCCAATCGGAGGCGTACACCACGTTGACACGTGCTTCCACCACATAGGGAATATTGATTTTTAATTCTGGGCCGTTGTCCGGCATGGCGGATTCCTTATACAACCATTCGTGATCAGGCCCATTGGTGGCACTTTCAGCTTCGAAGAAAACAAAGCTTGGACCCATGTAGTTGTTGTATACCATCTCGTATTTGCCGCCAACGTCACTCGAAGTGGAGTAGTAGGAGTCGGCGGTGCCGAAGGCGTAAGTGCAGGAATCCGGCAGAACGATATGCACTTGCGCCTGTGTTGCGGCTATGGTGATGGTACCGACCGGGCAATTACTGATGGAAGTTTTGCCATCCAGCATCTTCACCGTGTGCGGTCCATGTGTCTTGTCCCAATCGGACCAATCAATGATTGCCTGATCGGTGTTGTAGTTTTCACCGCTGAACGCCACACCTTGCTGCAATGTTTCAAACGTGGCATCGCTGGCATCGGCAACGAAGATGCCATCCTTTTGCACATCGTTCATGCCGTCGCTGTTTCTCGCACTGACAGATTGGCTCAGTGAAACAACAGTATTGATGCCGCTGGCACCAAGATCACGGTAGTACACGCCATACGTGCCTGAAACGATGGTCATGCAGAGCGCGCATCCACCGGCAACCAGTCCGAGAGGAATCAGACCACCGGTACGCCGTCCTCTGAATCCGAGAATGATGACCACCAGCCCCATCACTATGCATACTGCGGCAATCCAGATGGTGCCCAGACGCATAATGCCGATAATGCCCATGTCGTTTACCCAAATCAGTCCCATCAGACCGGCAAAGGAGAGGAAGGTAAGGCCCAGTATGCTCAAGACCACGATTGGGCCCGCCGGCTTGCGGCGCTTGGACTCGGTGGGGGCATAGGCCGTCGCATTCATACGGTCGGGGGCAAACGGCCCGTTGGGTACTGTGCCGGGCATCGCGCCGGGCACAGTACCCGGCATCACGCTGGGCATCGACTGATAGACAGGCTGTGAAACAGGCTGTGAAACACTAGGCGCGGTTTGTGAAACAGGTTGTGAAACAGGTTGTGGAAAAGGTTGCGGAGCTGAATACAAAGGAGATTGAGGTACTGGTTGCGCGGCTGGATATGAGACAGGCTGTGGAGCTGGATATGACACAGGCTGTGAAACCGGTCGCGGCGCAGATGCCCCGAATCCGTACCCTTCCTGCTGGCGAATGCCGCTTTTGGCCAACAGCCATAGCGCTAAGGCGGCGAGCGCAATACAACCCCACCCCGCACCTGGAATCACGATTGCCACGGCGAGGAACAGGAAGCATCCCAGACAATTCCAGTCCCATTGGCCGGCAATGAGGTCCTCGGCCAAGATGTGCCCATCGCGTACATCCGGCATCAGAAACCAGCCGAGTGCGTACAGAGCTGCGCCAAAACCGAAGAACAATGTACATACAATCACCAACGCACGTACTAATGTGGGGCTCCAGCCAAGCCGTAAAGCGATGCCGCTGCATACGCCGCCGATCCACCGGTCGTCGCCGCGAACCAGTCCACTGGATCGCACCCAAGTGAAGAAGCGTCGCGATGTCTTGTTTTTTTGCGGACCAGGCTGCGGCTGTGGCTGATATGGATTCGCGTTTGGATTGCTCATGATTCCATTACACCGCCCGACCACTGCCACAACGCTCGGGGAACACCCTGATTGTTCCCTGAACACCGGGTAAAACCCCGGCCGCAACGCCCTGAGCGCGGCACAATAGGAGTATGACGTCATCTCCCGAACCATTGCTGCCCGCGCGCATGCCGTTGATGCGCCCCCGGCAGGGCCGTTGGCTCACCGGCGTGTGCAAGGGCATCGCCCTGCACTTGGGCATCGGCGTGGCATGGGTTCGGATTGCGTTCATCGCACTGACCGTCCTCTACGGCGCAGGCATCATCGCTTATGTATTCCTGTGGGTGTTCATGCCTGCCGGAGACCCGGTGGCGGCTGCAGCTCGCACAGTGCCCGTTAATCAGGCGCCGCTTGCGCGAGGCAATCAGCCACTTGCCGCTCATGACGACGAATCGGCTGCCGCACCGGAATCATTGTCCGAGGCCATCCAACGTGCTCCGAAACCGGCCGTCGTGGCATTGGCCGGTTTCGCGTTGATGGCCACTGGACTGTTGCTCACCAGCACCGGTGCGGATGTCCAGATTGTGTTTCCGCTGCTGGTAGGGTTGGGCGGCATCGCACTGGCATGGATGAATCTTAGTCCGCGAGGCACGCAGCTGTTGTCTATGTTGGGCGGCATCGCACTGATTTTCATGGGATGGGCATTGTATGTGCATAATGTCAGCATTCCTGGGTGGGGCACCTCTCCTCGACGCATTGTTGCCAGCGGATTCGTGATGATCGTCGGTATCGTGGTGGCGGTGATGCCGTGGGCGAACGCGATGCTGCAACGACTCACCCACGAGCAGGCATTGAAGGAGCGCGAAGAGGAGCGCGCGGACATGACCGCCCATCTGCATGATGGCGTGCTGCAAACGTTGGCGCTGATTCAGCTGAACTCCGAGGAACCGACCACCGTATTCGCCCTGGCGCGTAGCCAAGAGCGCGAGCTGCGCGAATGGCTGTATCAGGAACGTTCCACATCGGATCGTTCGGTGGGAGCCGGATTGAAGCAGATCGCCGCCGAGGTGGAGGACGAGCACGGCAAGCCGATTGAGGTGGTCACCGTGGGCGACGCGCGGCCGAGCGCCCAGACCGATGCGCTGCTGGACGCCACCCGTCAGGCGTTGGTCAATGCGGTCACGCATGGCGGCGAGCCGGTGTCTTTGTATTGCGAGGCCAGCGACACGATGGTTGAAGTGTTCGTGCGCGACCATGGCGAAGGCTTCGATATGGACGCCATTCCGCCCGACCGGCTGGGCATCCGCGAATCGATTATCGGCCGCATCAAACGGCGCGGCGGTACAGTGGAGATAGTGTCCAGGGCCGGCTGGGGCACCGAGGTCAGAATGCATATGCCGATCGCGCTGAAAGCGGCGCAGGGAGAACATCGATGAGCGAGAACGAGACAGCCAAGATTCGTGTGGCCATGGTCGATGACCATGAGATGTTCCGTGCGGGCGTAATCGCCACGTTGCGCGATTCCTTCGATATCGTCGGCCAAGCGGCGGACGTGCCCGGTTCGGTGGCGATGATCGCACAGACCAAGCCGCAGGTGGTGTTGCTGGATGTGCATGTGCCCGGCGGCGAGGGTGGCGGCGGTGCCGAGATCCTCGCCAAATCGCGGCCCTACTCCCCCACTACCGTGTTTCTGGCATTGTCGGTTTCGGATGCGCCGCAGGATGTGGGGTCGGTGATTCGCGCCGGCGCCCAGGGCTATGTAACCAAGACGATTACCGGCGCTGATTTGATTTCATCCATCAAGCAGGTGCATGAGGGCTATGCCGTGTTCTCGCCAAAACTGGCCGGTTTTGTACTTTCGACCTTCCAGGGTGTGCCGGCGGCGGGGTCTGATGGCGGCGCTGATGGTGCGGCACGGGCTCATGATGAGGAGCTGGACCGGCTGTCCGCCCGCGAGCAGGAGGTCATGCGGCTGATCGCGCGTGGTTACACGTATAAAGAGGTGGCGGCCGAACTGTTCATTTCGATCAAGACGGTCGAAACGCACGTGAGCTCGGTGTTGCGAAAGCTTCAGCTTTCGAATCGCACCGAGCTCACCCGCTGGGCCGCCGATAGGCGCATTGTGTGATAAACGACAGATGAGCTCCCTCATCAGAGGGAGCTCATCTGCTCATATCACTCCGCGTCGCGGAAACCGTTGGGGTTCTTGGTCTGCCAGTTGAGGGAGGAGGCGGCCATGTCGTCGATGGTCAGCTCGGCCTTCCAGCCAAGCTCCTTCTCCGCCTTGGAAGCGTCGGCGTAGCAGGCGGCGATGTCACCGGGGCGACGCGGCTTGATCGCGTACGGAATCGGATGACCGGCGGCCTTCTCGTAAGCCTTGATAACCTCAAGCACGGAGTAGCCGTGGCCAGTACCCAGGTTGTAGACGAACACGCCTTCCTTGTCGATGTGGTCAATGACGGCCACGTGGCCCTTGGCCAGGTCGACCACGTGGATGTAGTCACGCACACCAGTGCCGTCGGGCGTGTCGTAGTCGTCGCCGTAGACCTGGACTTCCTTGAGCTCGCCGACCGCGACCTTGGCCACGTACGGGGTGAGGTTCGCCGGAATACCCTTCGGGTCTTCGCCCAGCAGGCCGGACTCGTGCGCGCCGACCGGGTTGAAGTAGCGCAGCAGCACGATGGTCCAGGACGGATCGGCCACATGCACGTCGCGCAGAATCTGCTCCTGGAACAGCTTGGAGGTGCCGTACGGGTTGGTGGTGCCGCCGGTCGGCGTCTCCTCGGTGATCGGCAGTTCCTTCGGCGTGCCGTACACGGTGGCGGAGGATGAGAAGATGATCTTCTTGACGTTGTGCTTCTTCATCACCTTGAGCAGCACAAGCGTGGAGTACAGGTTGTTGTCGTAGTATTCGATCGGCTTGGCCACGGACTCGCCCACGGCCTTGAGACCGGCGAAGTGGATGACCCAGTCGATGTTGTTTTCAGCGAAGACGCGTTCCATGAGCGCCTCATCGCGCACGTCGCCGTCATAACGCTTGACCGGCTTGCCGGTGATTTGCTCGACGCGCTCAAGCGCCACGGGCGACGAGTTGCCGTAGTTATCTACGGAAATAACGTCGTAGCCCTTGTTGAGCAGTTCGATGTCGGTGTGGGTGGCGATGAATCCAGCACCGCCCGTAACCAGAACAGTAGTCATATTCCCTCCTTTGGAAGGACTTGCCTTCGGTTTTTCCTTCAGTATTGAGCTTACTTCACTTGACCTGTTTCACCTAGCGGCAAAACCAAGGCTTTCGAGGAATGTTTGCGTGGTGGCTTTCTGCTTGAAGACGGCCGTGTTGCCGAGGATGCGGTAGCAGACGCTGCCGAGCTCGTCGTGTACGGCTTGGCGGATGGCCTCGCGGTCGTGGTTTCCGGCCAACGTTTCAGCGAGTTCGCCCCATTCGAGACTGAATTCGCTGACTTCATCGGGCAAATCGCGGCCTTCGGCGAGCGCCTCTTCGACAATGCCGAGCTGGTCGACGAGCCGTCCGGGCAGAATGAACAAGCCTTGGGCCTCGATCAGTCCGATCGGCTCCTGCTTGACCGGCCAGTATTCGGGGTGTGCATGGAAAATACCTTCCGGGTACTCGTCGCTGATCGCATTGTTGCGGAAGATGAGACTCATCTCATAGCCGCGTTCGGTGATGATCGCGCTGGGCGAGAGGGCGGATTGGCGGTTGCCATCCGCGTCATGGCTGGCGATGCCGTTCGCCGCGTCGTCATAACCGACCCATGCCTCGCGGATGATGTCGGATACGTCGATGATGCTCTGGCGACTCTTCGACACCACGCGCACGGCGGTGCCGGGCCAGTCAAGGATTTCAACCACGGCGTCCGGATAGTCGGCAAGTGTGAAGGCGGCCCAAGTGGCGGCCTTGTGCATCGGCAGCAGTTCGCCGCCGCCCTGGTAATGGTCATGGGCGAGCACCGAGCCGCCGATGCGAGGCAGCGCGGCGTTGCATCCGAGGAAGTATCCGGGGAAACGGTCCACGAAGTCGAGCAGATGGCCGAAGGTGTCGCGGTCCACATGCATCGGCGTGTGGTCGGTGTTCACGCAGATGCCGTGCTGGTCGAAGTAGCCGTAGGGCGAGAACTGCCAGAACCATGACTCGCCGCCGAGCGTGACCGGCAAGGTGCGCAGCGTGCGCTTGTCACGTCCGGCGAAGCCCTCGTTCTCATGGCAGATCGTGCACTTCGGGTAGCCGCCGGCCACGGCGTTGCCGGCCGCCGCCTTCTTCATGTTCTTGAATTCGGGTTTGGCGAGGTTGATGGTCACCGTCAGCCCGTGCGAGTCGAAGCGCGGGTTCCGGTCGAGCTGGGCACGCTTGACATAATTGTTGGCCACACAGTAGTCGTAGAACCATTGCATGGCGGCCATGCCGCCATCCCGGTGCTCGACGAGCAGGAATCGGTCGTCGAGATCAGCGGGGTTGGCGGAGAGGATGCCCATGATGGTGTCGGCGTAGGCCGGGCCTTCCTCCGGCTTGAAAAGGCCGGCGGTTGTGGCGGCGGCGCGGAAGGCGGCGAGCAGGGGGTCGGGGGTCTTTTCGCCATAGGGGGCCTGGCTTCGGCTGCCAACAATGTCTTGGACTACGTCTGACACTGACGCCGCCGACGTTGTGGTTTTGGGTCCGGGGTAGGAATCTAGGCGGAAGAGGGCGAAGATTTGGTTGCGGGTCCAGTCTGCGTTGCGTGGGTCAAGGTCAAGATGGGCCAAGGCATAATCGATCAGGGCGTCGATGCTGGCGTATACCTCGGTCAGCTGATCGTTCATTGCTCTGCCTCCATCATGCTGGTTCGGGTATGGTTCGGCTGACGGCTCACCTGGCAGCCTCCATGATGTCGGCTACGATGGCGCGGGTTTCGCTGGCCTTCTGCTCCATCTCCTGCACGAGTTTGATCTGGGTGCGGGTGCGCACCAGATTATGCTCGGGGTACTTGGTGGCAAAGTAGATATCGCCTTCCAAGTAGTCGGCGAGAAAGCGCATGCCGCATTCCATGGTGAGCAGGTTGCCGCTGAACGGCAGCAGTTCGGCCTCGCGCGCGGTGATGCTGCCGCGTAGTTCGCCCACGAAGCCTTCCGTGTAGGCGCGGAACAGCTCGGTGCTGAAATGCACCTTGCTGAGGTCCTTTTCGTCTTCCAGAGCAGTGGACGCACCAAAGCGTATGGAATCGCCGAAGTCGAACAGCATGGAGCCGGGCATGATGGTGTCGAGATCGATGATCGCACGCGCCTTGCCGGTGGTGGCGTCCATGAGGATGTTGTTGAGCTTGGTGTCATTGTGGGTCACGCGCAGCGGAATCGAACCGTCCCTGAGCCCATCCATCACGACGGCATACTGGTCGGCGTGACTCAGATAGAAGTCGATTTCCGGCTGGCATGCGGCGGCGCGGCCGAGCTTGTCCGCGGCGAGGGCGGCCTTGAAGTCCTCGAAACGATGCGGGGTGTCGTGGAAGTGGGCGATGGTTTCGGTCAGCTGGCTGGCGTCGAATTCGGACAGGAAGTTCTGGAAGTCGCCGAATGCGCTGCCGGCTTCGCGGAACACGTCCGGGTTCGGCACGAGGTTGTAGGACACGGTGTGTTCGATGAACTTGTAGACGCGCCATGCGCCGCCATCGATCTCGGCCCAGGTGGCGCCTGAGGTGGTGGGCACAATGTCCAGCGTCTCTTTGCCCTGAGCCTTGAGAGTGGAGGTGACCAGTTCGACATTGCGCATCAGATTCACCGTATCGGGGAAGATGCTGGTGTTCATCTGCTGGAGGATGTAGCGGGGGCCGTCCGTGGTCACCAGATAGGTGGTGTTGATGTGGCCGTCTCCGTAAGGTTCGATACCGGTCACGGCACCTTCCAGCGCAAAATGCGAGGCGATGCCGAATAAAACTTCATTGCTTTCAGTCATGATGGGTCCGTTCTCCAAAACGTGGGATCAGGCTTCACGCCAGGCGATACCGCTGTCAGGCAGGTCGAAGTCCTCGGTGGTGCCGTCGGCCAAAGTCACCGTGGTCTTCTGCGGCTGATCGGTGTTGTTGATTACGCAATACAGCCCTTGCTCGGGGAAGTGTGCCACTTCGCATTCCGGATTGGACGAGCTCCAGGCCGCATACTTGTCTTCGTTGTGGGAAGCGTAGAACAGCACGCGTTCCAGCAGTCGGGCGTTGGCCGCCGAATAGGGCAGGCCGGAGATGTACACGCCGCGGCCCTTGCCATAATCGTTGGTCGCGAGCTGTACCTGGCCGCCGTCCGCGCGCAGCAGGGTCACGTTTTCATTGACCGGATACGTGTTGAGCACGGGTTCGCCGAAATCGATGCCGCCCAACGGCTTGATGGACTGGCCGCCGCCGCAGCCGCTCAGCGGGATGCGGTAGCCGGCCTGCTCCCAAGCC
>ERZ791885.1719-NODE-1719-length-12726-cov-2.998185_pt1 | contig 12726 bp, 8 predicted proteins | sample MGYA00510159_ERZ791885 | MGnify/ENA primary metagenome ERZ791885 (study PRJEB30046, sample SAMN00792054) | human gut metagenome | study: EMG produced TPA metagenomics assembly of the A metagenome-wide association study of gut microbiota in type 2... | reverse complement strand
CCCTCCTAAGCTCAATGCAGAAACGCTGGTGGTGGACGGACTCTTTGGAAGCGGACTCAACAAGCCACTGGCTGGCGGATTCGCTGCGATGGTGAAATATATCAACCAGAGTCCTGCCAAGGTAGTAAGCATCGATATCCCTTCGGGACTGATGACCGAGGACAATTCCTATAATATCCATGCCAACATCATCCGTGCCAGTCTGACCCTTACCCTGCAGCAGAAGAAACTTTCGATGCTGATGGCGGATAACCAGCAGTACCTGGGCAGACTGCGCGTGCTCGACATCCGACTTTCCCAGGAATTCATCCAGAACACGGAGTGCCGGTGCCGCATACTCGAAGAGAACGACATCCGTCCGCTCCTGAAATCGCGCAGCGACTTTGCCCATAAAGGCAGCATGGGTAATGCGCTGCTCATAGCGGGAAGTTACGGCATGAGCGGCGCTTCGGTATTAGCCACCAAGGCTTGTCTGAGAACCGGTGCGGGCAAGGTTACAGCCCATACCCCAAAGCGGAATTATGAAATCATGCAGATTTCGGTACCTGAAGCGGTACTGCAGATGGATGCAGAAGAAACCATATTCAGCGAACCGGTAGATACAGAGATGTTCGATGCGCTGGGCGTAGGTCCAGGATTGGGACAGAACGAGACAACAGCCATCGCCCTCATCGCCCAACTGCGCCGTGCTACCTGTCCGCTCGTCATTGATGCCGATGCGCTCAATATTCTTTCCAGCCACAGGGCGTGGATGCAGCAGTTGCCAAAGAATATCATCATGACACCTCATCCGAAGGAGTTCGACCGACTTGCCGGCAATGCGAGCAGCAGTTGTACCGAAAGACTGATGAAGGCAAGCGAACTGGCAGAACGACTCCAGGCATACATTATATTAAAGGGACATTATTCTGCACTATGCCACCCCGACGGAAAGATTGATTTCTGCAGTACGGGCAACAGTGGCATGGCAACAGCAGGCAGCGGTGATGTGCTGACAGGTATCATCACCGGTCTTCTGGCAAGAGGATACAAACAGGAAGATGCCTGTCGCCTGGGTATGCATCTTCATGGTTTGGCAGGCGATCTTGCTGCTAAAGATCTGGGCAAAGAGAGCCTCATCGCCAGCGACATCATCCAGTATCTTCCGAAAGCATTCCTCAGATTGGAAGAATAATTATCAAGAAATAAGAATATCCATAAAAGTCAGGAGCTCTCGGCTCCTGACTTTTTTACTTGTTTCTGCGCATCATAGAACCTTACTTCCAAGGTTCTCCTTAAATCATCGCGACGGTCCATATTCAACTTTTTGCGAATATGGCAACGCTGGCTGGTGATATTTGATTCACTCTTATTGAGTTCTGCACAAATTTCCTTTAAAGTCCGCCCCTGGAGAATCAGCTTGCATATTTCCTTTTCGCTGAACGTAAGCCCATCACAAACCTGATCCCATGCCATTCTATTCTATTCTTCATTAAACAGATGTTCAGAAGCATGGGTAATAATCTTCTCCCGGACATCAGGAGTCAGACGCTTCATCAGGCTTTCTGCTGCTTCCGGTTGATTATCCTTCAAATCGGCAAGCATATTCAACGCCTTGTTTTCAACCCGAGCCATCCGTTTCGGCTGGCGCAACCCCTTGGTTACAATTCTCATATTATATACAGCCACATAAACCAGCATCATGAAACCCAGGAAAACAGCCTTCATACTGAACAGTGCTGGCATAAGCGGAGTGGTGAACAGGTATATCAGCAACATCGGTATCATACCCACCGTGATGATGGTGCAAGTCTTATACAAGGTTTGGCTCAACGCTGTTATAGCCAGGATAAAGACGACAAACAGGTTGCAGATAACGCTCAAATTATCATTAGCAAAACCGAAATTGATGCAAAATACGCTATCAAGAGTCAGTTTGGCGAACATCAGAAGATAAAGAGAAGAGATACCCTTCACGAAAGCTATCTTCCGCTTCCAGATAAGAAGCTGCAGGATGCAGAACACGAATGTATGCAAACAGCAAAGGCTTAAACCATAAGATTCTTTCGTCACCAGAAAGAGCATAATATGATAAGGTATGATAATCAGCTCGCTTATCGTCAGAAGTAGAAAGGCGATAATGCGTCGGCGGTCTACCACACCACAATATTGAGGGCATAGATGATGCTCTACCCTCACAATCAGATTTACAATGTCATTCTTCAGTTTCATTTCGCTTTGGTTACTTTCTTAAATCTTACTTATACTTTCGTAAGTCAAACGGCTCTTTTTCTAGGAAATTGCCATTTCTAGGGAATTATTGATTTCGGCTGCAAAATTACAAATAATATCAGGAAATAGTGTTCAAATATCAGAAAATCGTGCAACTTTAACGATTTTAAGCATAAATCAGCGTACTATTTTGTTAAATATGGGTATTTTTCAGTATTTTTCAGTGCAGAAAAGTTTGGTCGTCTTAAATATTCACTATACTTTTGCAGACGTAATCCAAAAATTTGAGATACAGATGAGCTAAAAAGTAAGTTGAAAGTAAACTGGAAGTAAAAAAGAAACAGTGGAAATCAGACTTCAGGAAACAAGAGTTCTCAGTAGATTCAGGTATTGGTAATCATTTTAAAAGAGTATAAGTAAGTAAAAGGTGATTCTAAATCATTCAATGTATTTTTTAATAAAGAAAAGATTAATTGAGGTATGAAGAAAAGGATTTTAATTGCGTTAGTGACACTCGGCAGTTTTATCTGTCCCGCACTAGCGCAGAAAGCAGCGGTAAAGACCAACTTGCTGTATGATGCAACAACAACCATGAACTTGGGTGTTGAATTCGGTCTTTCCCCAAAATGGACACTCGACGTATCCGGAAACTACAATCCTTGGACGTTTTCAAAGAACAAGAAATGGAAACACTGGCTCGTTCAGCCAGAGGCCAGATACTGGTTCTGTAACAAAATGATGGGTTCATTCATCGGCTTCCATGCCTTGGGTGGATCTCACAACATCGGTGGCATGGATCTTGACTTCAAGTTCCTGGGCACTGATTTTTCTAAGCTGAAAGACTATCGGTATGAAGGATGGTTTATCGGTGCAGGTGTAGCTTACGGCTACGCTTGGGCTCTCTCGAAACATTGGAATTTGGAAGCTGAACTTGGCGTAGGCTATGTCTACTCTAAGGCTGATAAGTTTAACTGTGCACAATGCGGAGATAAACTTGAAGATGACAAGGCACACAACTATGTGGGCCCAACGAAAGCTGCCCTCAACTTAGTGTATGTTTTTTAAAAAGAATCTGTCATGAATACATATAATATAATAGGTAGTATGTTCGGAGCCTTGCTTATCGCTCTTCCTATATCAGCCGATAATACCCAGCAGGCTTACAAGAATCTGAAAATCCAGAATAAGGCAATCAGAAAGGTTGGCAACCAAGTGAAAGTGGCTATGGACTTGAATCTCGACCAAATTCAGCTTGCCAGCAACAATGGTCTCATCTATACCCCAATGATCCTCAACGAAAAGGATACACTTTTCATGCCGAGCGTTGAGGTGATGGGTAAAAAGAGATATATTTACTATCAGCGTAACCAGAAAACAGCTACGGCAAACCCACTCATCGTGGCGCTCCGTAAGAACAAGACAGCACAGACGCTTCATTATGAATACGCCGCACCATTCAGCGACTGGATGAAGAACTCAAACTTCGCCATCAGCAATGATGCCTGTGGCTGCAACCAGCAACTTCTCGACGAAGGTATCCTGAATCCGGAAGGACGTGCATTCGCTACTCCGAAGAATCTCTTCAACGCTTATGTACAGCCTAAGGCAGAAGCCGTAAAGGCAAGAAAGGAGAATGGTTCTGCCCGTTTGAACTTCAAGGTGAACAAGTGGGATATACTGTACGATTTGGGCAAAAATGCCAACGAACTGGATAATATCCGCAAGACTCTTGACCTTGTAAAGAACGATTCGGATGTTACCATCACCAAGATAACCCTCCACGGCTATGCATCACCAGATGGCGGATATGCCAACAATAACAAGTTGTCGCTTAATCGTACACAGGCACTTTTGCAGCATATTCTGAAGACCTATCCAATTTCTTCAAAACTGTTTGCGACAACAGCTACTGCAGAGGACTGGGCTGGAACTATCAAGTATGTAAATGAGAACGATATTCCGCAGAAGGAAGCTGCACTTGAGATTATCAACAGCAACATGCAGCCAGATGCCAAAGAAAAAGCATTGCTCAAGAAGGCTCCTCAGGCTTATCACTATCTCCTGCAGAATGTATGGCCATCACTTCGCCGTACCGACTATACGATAGAATATGATGTTCAGGCATTCAATGTAGAAAAGGCTAGAGAGGTTATCAAGACCCGTCCTCAGAAGCTCTCTCTCCAGGAGATGTATCTAGTAGCCCAGACTTATCCTAAGGGTAGCGCCGAATTCAACAATGTATTCGACATAGCAGTAAGAATGTTCCCTGAAGATAAGCTTGCCAATCTCAATGCAGCCTCAGCAGCCATCGAACGTGGCGACAAGGTGAGTGCAGAGAAATATCTCCTGAAAGCAGGCGACAGCGCCGAGGCAAACAATGCCCGCGGTTGTCTGGCTGCCATGAAGGAAGACTATCAGACAGCCAAGCAATACTTCGAGAAAGCTGTTGCCGGTGGTTTGAAGGAGGCGCAGGAAAACCTGGATAAGGTTAATCAGGCACTTTAAAGTAACTATTTACTTTCTATTTATATAAGTATAAGTTAAAAGATGATGTTAAATACGATCTGTTTTCAGCGGATTGTGCCAATATGTGCGAAACTTAATTTTGAGAATAAGAATTAATTAAATATATTGTATAACTTTTTTTGTATTAAGTAAAAAGATTATGAAAAAAATGAATTTGCTCGTAATGAGCTTGGTTTCAGCCGCAGCTTTGTCTTTCACTAGCTGCAGCAGTAATGATGATTTAGCTGGCAACGCTGGTCAGGAGAAGGTAGATGGTTTCTACATGACTTTGAACGTACAGACTCCAAAGGCTAGCGGTACTAGAACTTCAGTTCTTGATCCTACTGAGAATGCTACAGCAGGTGAAGCAGCTATCCAAAATGGTACTTTGTATTTGGTAGATGATAAAAACAAAATTGCTTTCTCTGAAGACTTATCTAATTTGGGTTGGTCTGGAGATGTTAAAGATGATGCTTCTAAAAAGAAGGATGGTAGCAAGACTTACGAAATCAAGGTTCCGCAAGTTGAAGCAGATAAGACATATCGTGTATATTTCTTGGCTGGTAACAACAAGCCAGCACCTGAAATGGACTTCGCAGCTACCAACAAAAACGTCTTTACAGCGACTAGCAAGTTCGCAGCTCCATTCGCTAACGACGACAACTTTGCTATGTTCAACCAGAACGATGCAGAGGTAAATGGTAATGGTTATTCTGTAACCTTCAGCAAAGCTAACAACAACAAGCAGAACCCTGCAAAGGTTAAGTATACATCAAAAGATGGAGAAACTCCAACAAATAATGCTCCTATCAAGGTTGAGCGTGTAGTAGCTCGTATCGATGCTCCAATTCCAGGTACATCTACTGTTCTTGCAGAAGCTCCAGCAGATGCTTCAGCGGCATTGAAGGTAGCAATGAAGGATGCTAAGGAAAAGGTAAAGAGCATTGAGTTGACAAACTATGCACTTTCTAACTTGGCCAACAAGTCTTACGTAATGCAGACTTGGAATTCTTCTGAACTTGTCATTCCTAGTGACAAAGAAAACTTCAAATACTTCCAGCCAAAAACTTCTTTCGGTGGGGATTACGATTACCAGAATGGCGGATTCAAGACTCCTACAGAAGCTGAAGTAAACTACGTATTCGAGAACAATTCAACAGCTAATCCAACAACCATGTATTTCGAGTACAAGGTTACTTTGGATGACAGCAAGTTTACTGGTGACGCTGATTTCAAGGATGATGCAAAAAATGCAGGTACATTCTATCGTTACAACAACGTAATCTACACCTCTTTCGCTCAGATCTACAACGATTATGCAGATGTTGCAAACCTTTTCGGCGAAGGCATGGATGCTGATAAGATGGAGGCAGAATTGAAGAAGGTCATCAATGACGAAGCAAAGTTAGCAAAGTTCCGTGAGGATAACAAGATTGAAGTATTCAAGGGAGGTAAGACATACTACAAGCAGGTTATCAAGGATAATCACATCGCCGGCATTATCCAGCGTAACAGCATCTATCGTCTCAAAGTTAACAATATCTTCAACGTAGGTACACAGGTACCTAATGGTAAGCCAACAGAGGAGAATAAATTCTACTATCTCAACGTTACTGTTACTGTTAACCCTTGGGTTCTCAATACACAGGACGTTGACTTGCAGTAATATTCCGTCAAACCAGACAGATAAAATATAAATACTTATATATATACCAAGACTCTCGGGGGAGCAATCCTCCTCCGAGAGTTTATCAATCAAACGTTCGTTCTGAAAAGAACGAAAACATTCTTAAAAGATAACTAACATTGCCGCCCATGTATAAAAGGCGGGAGATATAAAGACGTGCCGTCATACCCCAACCCGAAAGACTGGCACTTTTCATCCTTAGAAAATAACGATGCCGAAGGCAACGAAACAGAGAGCTGATAAAGCAAAGATATTCGCTACCTACGGCACTCTCTATATAAAATAAGTAAAAGTAAAAGATTATAAAAGATAAAGAATATGGCACTTTTCCTCAAAAACAAATGTTGCAAGCTGGTTTGCATCTCAGCCATCGCACTCACTTCTCTTTCATCATGCATGAAAGATGATATCACGGGCTGCCCTACTGCTAAGTTGTCGCTCAAATTCGACTATACTTATAATGTGAAAGAGGCAGATGCTTTCTCTGCTGAGGTGAAGAACCTCAACGTTTATGTATTCGACAAGAACGGTAAGTTTGTAGATAACTATACCGAGTCGGCTGACAAGTTTGAAACAGGTCATAAGATGGAAATCACAGACCTGCAGGCAGGCAAGTATACCTTCGTCTGCCTGGCTCGTGACAAGCAGCCTGCCGCAATGGGAACAAGAGCCAAAGGTGATGATGAGACCGAGTTTAGCTTTACTAAACTTACCCCAGGTATCTCTACCATCGACGACCTGCAAGAGGAAATGGGTAAAAGAAACGAAGAAGAATCCGTAAACGACAAGCACTTCACCGCACTCTATACCGCACAGGACTCCCTCAACTTTGATGGAGAAAACGATGTGCAGGGAAAATTGAGTCTGATGAAGTGTACCAAGACATACCGAGTGGTGATGCTTCCATTCGAACCCAACCAGGAAGGATTCACAGCCGAAAACTTCGATGTAGAAATCAAAGGTTCCGCTGCCCTACTCGACTATAAGGGCGACAAGGTAAAGCCAAAGGCAATCACCTATCTTCCTTATGAGAAGAAACTGGTAGAAAACCACAGCGGCAAGACCGAGGTAGAAGGCGAAGACGTAGAAAAGGCGCTGGTTTACGACCTGTCATCATCACGTATGTTCGAAACCAAAGATGACAACAAGAGTCGCGCTGCCGACGGATCCAGCCAATATGATGACAAGCGCATCGTCATCACCGACAAGCGCATCAACAAAGTCATCTTCAACCACTCCCTGCCTTGGTTCCTCTCACTCTGTGCCAGCGACCGCTACGGCAAAGACTGGAGCGACCAGCAGTATCTGGACCGTCAGGACCATTACACTCTGGTATTCTACGTGCCAGCTCCAAGTTCTACCTACAGCATGGATGCAAGAATCAAGGTAAACAACTGGGTTCTGAATCTTCAGAATGCCGACCTGGGAAAATAAGAAAAGAAATCAGTATAAGTAAAAGAAAGAAAATATGAAACGCTATCAATCTACTTTGATCAAGATGACACGCCCAGTGTGTATGGCACTCGCTGCTTTGCTCATGGTAGGCGCAATGGCATCCTGTTCAGAGAACGAAAATACAGAAACTGCTCTAGGCGACAATGCCTATCTGAGCCTCAGTTTCTCTACCGGCACCGGAAACAGTACCAGAGCCGGAGAAACTAGCGGAAAGGCTCTTGCCGACAATGAGACTGATGCAAATCCTACTCAGGAGAACGACATCCACAACATCAAGGTATGGGTGTTCAAATCAAATACCGGCGATGAAGCCACTCCAATCTCTTATAAAGCAGAGACGCTGAGCGAAGTGAAGAACGGTAACTATACCCTGAACCTCCGATTCCTGAGAAAGATTGGCAGCGAAGAAGTAAAGAACATCGACCTTTACATCCTGGCAAACTCTGAGAGCATCAACATGCTGGACCAGATGAAAGGCAAAGACCTCAGTTCTGTTACCCGCAAAGATCTGAAAGAAGTCAGCTTTACCTCACCTTTCGGTATCAATCGCGATGGAACAGCAGAAACCAAAGAGGTATCAAAGGAAAAGGGACTCCCTATCTCCCGTGCCATCACTCAAATCTCTGTTGATAGCCATGTGGCTGATACAGAAGAAGGAGCCAAAGCCAAAGGTATCAGGATTCCTCTGGTGCGCGCCGTTTCGAAACTCCATTTTTACTTTGCCCGCAAATCGGGTACTGATGCCAATACCAGTCAGGTAAAAGCAACAAGAATAGAAGTAGAAGGCAACACCATTCCTACTGCCAGCTATGTTTTTCCCGACGAAGCGATATATAACGAGAAAGGTTACAACCAGAACGTAACCAGCCAGAAATACAATTCGGCTACACCCTACGTACCAACCACTCTGAAACTGGCAGGTGTAGAGAACAATGATATCAAGGAAGTGGAGGATCCTGAGAGTTTCATCAAAAAGAATAACCAGTCAGCCCAAGAATATCTGGATGCTTTTTACAAGGCAGGCATTGGTTCTTATAATCTCTGTTATCTCCGTGAGACCAACAAAGCCATCCGAGGCACCATCTACTATTCATTAGATGGCGGAGCAACCGAGAAGAGCGAGACCTTCAATATTCTTTCAGACGGAAATGCCATCAGAAACAGAGAACTGGTAGTTTATGGGTATTTCCTCAACGGACAGATGGGCAAACTCACCGTTACTCCTACTATCCAGGAATGGCAGGATGGAGGAACATTCGATTTCATCGATGCCTCAACAAACGTGGTTATCCCTGACGGAGATCAGACTGCCTGGGGCTACAAGGTATATTACGGTTTCCCTAAACGCGGACCGATGATTACGCTCAAGGACATCGATACCAATGGCAAACCTTGGATACTCCAGACAGACAACCCGATGTTCGGATTCGTGAGATGTGACGAGAATGGTAATTATGAAGAAAAAGAACCCGTTTACGATCCAATCATTACAGACAAAAACAATGGAAACAATATACTTGGATATACTTATCATATAGATGACTTCATCATCAATGAGAATGGTGAGAAGAAAACGATTTACTTCTATGTCGTGCCAAAGAACAGACTGGATCTGGCAAAGCCACATAATGTAAAGGCGCAGGTTTTCCTGACCAAATATCCAAATGATAAGTTTATCCTGAATCCGGGACTCCGTTATAAAGGATGTGAAGAGGGCAAATTCGCCGGTAAGGATATTCACTTTGAACAAGTATTATAAAGACAACAGAAAATAACATTCATCATGAAGAAGTTATATATAGACATAAGATTCGCAAAATGCATCTTGGCTCTTACGGCAGGATGGCTCATGGCAGGATGCTCGGCTGAAGACGAACTGGGAAACGGTTCGGCTACACAACAGCTGAGCATGACTCCCATGGTCAACGACCTGCAGACCACAAGAGTGAAGGAAGAAGAGAATCTTCATGAAAAAACTCTGTCTTCTCTTGACTTTAAGATGTTCGAACCAACATCCAGCGAACTCAGAATAGACCGTCAGTTCTCTACCCCAGCAGAGAACAAAGCAGAGGAACTGGGTTCGGGCAACTGGAAATCGGCACTCCATCTAGATGTAGATAAAACTTATCCTTACTATGCTGTAGCCAATGCAACGGATAATCTCAAGGGTAAGAATCTGGCAGAACTCCTAGCCTGCACCCAGCAGGATGAAGACATCTGGAAGCCAGCTACCATGGTAAACGACAAGAAATTCCTAATGAGCAGTCAAGGTGAATATACCATCACTCAAGATCCGGAACAGAATATTCCGGTAGAACTGGTGAGAGCGGCAGCCAAAATCAAGCTGAACATCTCTTCTACGGTGAAGGATTACCATATTAAAGAAGTAAAGTGGAAGTTCATCAATTACAATACCAATACAGCTATCTTTGCCGGTCAACCTGCTACTCCCAATATCATAAAAGATAATCAGGAGTATGAAGCAACGGCAGAAAAAGATGTAAACGGTAATGATATCTATAAGGTAACAACTTACAGCTATTCCACAACATGGAACGGGAAAGATGATATGCCACAGTTTGTTGCAGATGTTACTTTCGAAAAAAGTACAGATGCAAAGACAACCATTACCAAGCATCTGGATATTCCAGTACGTGATCCGCAAGGCGACAAGCAGCTGAATCGCAACTATATCTATACCGTCAATGCCGTAATCAAGTATCTGGACACCAAGACAGATATTGATTACAACGGAAAGGAAGACTATCTGAAATGGGCGATTACCAAATGGACCGAAGGTGAAGATACCCACGTAAATGCGGATGGTGCAAGCTATCTGGTGGTATCTCCTACTGCCATAGATATAAAAGGTGGTGAAGGCAATGATTTTACAGATTGCACAATGCGTTGGTTTGCATCTGATGAATGTGAAATTGAGAATCCAACTACTTATTATTTTGACAGATATGGTAACAGGCAGTCCGGACAGGATGGACAGATCAAGGCAAGTTACGAAGAGTCTACCGGAAATCGCTATAGAGGATGGATAGACGTACATGCAGGAACACCTTCATACGGTACAATTCAATATTCCTATTTTAACATCAAAGTTAAAAACACAGACAAGAAACAGGAAATAGCCGTAAGAAAGTATCCTTCGGTCTATTCAATGAATGTAAGAAGCGAAGGTACAAATGATTCTGAAGAGAAGAATCATCTGTACACGATACAGTTCTCCAGCAACAAGTATGCTACAGATTACACCATTGCCAAACCTGTACTCAACAATGAGAATAAGTCTGCCGACAACACCGTTTCTCCTGCTTACATCCTTGCATCAACCGCAAAGGGGGAAACAAGCGCCAAGGATAATCAGGCTGCAAGAGATTACTGTAAAAAGTATCAGGAAAAGGCTACGACTTATAAGAATGAGAGTCTCGAACTGAATGGTTGGCGTCTTCCGACAAAGGAAGAAATCAACAGAATCTATAAGTTAGGCAACGAAGACAAGGCTATAGGCAGACAACTGCTGAGAGGGGAATATTATTGGACGCTGGATGGAGACAAGACAGAGAAGAACGGCAATAATTCGCAGAATGGCACCTACGTTCGCTGCGTCCACGACCTGACTCAGGGAGAAATAGAACTGATAGAGAAACAAGGTGAAAAGTAAAGAAGGTAAATGACATGAAAGAAATAAAATTATATATCGGAATCATAGCAGTCCTGTTAACAGCAATGTTTACAGGCTGTTCTGACAGTATAGCCGACAGCGAACCTTCTAAAGACGAAACCGAAGAAGGTTACTACACAGCCAGTTTCAATGTATCCATCCCCAACTTCGAACAACAGGTAACCCGAAGCACCGTGTTCATGAATGAAGGAATTCAGAAAAACTGCATGAAACTCTTCTGCTTTGACAATGAAGGCCAATTTGTAGGTATCGGCAAGGTTAAACAATTTGATGAAATCAAAGGATTCACAAGAGACAATAATGGTACAATTCATGATAATGGAGACATTCATCCGGATGGAAGCACAGAACCTCATAATTTCGATGCAACCATACCAAACCAAACGTCCCGTATCCATCTGGTAGCCAACACAGAAAGCCAATACAAAACCATCAACTGGGACAACCAGGCAAATTGGGTAGGTATGCATGAGAATATGCTCATGACTACATTTGAAACAGAACATGGTGAAAACCAGGCTGCCTATATACGCTATTGGGGATACATCAAGAAAGACTCTCCGGCAGAACTGAAAGAATACCTGAAGCCAGACACCAAAAAGAAAGATTATATCATACATCTCATCAGAGACAGAGCGAAGATTTCTGCAGACTGGAGCGATGCGGTAAAAAAAGCAAATCCGGGTATCATAAACGACTTTAAAATGACAGTTATCAATGGTGTGGCTTACGGAACGCTGGCTCCCTTCAACAGAGACAGTCTGTTATTCAACCCTACTACAGGAGATGATAAGTGGGTATGGAAGGTAAATTATGTTACCCCAGCCATCAATACCCGAAGACTGAAAGGTGATGTTGGTCAGATGTTCAACCCGACAGCAGCTTTCGAAGAGTACAATCTGCCAACAGATCCTGCTAAAGTGATTTTATGGCATGACGGCCTCTTTTACCTGATTTACTTACAGGACAGCAATAATAAGCCATACGCCATCAAGCGTAATTATGAATATAAAATCATCATTGATAAGCTGGATAAGAGCTATGGCTATTCTAGTCCTGAGATAGCATTGAAAAGTGCACCGGCAAACAACCCTTGGATTAGAGTAGAACAGATTGTACCGGGCGTTACTGATGGAAATTACGAACTTGCCATCGTCGGAGGTACTTATAAGAC
>ERZ791885.1712-NODE-1712-length-12803-cov-4.354409_pt1 | contig 12803 bp, 4 predicted proteins | sample MGYA00510159_ERZ791885 | MGnify/ENA primary metagenome ERZ791885 (study PRJEB30046, sample SAMN00792054) | human gut metagenome | study: EMG produced TPA metagenomics assembly of the A metagenome-wide association study of gut microbiota in type 2... | reverse complement strand
CGTCGCCTTATCTTTTCTAAAACGCATTATACGCCTTTAAAATAACAAATGCAAGCATTTTTCTAAAAAATATTTAAAAATGCCAATGCAGTACTGCGATAAAAAACAAAAGTAAACCTATTTGATATGGCGATCGTGCAGCAGCAGACAAAAAAATAAACCCGGTCATAACTGACCGGGCAAAAATATTTTGTGTACGAATAAAAAGTGAACTTCTGTTTGTAAACTTGAATGTAAAGTGCTATACTAAGGCGAGAGATAGCAAATGAGTTGGCTCATCAGTCCCGTAGCGGATTGGTGGTGAGACTATGAGTGTATATCAGGCATTATCATTGATGATTGCTTTTGGTATCCTCGTGGCAACCATTATTCTTGCCGTAAAATAGCAAGAAAATGAGCCCAACATAAGTATGCGGGCCCATCTTCAAGTTAATTTAGTTACGAGATGAGCCAACGCTGCGAAACATTTGCTATCTCTTTGTATTTATATTATACCGTACTTGTCAAGTAAAAGCAAAAAGCCGCATAACCTGGTGGCTACGCAGCTTCCTGTCGAATTCTAAATTTTACGGGGAAAGCTGACGATCCCACTCATCAAACTATCTCTTTGTTTATATTACAGCGCATCTGTCAAGTAAATTCAAATACCAGTTAGACTGCATAAAATGCAGTCTAACTGGTATTTTTTATTATATTTTTCTTTAGCTGTTCATTTTTTATGAATATTTAAAAATTCTTTGTCGGCTTTTTTGCAAAAAAGTCCCCCCACTCTTTGCCTGCGCAAGTACGCCCTGGTGCGGGGGCAGCACCATGTTTTAAGCATTTCTTGGTGGTTTGTTGAATAAGTGCTGGGGAAGCTAAAAAAGTAAGTAGTTTAAAAATATACGCTAGTATGTCTTGTGGGGGGGTACAGGTGTGTTATAATGCCAAAAGATATTGCTTATGTAAATAAATATAAAAATGTGATTAAAATTATAAACTGGAAGTGCCGCCAAGTGAAATTTTTACATATTTTTTATTTGTTTACGCAATCTGTAAGGAGTGAATTATGTACGACGAAACGAAACTAAGTAATGTTGGCTTTCGGATCCGTTTTTTTCGTATGGAAAAAAGCATCAGCCAAAGCGAGCTGGCCCAGCAGATCGGTATCAGCCAGACCCACCTCAGCAACATCGAGTGCGGACGGGTACAGATCGGCCTGAAGCTGCTGCTGCGGCTGGCCAATTTGCTGCAGCACCGCCTAGACGAATTTTTTGACGTGCCGGCGGCAGCTGCCCCTGCACCACAGGGCAGCTATACGGCAGCGGATTTCACTACCCTGCTTGAGCTGCTGGCACAGCTGAAACCGGCGGCGCCGGTGGCAGGCAGCCTGACAGGGGCAGAACAAAGACTAACAGTGAGCCGAAGGATGAAGAAAGAAGGAATGGGAAACAGATGAGTAAAAGAGATATGCGTGCCAAAAAACTGCTTTTGGCAGTGCTTTTAGCCATGAGTGTGCAAAGTTATTATGCAGCTCCGGCCTGGGCAGCAGAGGATGGACAGCTTGCCGGGCAGACCGATACTGTGGACGGAAAAGGGCAGAGCGATGGCACCACAACGCTTGCTGGGGACGAAGCAGAAACTGTAAGGAAGACAGATACGAAACAAGAAGCCGATGAGGCTCTTACTATTATGGGTTACAGTGTCAATACCCTTAATGCTGATGACGAGTATGGCGTGATGCCGACAATCGTTGCTCCTGGTGGGAATCCAAATGCATATTGGGCAGGTACTAATGCTGGTGGCGAGTCAAGTGATGAAGCTGTTGGTATTGGTTACAACGCTAAAGCGACAAGTGCTCCGTATAGTGTACTTTTGGGTGCGTACAGTGAAACTACTGCCAAATATGCTGTAGCGCTTGGTTATAGTGCTAAAGGCAGCCACGAAAACAGCGTCGCTATTGGCGCTAACAGCACTACTACTGCAGTAGATCAGGTATCTTTTGGCAAATGGGACAGTACTACCAGTACATGGACCACAACCCGCAGTCTGGCCGGTATCAAAGATATTGAAATGGCAGGCGCATTGTATATTAATGGCATTGGGTTTAAAGTTGATAGAAGTAACGGTAATGTATCAATTACTGGGGAGAATACGAATAGTACAAAGAGTGTGGCTGTTGGTGTTGCTTCTGAAGCGTGGGATGAGGGTTCTACAGCGCTTGGTTATGGTGCAGCAGCGTTTAATCCTAACAGTGTAGCGATTGGTAGGGGTGCTAAGGCTTATAATACTGCTGAAAACAGTGTAGCCATAGGTGCTAATTCCATAGTCGAAAATGAATATGAAGTTAGTTTTGGTGACGCGGATACTGATTTATATCGTGATCTGATAAATGTTAAGGGTATTAAAATGACAGGCGCGATCACAGGCTTGACCAGCATCAACGGTGTGGACATCAATGATATCCTTGACGGAGGCAGCGTTGATCTGACAAATATCACAACAAACCTCGCAGTCAAAGCCAGCGAGGCAGCTGGTGCGGCAACTACTTTCAGCATTGACCACGCTACCGGCAACGTCATTACCGCAGGCAGCATCACAGCAGCCAGCGGCACTATCGGCGGCATTACCTTAAATAGGGGCTATTTGAATGGCGTCACCCACATAAACGGCGCAGTTCTGGATATGGAAAACGATAATATGGTCTTTGGTTGGGAGGCTTCTGCTTCTGGTTCTGGTTTAATAGCCTTTGGTAAGGAGGCTATTGCTTCTGGTTCTGGTTCAGTAGCTATTGGTGATTCAGCTGTTGCTGGAGATACGGGAAAGGACAGAGCTACGGCAATAGGCTCATGGTCTGGAGCTTATAGTGCTTATAGCACTGCAATAGGTGCTTTTAGTAATGTAGATGCTGAACGTAGTATGGCTTTAGGGTATATGGCTAGTGTTTATCAAGCCGTAAACAGTGTTGCCATCGGTACGGGCAGCAATACATTTGCTGATAACGAAGTTAATTTTGGCTATTATACTCTTAATGACGATGGTAATGTAGACATAAATGGTACTTATTACGGCCGCAGCCTGGCAGGTATCAGCAGTATCGATTTTATCGCCGGCGAATATGGAGATACGGGCGCGATCACAGGCTTGACTAAAGTCAACGATGTACATTTTGTGATTGATAAAGATAATGAAAATGTGGCTATCAGTGATGAAGAACCCTGGGGTACCAGTAGCGTTATTATCGGTATTGGTGCAGTGGCTACAACTAATGGCACTGCTATTGGTAATCAGGCAGAGGCTTTTAATGTGGATAGTACAGCAGTTGGGATGATGGCAAAAGCATCTGGTGAGGCTTCCATAGCCGTAGGTGTTTTGGCAGAGGCGGTTGGAGATAATGCTTTAGCTATTGGCGGCGGGGCCAATGCTGGGCATAGTGAGAGTGTAGCTATAGGTTATGATTCCACAACAAGTGCTGCTAATCAGGTAGCATTTGGAAAAATGACTGATCCTGCCACTTTTCGCAGCCTGGCGGGAATTAAGGATATAACGCTGACTGGCGCAGTAAACGGCGTTACTTTAGGAGTTAAAGGCGGTACTGCTGATGATAAAGATAATGTGCTTGTGGGCGGCGTTGACGTAACGGAACTGGGAACCAATATTGGCGGCATCAAGCGTACAGGTGCCGGTACTGACGTAAGTCCTTACGTGACTGACATCGAAGGTATCAAATTCAGCAGTGATGCTCTTGATCTTGGCGGCGTGTGGACAGAAAGTCTGGAAACTAATCCTGACGCTCCTGGCTTCAACATGACAAAATACACGTCTAATGGTAAAGGAGCGCTGAACGGTATAACCAGTATCAATGGTATGAATTTTCTCTATAATGGGTATAATAGTAACATAATCCTTGGTGCAAATGTTGACACAGTCGGAGCAAATACTATTGCCATCGGAATGGATGCTGTTGCTTCTGGCTATGAAGCAACTCTTGTGGGAAACAATGCTACTGCGTCTGGCGCTTTTTCTACGGCTTTGGGGAATTATGCCTCGGCTACGAAAATGGAGGCTACTGCTATTGGCATATTTGCAGAAGTTGCTGGGGAGGAAAGTGTTGGTGTAGGTAGTAATAGCACAAACAGGGCTGATCAAACTATAGTAATTGGGGTAAGTGCTAATGTAAGTAATGCTGATTATAAAAGAAGCACTGTTATTGGAGCTTATGCTACTTCCAGCGCTAAATACGGCATTGCTTTAGGTGCCAAGGCAGAGGTTAAGCACGAAAACAGTGTCGCTATTGGCACAGAAAGTACCACAACGGCAGCAAATCAGGTCAGCTTTGGCGGCGCAGATGAAAGCAGCTACCGCAGTTTGGCAGGTATCAAAGATATTGAAATGACGGGCGCAGTGAATGGCGTTACTTTAGGAGTTAAAGGCGGCACTGCTGATGATAAAGATAATGTGCTTGTGGGCGGCGTTGACGTAACGCAGCTGCAGACTGACGTAGCAGGGAAGGCCGATAAAGCGACAACGCTGTCAGGTTATGGTATCACCGACGCTTATACCAAAGAAGAAGCTAACGTTAAACTGGCTGAAAAAGTAGATGTAAGTGCTTATAATACCAAAATGAGTGCTTTGGAGAGTGCCGATACAGATTTGAGCAGCAGAGCAACAGCTTTGGAAACGGCTGTTAACGATACTACAACTGGCTTGTCTGCTACTTATACGAAAGCAGAAGCAAATGCTGTGTCTATCGGCGAGCTGCAAACAGCCACCACCGGCATGAGCTACAGCGGTGCAGCAGGTGCGGAAATGACCACCTTTGCCGGCGGCGTGGCGGCTGCTAATTTACAAGTTGGCAGTAACTTTGGTGTAACTGCTGACGGCGCATTGACGGCGGCAACCATCAACGGCGTGACGATCACCGGTACTGACGCAGATAAGAATGCGACCATCGGCGGTTATAGCTTAAAAGATATAAGTGATGATATTGCCGGGTTGCAAACCAGCAGCGGCGGCAATGCCGGCGATATCAGCGATTTGCAGACCAAAACCACCAATATCAGTTACGATAAAGATAAAGCTGAAACGACAGTGGACGGCGTGGTGATCAAAGCCGGCAAGCTGGAGGAAGTAGTCAGCATCAACGGTATCAGCTTTGCCGACGGCAAGGTGGGCGGCGTAACTATCGGCGCAGCAGGCATCAGCGGTACAGATACTTTTAACGGTGTGCTGCTGCAAAAAGACGGCAGCAATTATACAGTCGGCGATGTTGACGTAACAGAGCTGAAAACAACGATCAGCGACAGCACTAATGGTTTGCTGAAACGTACGGACGATTTGGAAACAGCTGTTAACGATACTACTACAGGTTTGGCGACAACTAACAAGATCGCTACTGATAACGCCAGTGCTATCGGCGAGCTGCAAACAGCTACTACCGGTATGACATACAGCGGTACGGCAGGTGCGGAAATGACAACCTTTGCCGGCGGTGTGGCGGCGACTGTAGTGACGGCAGGCGAGTTTAAGCTCACCGGTACTGCTTTTGGCTTGAGCAGCGACGGCGCGTTGACAGCGGCCAGCTTTAACGGCGTGACGATCGATAAGAGCGGTACTAGCGGCGACGTCATCGTAGGCGGCATCAACCTGAGCCAGCTGAAAAATGACGGCGGTACTACCAGCGCCAATACTGCAGGTGTAGAACACAACGGCGGCACGGGTGCAGACAGTTATACTACGATTGAGGGCAGTACCAAAATCAACAGCGAAGGCATAGCTGTGACCGGTAAGGTAACTGCGACTGAGTTTATTGAAAACGGCAAAACGCTGGCAGAGATATATGCCGGTAAAGAAGCGTTTGAGGATGTATCGACACTGGTAGGTGACGAAAACGGCGGCCTGGTGAAAGCTACGGCTGATCTGCAAACGGTGACTACGGGCATGAGCTATGACGCAGCCAGCCAAAGCACTACTTTCAGCGGCAATTTGGTAGTGGGGGTTGCCGGCAGCGGCACCCATACCCAGATCACCGAAAGTGCCATTATCTTTGGCGAGGGCGGGAATATGCAGGTTACTGTCGATGCCAGCGGCATCCATGTAGGGAACGGCATCAGCACTTTTGCCGCTGCTGCAGGCGGCACGCATCTTGACCATGAAGGCCTGAAAACAGGCACGGTAACAGCAACCCAGCTGAGTGTGAATGGTGCGGCGATCAGCGGCAACGCTGCTGATGGTTTGAGCATTGGCGGCGTGAATGTGAATGACCTGGATTCTGATGTGACTGACTTGAAAAAAGCTGTAGAAAACATTCAGAATAACGGTACATCAACTGCCGATATGGCAGGCGTGACACGCACTGACGAGGATGGCGACGGCTTAAACGATACCACTACCATCGAAAGCGCTACCAGCTTTACTAAAGCGGGTATGAAAACAAGTAATCTGGAAGCAGCTACGGCAACTATTGGCGGCGTTCAGTTTGCTGCCAGCGGTGTAGTGACTGGCGTCAGCAGCATCAACGGCGTTACTTTCAGCAGCGATGGCAAAATCAACGGCGCTGTGATTACCAGCACCAGCTTTAACGGCGTGGATATCCAAGAGCTGGCTGATAAAGTAGACGGCTTAGGCTCCGGCGGTGGAAGTACAGGCGGCAGCACCGGTGGAAGTGGCGGCAGCAGTGACGGTTCAGGATTTTACGGTGATGAGCTTATCATCGCCAAAGGCGATAAAGACCAGACCACGATCAATAAAGAAGGTATTACCGTTGGTAAAAACAATTCCCATTCGATTATCAACGGCAATGGTCTGTATATCGGTGTGGGCAGCAGCGGCGATCTTGATGCTGCCAAGTTCAGTATCAATAGCAGCAGCGGCAAGCTGACCAGTAATGCGGGCGGGCATAGCTTCATTAACAGCAGCAACGGCGCAGAGTTCAGCAACAGCGGCGGCAAAACTACTATCACCGGCGGCAAGATCGAGACTAACGAATTATGGGTCGGCGGCAATAAAGTAAATGTATCCGGCGGTACTGTGGATAAGAATGATGCCATCAATAACCAGCTTTCCAACAATAAAGACGGTTACGATTATACAAACGGTTTTACCACTTCGGAAGTGGGCGGCACTACTCAGTCGGCGACCAAAGAATCGGATGCTAATAACGATAAGAAAGAAAAATGGGAGACCACCAATAATACTTCTGCCGGAGGTACCAGCATTACCACTACTAAAACCAGCACTAACAGTGCTGGTAAAACAACAGTGCAGAGCAGCAGTGTGAATACCAATGAGCACGGTATGACGGTGAGCAAAACCACTACCACTACAAATAAAGAGGGCGAAGAAGAGAAAAAGACCAGCAGCACGGAGATCAGCGGGGGCGAAGTAACTCTGCACCGTGAGGATGGCAGCCGCATCGAAGTGGGCAGTGCTATCGAAGGCTTGCAAAGCGATGTGCAGGCGCTGGACGGCAAGGTGAACCGGATGGGTGCCGAGATTAAAGAAGTGGGCGCATTGAGCGCTGCTTTGGCAGGCCTGCACCCGCAGCCTGAAAACGCTAACAGCCGTGCAGACTTTGCCATGGCCATGGGCAGCTATGAAGGCAAGCAGGCTTTGGCTGTGGGCGGCTTCTACCGCCCGGATAAGCGGACGATGCTGAGTATCGGCGCTTCGACTACCAGCAGCAAGCATATGATGAATATGGGCATCAGCATTGCCCTTGACAGAATGCCGGAGGCAGAACGCAAAGAGCAGGAAAGCAATGTTGACCTGTCGGCACGGATGAAGAAGCTGGAAGCCGATTACGAAGCGCGGCTGGCCAAAATGGAAGTGGCTTATGAAGCCCGCATGGAGCGTTTGGAAGCCAGATATGCCCGTATGCAGGAAGCTTATGAGGCTGAGCGGGAGCTGGAAAACCAGGAGCAGGCTGCAGGTGAAGCAGCAGTGGCAGCCGTTAAGGAGGAAGCTGCTGACCAAGAAGCTGTCGTTGCATAAACAGCAGTAAAAGTGTTAGAAAACTCTAAAGACTTGAAAAACTTAAAAGGCCGGGCTCCTGGAAAGGCGGCCCGGTAAATGATAAACCCAAAGGGAAGCTGCAAGTGTGAGCTTAAATACCTAATACAGATGATAAGAGGTAAATAACAGTGAAAAAAACAGTATTGACAGTAGTAATGCTGGTGGCTATGGCTATCAGCAGCGTGTGCATAGCAGCCGGTGATGGCAACGAGTTGAATAAACAGCAGCGTGTGGTAGATAAATTTGTGGCGGCGTTGGAAGCACCGGCAGGCAGCGGCTTGGCCCAGCTGCAGGGAGATCTGGCGCCGGGTCTGCAAAGCAAGCTGACTGCAGGTAATTTTGCCGAGCTGCAAAAGCAGCTGCGGGAAAAATTTGGCAAGCAGAAGGAAGTAAAATTTGCTTCTTTTGAGCGTTTTGACCAGGCAGACCGTTTGCTGTACCTGATGGGTTATAGCCGTCAGCAGGTGGTGCGCGCGGCGTATGTGTTCGATAAGGACGGCAAGCTGGCCGAGTTTGTGTTTGTACCGGTAGAGATCGAGGCAGAACAGAAATAAAATTGTTGTTTTAAGGCATAAAATTACATACATAAGCAGTGCGAAAGCACAGATCTGATTTTCAGATCTGTGCTTTTTTGTGTTCTTAGAGGGTTTGTAAAGGTTCCCGGTTGCAAGACCATCGAAAAAAAATTTTTTTAAACTCGAACAATAATGTCTTGCGGGGGGGGGACAAGTGTGATATAATACGTAAAATTCTTCTAGTTTAACTTTTAATTTTAACGAAATATAAATCGCTTGATTAAAAGTTTTTTATCTTTTGGGAATAAAATAAAAGTTAAAAATCAGGCGGGCGTTGATTTGGGCTGAAAAATTATTTTGGGCACAGCAGAAATTTGTGTGCAGGTTTTTCACAGCCGGAATAAGCGTTACCTGACCATGAGGGGAACATGGAAAGAAAGGATGGGTTGAAATGTTAAAAAAGGACTTGGCAAGAGCCGTCGCACTAAATTTAAGGGCGACGGCTCTAAGCGGTGGCGTTGCAAGGGGTTTATTGGCTGCGTCATTTATTTGTGCGGGCAGTTTTGGGGTTATGCCGATGGCGGCAAGTGCCGCGGTATATACTCCGGGGCTGATCACGGATACTGATGCTGCTGTTCTTGTCTGGGGGCAGCATTTGTTTGAAGAGGGCGAATATACGATCAGCAATGCCAACAATAATACTTTGAATGTAACAGTCGGCGATACGGGACTTATCAGGATCAATAACGGCGAAAAGCTGGTGGTCAATGGTAATCTTAATATCCATCAGCAGGGGCTTTCTTCTATCTATACCTTTGGTCAGCAGGTAGAAAAGGGCGGCGAGATGGTGGTCAACGGCGATTTTTACTGGCTCAATGATATTTCGTCGCATGTTAATGGAGCGCTGCGTGAGAATTTTAATGTAGCCGGCAGAGCTGATTTTAATGGTTCGGTGACGATGATCGATGATAATGATTCGATCCCGTCAGCTTCGCAGACTACTTTTCAGGCTATTGACGGCGGGTTGATCAATGTAGCTGGCGATGCTTATATTTATAACCGTGTCGGCAATTATATCACCAGCGGCGCTAACGCTGTGTACGTAAAGAACGGCGGCATTATCAATTTCAATGGCAATACGACAAGGATCATGGCGGTCAGCAATGAGCCTGACGCTATCAGCGCTAAAAATGATACCAGCCATGCTTTGAGTAAAACCCAGGTCAATATCAATTCCAAAACTACCCAGATCCTTGGTTCTATAGATTTGGCCGGGTTTGGCAGTGTCAATGCGGTGCTGAGCGGTAAGGATTCATACTGGTATGGTGATGAAAAGAATGCCGGTTATTCTATTTTCCCAACTACGGGTACTTTGAATATAACTGTTAAGGATGGCGCTGAGTGGGGGTATTTTGGTGACAGCAGTCATTATTCGCAGGGTAAGGGCGTAACGGCTCTGACTTTGGAAAGCGGCGGCATCGTCAATCTGTATGACGATTATCTGAAGCAGGAATGGCATAATTACGGCTTGGATTCGGTGTACAGCAGTATCAACAATGTGAAGCATGATTATGTTTATATTGGCAATTTGAAGGGGCAGGACGGTATTTTCCAGCTGGACCTGAATTCCAGTGATAAGAGCCAGAGCGATATGATCTATATCAAAAACGCGACTGCCGGTACGGGCGAACATTCGATCCAGGCGTATGCGACGGACGATTTTTCGGCGATCAGCGCAGATAATACCCTGCGTTTTGCTACAGTAGGGGCTGGCGCAGCCAATAAGATAACTTTTAAGGATTCGGAAAATATTTACGGCAAGAGCCTGTGGGATTACGAGCTGCTGATCGGCAGTGAAGATTATGATGTGAGCGACCCGGAAAATGCGGTGTATAACGATAAAGCTGCGGCGAATGCAGAGGTGAACAGTATTTTGGGCAACGGTGCCAAGAACTGGTTTATTTATGGTTATCAAAGGTCGCAGACTGTTAATACCCAGTCGCTGATCGCAGTTAATGATGCTTTGTATGCTACGTGGATCAACGGCAATAATACTTTGCGTAACCGTTTGGGCGAGCTGGATTACCATACGGATAAGCATGGTATGTGGGCCCGCGTTTATGGCGGCCAGCTGAAGGGCGACAGCTTTAAAAGCAGCTATCACACGTATCAGATCGGTTATGATGCGGCTTTTGCCGATAAAGACGGCAAGCAAAGCGGCGTCTGGTACGGCGGCGCAGCTTTGGAATACAGTAAAGGCAATGCCAGCTATACTGCCGGTAATGGCGATATGGATATGGGTGCAGTGGCTTTGTATGCTACGAAAAAAGGTAAATACGGCGATAACGTGGATATAGTTTTGAAGCATGGCAAGCTGAAGGGCGATATTGATACTTACGGCAGGATCACCGACAGCGGTGATTTTGATACCAGGGCTACCAGCCTGAGCTTTGAGTATAACAAGCGGCTGACGCAGAAGGACGGTTTCTTTATCGAGCCGCAGGCACAGTTTACTGTGGGACATATCGACAGTACGGAATATACGACGAAGAACGGCACTCGTATCAAATATAACGGCATGGACAGCGCTATCGCCCGTTTGGGGCTGGCAATGGGCCGCGATTTTGAGCGAGGCAATGTGTATTTAAAGGCTTCGGCGCTGCATGAGTTGGGTGGCCGGGGTGAGGTAAATATGCTGGCGTCAGACGGTTCCAGTTTGAGCGAGAGCAAGGATTATGGCGATACCTGGTTTGAGCTGGGTCTGGGCACGAATTGGCGTACTGGTAAGAACAACAGTGTTTATCTGGATATCGAGCGCAGCTTTGGCGCGGATATCCAAAAGCAGTGGCAGATCAATGCCGGGGTGCAGTTTCAGTTTTAAGGGACTTTGAAAATAAAATAAAAAGCGAGAGGGTTGAACAGGATGCAAAGAAAAGAGTTGGAAAAGGCTATTGCAATGAGTTTGGTATTAACAGCGTTTAGCGGCGGCGTGGGGACCGCGGCAGCTGTGTACCATGATTCTGCGGGAACGTATAATGTGGGCGCGCAGACTGTTACTGATGTAAAGAATAACGCTTTTCCCGGTTATATGCCTGGTTATCTGGCAACGGCTGATGCGGCTGTCAGCGGTAATGGCGCCGGTGTAGTAATGAATGTCAGCGGCGGTGCTTTTGGGGTCAATATCGGCAGCAGCTATAACACTGGTTTGGATGCCCACGGTATTGGCGCTTATAACGGTGCGGAGATCAATTTTGCAGCCGATACGACATTGTCGGTCAATAATGCCGCTACTCATACAACGTTTGATAATCATGGCATCGTAGCAGGGACGGATTCGGTGATCAGGATCGATTCGTCGGCTGTTGACATCACTGTCAGCAACGGCAGTCATAACAGCGGTCTGCGTGTTTATAAAAATGGTCAGATCATCGTCAGTAATCCGCTGATAATGGACATCACTGCCGGAACGGCCGGCGGCAGCGGCGCTGCTTATGGCATTGCTGTTGATACGCATCTTGGCGAGGCTGGTGATGCCGGTCATATCGAGACCGGTGCGGTAACAATGACGATCAGGGGCGGCAGCAGTGCTGGTGAGTATGATGCAGGCATTGCTGTAGAGCAGAGCGGCAGTTATACCGCTAATGATAAGGTTGATATTACGGTGAGCAACAGTGCTAATGGCGGCCGTGTTGCCGGTGTCCAAAACCGTGGCGACGGTGCCGTGGTGATGCAGGATGTGAAAATAGCAGCCAGCAGCAGCGGCAGCAGTGAAGCTTTTGGTATTTATAATTATGCCGGCGGCAGCTATAACCTTAAAAATCTTGATATCACTGCGTCCAGCACCGGCGGGCAGGTCGTGGGGATCGCCAATATCAGCAGCGTTTCCGGTAAGGTATCGTCTTTTGAAGCTGCTGATATCACGATGGAGCTGCAGGGTAACGGCAGCGAGGTCTATGGTATCCAAAATGGTCTGGATAGTACGAATGCTTCTGATTTTAAAGCGGGCTCGATCAATATCAAGACCGACAATAATGGTAATATCATTGGTATCACCAATAAGGTGGGCAGCACTTTCAGCGCTGGGGACATCGTGATCGATGGTACTGGCAAAAGTTTTATGTTTGGTATTGAAAACCAGACTGCCAATCAGATGGGGCTGGAGAATGTTACAGTCAAGCTGACGAAAAAGGACGGCGGTGGCGGAGCTACTGCCGGGATGCATGGGATCTGGAATCCGGCTGTTGATTTTGCGGCTAAGAATACAACGGTGATCCTGGATAATACCAAGGGTACGGA
>ERZ791885.1702-NODE-1702-length-12860-cov-3.884811_pt1 | contig 12860 bp, 10 predicted proteins | sample MGYA00510159_ERZ791885 | MGnify/ENA primary metagenome ERZ791885 (study PRJEB30046, sample SAMN00792054) | human gut metagenome | study: EMG produced TPA metagenomics assembly of the A metagenome-wide association study of gut microbiota in type 2... | reverse complement strand
CCGCTGTTTTCGATGGCGATAATTTTGAAATCACCACTTATCGAACAGACGGTGAGTATATCGATAACCGCCATCCTGAAAATGTCAGCTTTGTAAGCAATATTGACGAGGATTTGTCACGCCGTGATTTTACGATAAATGCAATTGCATATAACCCTAATAAAGATGAAATTGTTGACCTTTTCGGCGGCAGAGATGATATAGAAAATAAAATAATTAAGGCTGTCGGCAATCCCGATAGAAGATTTAAAGAGGATGCACTCCGCATTATGCGTGCCATTCGCTTTTCCTCAACTCTCGGCTTTGAAATTGAGGAAAATACCAAAGCCGCATTGTTTAGAAATAAAGAACTTTTAAAAAATGTATCGGCTGAAAGAATTTTTACCGAACTTTCAAAACTTCTTTTGGGCGATAATGTTTTTGATGTTTTAACCGAGTATAAAGAAATTGTGGGCGTGATAATTCCTGAACTTGTACCGATTTTTACCTGCGGGCAAAATACTGTTTGGCATATTTTTGACGTCTATACTCATACTGCAAAAACAGTTGAGCAGTCGCCGAGGTTGCTTTCGCTTAGGCTTACTATGCTTCTTCACGATATTGGCAAACCCCTTGCCAAAACTACGGATGATAACGGAGTTGACCACTTCAAGGGGCATCAAAAAATCAGCGCAGACCTTGCCGCACCGATTTTAAAACGCTTTAAAATTTCAAATGAACTTTACGATAGGGTAATGCTTATTATCCCAATCCACGATATCCATATAGGAACAAAAAAGAAAAATATAAAAAAATGGCTCAACCGTTTGGGCGAGCAGGGTTTACGTGACTTAATTGCGGTTAAGCGTGCCGATAAACTTGGTCAAAATCCCAAAATGACAGGGGAGGAACTGCAAAATCTTGTTACTACCGAGTCGCTTGTTGATGAAATTATCGCAAATGCCGAGCCTTATAGTGTTAAGGATTTGAAAATTAACGGCTTTGATTTGATAAATCTCGGCTTTAAGGGTAAGGAGATAGGGGATATTCTCTCTGCTGTTTTGGAAATGGTAATTGATGGCGAAATTGAAAATGAAAAAGATATATTATTAAAATATGCAAAAGAAAAAGGAGAACTGAATTAAACAGTTCTCCTTAATTATTTATCGAAGTTCAAAAATCAGCCTTCGTATTCGTCCTCATTCTCCCAGTTATGCCAAATGTTTTGAACGTCGTCGTTTTCCTCAAACATATCAATCATTCTTGCCATATTTTTCATATCTTCTTCAGATTCAAGCCTTGTATAAGTTTGAGGAATATAAGCGGCCTCACTTGAAATAATATGATATCCTTTGCCCTCAAGTTCATCACGGATAGCGCCAACGTCATTCGGCTCTGTTCTAATCTCGAAAATATCTTCTTCATCTGTAAGGAAGTCGGAAGCGCCTGCCTCAAGTGCGTCCTCCATAAGCTGGTCCTCATCAACATCTTCTTTTTCAATAACAATGACACCCTGCCTGTCAAACATAAAAGTAACAGAACCCGGTGTGCCCATATTTCCGCCTGCTTTGTCAAAGTAATGCCTTACTTCAGATGCAGTTCTGTTTCTGTTATCTGTAAGTGCTTCAACTACAACTGCGATACCGCTTGGGCCGTAACCCTCGTAAACGATTTCTTCAAAATTAGTGCTGTCACTTTCGCCTGCAGCTTTTTTTAACATTCTGTCAATGTTATCGTTAGGAACGTTGTTTTGCTTTGCCTTTGCAATAACATCACGAAGCTTAGCGTTGTTGTTAGGGTCAGGACCGCCGTTTTTAACTGCTACGGCAAGCTCTCTGCCTATTTTTGTGAAAACCTTTGCTCTTGCTGCGTCATTTGCACCTTTTTTTCTCTTAATGGTGCTCCATTTGTTATGACCGCTCATTTTCTCAACTCCTATATGTGAAATTCATTAATTTTTAACTTAAATATATTACCACATTATTATATATATATCAAGTATAATATTTTTACACTTTTTTAATTTGTTGTTGTATATTTACTTGTTATATGATATTATAGATATGTATAATTATATAAATTTGCATAATCATTCAGGAGGATTATATATGTATTCAGATTATTATGATTCAATTGGCAAAGTTGCCGAAACGGATAAGGAAGTTGCAGACGCAATGGCTTTAGAACTTAAACGTCAGCGTGACAACATTGAACTTATTGCTTCCGAAAACCTTGTGTCACCTCAGGTTATGGCTGCAATGGGCAGCGTGCTTACAAATAAGTATGCCGAGGGATTACCAGGCAAACGTTACTACGGCGGCTGTCAGTATGTTGATATTGTTGAAAATATCGCTATTAAAAGAGCTTGTGAACTTTTCAAATGCAACTATGCTAATGTTCAGCCTCATTCGGGCGCTCAGGCTAATACTGCAGTTTATCTCGCTCTTCTTAAGCCGGGCGATACCGTTATGGGTATGAGCCTTGATAACGGCGGTCATCTTACTCACGGCTCACCTGCCAACATCAGCGGTAAATATTTTAACTTTGTTCCTTACGGTGTTGATGAAAACGGCTTTATTGATTATAAGGAATTTGCTAAGCAGGTTAATAAGGTTAAGCCAAAGCTTGTTGTCGCAGGCGCTTCTGCTTATCCGAGAGAAATTGATTTTAAGACTATGGCTGATATTGCACATGCAAACGGTGCTATGTTTATGGTTGATATGGCTCATATTGCAGGTCTCGTTGCAGCAGGTCTTCATCAATCTCCTGTTCCTTATGCCGATGTTGTAACAACTACCACTCATAAAACTTTAAGAGGTCCACGTGGCGGTCTTATTCTTTGCAATAATGAATACCTTATTAAAAAGCTTAATTCTGCCGTATTTCCGGGTACTCAGGGCGGCCCTCTTATGCACGTTATCGCAGGTAAGGCAGTTTGCTTCGGCGAGGCTCTTAAGCCTGAATTTAACGAATATCAAAAGAGAGTAGTTGAAAATGCAAAGGCTCTTGCAAACGGACTTATCAAGAGAGGTATGAAGCTTGTTTCAGGCGGTACAGATAACCACCTTTGCCTTCTTGACCTTCGTGGAACTAATGTAACCGGCAAGGAACTTGAAAACAGACTTGATGAGGTTCATATTACTCTTAACAAGAATACCGTTCCTAATGAGCCGCTTTCACCGTTTGTTACCTCAGGTGTTCGTATCGGTACTCCTGCCGCTACAACAAGAGGCCTTAATACAGACGATATGGACAAGATTGCAGAATATATCACTCTTGCAGTTATTGATTTTGATAATAATAAGGATTATATCACAAACGGCGTTGCCGAGATTTGCGCTAAATATCCTCTTTACGAGTAATTTAAAGAAGTGATATATATGAAAGTATTGTTAATTGAAATACTGAAATTTTTTCTTCGCATTATCTATGCTCCGATTAAGCTTTTTAAAACTAAGGACAGAATAGTTTATCTTTCAAGGCAAAGCAACGATAAAAGTCTTGATATGCGACTTCTTGAAAAAGAAATTGATAAGCAATGTCCTAATACCGAGCAGGTTTTCAGGCTCAAAATGATACCTGAAAGCCTTGGCGGTAAAATATCGTATTGCTTTTCTGTTATCGGCGATATGTATTATCTTGCTACCTCTAAGGTCGCAATCCTTGATACTTATTCAATTACGGTTTCTTGTTTAAAGCATAAGAAAAGCTTAAAGGTTATTCAAATGTGGCACGCTTTAGGGGCGCTTAAAAAATTCGGGCTTCAAAGTGTCGGCACTAAAGAGGGCAGGGACGAGAAAATCAGCCGTGCAATGTGTATGCACAAAAATTATGACTATGTTCTCTCTCCAAGCAAAAAAACAGCTAAGTTTTATATGGAGGCTTTCGGTTGCGATAATTCTAAAATAAAAATTTGTTCGCTTCCGAGAGTTGACGATATATTGACTGATAATAATGCCGCTTCAAGATTTTTTACCGAAAATCCGGGATTGAGCCACGATAAGATTGTTCTTTATCTTCCTACTTTCAGAGAAAGAGATGCTTATATTGCCGAGCAGCTTAAGGTAGAATTTCGTGATGTTGACGGCTACCGTTTAATTATAAGCGCTCATCCTCTTTTTTCCAAAATTAAAATTGAGAATGAGTTTTCATACAGCGGTGATTTCTCGACTTATGATTTAATGAAAATTGCCGATGTTATTATTACCGATTATTCGGCTTGTGCGTTTGAGGCAAGCGTTCTTATGAAACCGCTTTATTTCTTCGTTCCTGATTATGATGAATATTCAAGCGAACGTGGAATTAATGTTGACCTCAAAAAGGAAATGCCGAGTGCCACATTTGAAAATGCAGAAGAACTTGTAAATGCCATTAAATTAAATAATTATGATTTTGATATGCTTTACAAATTCAAATGCGAGTATGTTGAAAATACTAAGGCTAACAATGCAGAAATACTTGCTAAGTTTGTTTCTATGTTGCTAAAAGCTTAGAATTTATATTAAAGAAGGCAAAAACAATGGAATATACGTTTTCTGACAAAATATCTTCTCTTCAGCCAAGTGCTATAAGAGAAATACTTAAGGCAACGGCTGATCCTAAAATTATTCCTCTTGCAGCAGGTAATCCGGCACCAGATGCTTTTCCTGTAGAAGAGGTTAGGGCTATTGCTGCTCAAATTCTTGACTCTCGCCCTATCGATGCACTTCAATACGGTGTGTCTGAGGGATATCAGCCACTTCGTGATACTGTTAAAAAGTGGATGAGTAATCACGAAAATATCGGCAGAGATTTTGACGATATTATTATTGTATCGGGCGCTACTCAGGTTATGGATTTAACTACAAAGGTGCTTTGCAACGAAGGCGATACCGTTATTTGCGAAGAACCGTCGTTTATAGGCTCGCTTAATTGCTTTCGCTCATACGGCTGTAAGCTTAAAGGTGTTCCTGTCGAGGCTGACGGAATGAATGTTGAGCTTCTCGAGCAAGCACTTAAAACAACGCCTAACGCTAAATTTATTTATACCATTCCTAATTTTCAAAATCCGTCGGGTGCTACAATGTCACTTGAAAAGAGAAAAAAACTTTATGCACTTGCTAAGCAGTACGGCGTTATGATTTTGGAGGACAATCCATACGGCGATTTGAGAGTTTGCGGCGAAGCACTTCCTACAATTAAGTCTATGGATGAGGACGGAATTGTTATTTATGCCGGCTCATTTTCAAAAATACTTTCACCGGGCTTGCGTGTAGCATATTGTATTGCTCCTCAAAAGGTTATCGCTAAAATGACAGTCGGCAAGCAGGCTTCGGATGTTCATACTCCTTGCCTTAATCAAATGATTGTTGACGAATGGTTTAAGCAGTATGACGTTAATGCCCATATTAAGCATATTCAGGATATTTACAGAAATAAGCTTAATCTTATGTGCGACTGTATTGATGAACACCTCGGCGATTTTGTGGAGTACGTCAAGCCACAGGGCGGTCTTTTCGTATGGTGCAAGCTTCCCGACGATGTCAATATGCTCGACTTTGTTAAAAAAGCAGTTGAAAAGAATGTTGCTGTCGTTCCCGGCAATGCGTTTTTAATGGACGATACGCAAGAATCACATTTCATTCGCCTTAATTTTTCAACCCCAAGTGATGACGGAATTATCAATGGAGTTAAGGCTTTGGGCGAAGTAGCTAAATCATATAGATAATCGGAGAATAACTATGGCAGAAGTAATTAAAAAAGAACGTAAAAAAAGAAGTCTTTCACTTATTCAGCCGACCTCTGTTCCGACTTTGGGTAACTATCTCGGCGCTATGCGTGGCTGGAAAGACTTTCAGGATGATTTTGATACAGTTTTCGGCATTGCCGATTTACACTCAATTACAGTAAGGCAGGACCCGCAAAAGCTCAGAACTCAAACTACTCAGCTTTATGCGCTTCTTATGGCTACGGGTCTTGACCCTGATAAGAGTATCCTCTTTATTCAGTCGCACGTGCCTCAGCATTCTCAGCTTGCTTGGATTCTTAATTGCTACACTCAATTCGGTGAGCTCAACAGAATGACGCAGTTTAAGGATAAATCTCAGCAGCACGCAGACAATGTTAATGCAGGTCTTTTCACTTATCCGTCGCTTATGGCTGCCGATATTCTTCTTTATCAGGCAGATGTTGTGCCTGTCGGTGTTGACCAAAAGCAGCATCTTGAAATCACAAGGGATATTGCAGAGCGCTTTAACGGAATTTACGGCAATGTGTTTACCATTCCTGAACCGTATATTACTAAGACTGCTGCTAAGGTTATGAGCCTTGCTGACCCAACGAGAAAGATGAGTAAGTCAGACCCTAACCCTAAGGGCACTGTTTATCTTACAGATGAGCCTAATGTAATTATGAAGAAGTTTAAGAGCGCAGTAACAGACAGCGAAATGAGTGTTCGTTATGCCGAGGGTAAAGACGGAATCAATAATCTTATGTCGATTTATTCCGCCGTTACAGGCAAGGATTTTGATACTATCGAATCGGAATTCGCAGGAAAGGGCTATGGCGATTTCAAGACAGCAGTAGGCGAAGCTGTTGTTGCCGAGCTTGAACCTGTGCAAAAGCGCTATAATGAGTTTATGAAAGATAAAGCATATCTTAAGGAAAAATGGACTCAGGGCGCAGACCTTGCTCAACGTGTATCTCAGCGCACACTTGACAAGGTAATGAAAAAAGTAGGCTTTGTGCTTAAATAATTTAATGTTTCTAAATATGATAAAAGCTCGTAAACCCTTGTGTTTACGGGCTTTTTTGTATACTTTTTTGGTTTGCATGAAAAAGAATTTAAAAATTTTTCAAAAAAATACTAAAAACCTATTGACAAAATAGGTAATGTAGTGTATAGTGTAGACATCACGAAAAAACCTACAAACCACGTAGGTAATAAGGGAAATGTTAAAGGAGAGATTGTTATGATAAAAATCTATAGCAAATTAACAGTCGCAAATATTAAAAATCAACGAATGTGCTTTCGATGTTATATGTGATTATTCACGAAAAAATATTATAGCTTTAAATTTTAACTACTAAACATAAAAACCAATTTTTAACATCGAAAGGAAACAACATTATGTCAGATTATAAATATCATTTTGAAACACTTCAGCTTCACGTAGGACAGGAAGAGCCGGATCCGGCTACAGATTCAAGAGCAGTTCCGATTTATCAGACTACTTCTTATGTATTCAAAAACAGTGACCACGCACAAGCAAGATTCGGTCTTGCAGATGCGGGTAACATTTATGGCAGACTTACAAATTCAACTCAGGACGTTTTTGAAAAGAGAGTTGCGGCTCTTGAAGGTGGTGTAGCTGCTCTTGCAACAGCTTCCGGTGCAGCGGCACTTGCTTATACATTTCAGGCTCTTGCTCAGGCAGGCGACCACATTGTGTCGGCTAAGACAATCTACGGCGGCACATATAACTACCTTGAGCACACATTTTCACAGTTTGGTGTAAACACAACATTTGTTGACCCTGACGACCTTTCAAATTTTGAAAATGCTATTCAGGATAACACAAAGGCAATCTTTATCGAAACACTCGGTAATCCTAATTCAAATCTTGTTGATATTCAAAAGCTTGCAGATATTGCTCATTCACACAATATTCCGCTTGTTATAGATTCAACCTTTGCAACACCTTATCTTTTAAGACCTATTGAATACGGCGCAGATATCGTTGTGCACAGTGCAACTAAATTTATCGGCGGCCACGGCACAACACTCGGCGGTGTAATCGTTGACAGCGGCAACTTTGATTGGAAAGCAAGCGGAAAATATCCGCAGATTGCAGATCCTAACCCAAGCTATCACGGTGTATCATTCCAAGAGGCGGCAGGTCCTGCGGCATTTGTAACATATATTCGTGCTATCATTCTTCGTGATACAGGTGCTACAATTTCACCGTTTAACGCATTCCTTCTTCTTCAGGGACTTGAAACTCTTTCGCTTCGTGTTGAGCGTCACGTTGAGAACACAAAGAAGGTTATTGAATATCTTGTTAATAACCCAAAGGTTGAAAAGATTAATCACCCAAGCGTAGATTCAAGATATAAGGACCTTTACAATAAATACTTCCCTAATGGAGCAGGTTCTATCTTTACATTTGAAATCAAAGGGGGAGAGGCTGAAGCTAAGAAGTTTATCGACAGTTTAAAAATTTTCTCAATCCTTGCAAATGTAGCAGACGTTAAATCACTCGTTATTCACCCTGCAACCACAACACACAGCCAGCTTAGCCCCGAAGAGCTTGCTGAGCAGGATATTAAGCCTAATACAATCAGACTTTCTATCGGTACAGAGCATATTGACGATATTATTCACGATCTCGACGAAGCTTTCGCCGCAATCGACTAATTCAATTTATTTGATTAATTATTAAGGAGATTATTTATTATGGCTATCTATAAATCAGCACTCGACCTTGTAGGCAATACACCTCTTCTTGAGGTTACACATTTTGAAAAAGACAACAATCTTGAAGCAACAGTTCTTGTTAAGCTTGAATACTTTAATCCGGCAGGCTCTGTCAAAGACAGAATTGCTAAGGCAATTATCGAAGATGCAGAAAAGACAGGCAAGCTTAAGCCTGACTCGGTAATTATTGAGCCTACAAGCGGTAACACGGGTATCGGTCTTGCATCTGTTGCAGCAGCAAAGGGTTACAGACTTATTATCACAATGCCTGAAACCATGAGCGTTGAAAGACGCAATCTTATGAAAGCATACGGCGCAGAACTTGTTCTTACAGACGGTGCAAAGGGTATGAAGGGCGCTATTGCTAAGGCAAATGAGCTTGCTGAGGAAATTCCTAACAGCTTTATCGCAGGTCAGTTTACAAACCCTGTAAACCCGGCTACTCATAAGGCAACAACAGGTCCTGAAATTTGGAACGATACCGAAGGTAAGGTTGATATCTTTATTGCAGGCGTCGGCACCGGCGGTACTCTTTCAGGCGTAGGTGAATACCTTAAGAGCAAAAATCCGGACGTTAAGATTGTTGCAGTTGAGCCTGCTACTTCTCCCGTTCTTTCAAAGGGCACGGCAGGTCCTCATAAAATTCAAGGTATCGGCGCAGGCTTTGTTCCCGATACTCTTAACACAAAGATTTATGACGAAATTATCACGGTTGAAAATGAGGATGCATTCGCAACAGGCAAGGCATTTCCTAAGCAGGAGGGTGTACTTGTAGGTATTTCAAGCGGTGCGGCTCTTTGGGCAGCTAAGGAGCTTGCTAAAAGACCTGAAAATAAAGGTAAGACAATTGTTGCTCTTTTACCTGATACAGGCGACAGATATCTTTCAACTCCGCTTTTCAGCGAGTAATAAACACAGATATAATATTTCCCTTATATCATTAAATCGAGGCTCGGACTTAACGGTCCGGGTCTTGATTTTTTCCTTTATGCTCAAATGACACCGCTATATTTAAAAAAATTTTGATAAAATCAGCGAAATATATTAAAATTTATAATTTATTATTGATATTAATTTGACAAAGTGTTAAAATCTATAATAGGCAAATTTGGAATATTTTAAATTTTCATATATGCTCTGTCACATTTTCAAGGAGGAAAAAACAGTGAACGACTCAAAAGCACTTAAAAGACTTGAAGCACTTTTTGATGACGGCTCATTTACCGAGATTGATGCTTACGCTAAATCGGCTGACGGTTCGGTTGAGGTTGTTGCCGGCTTCGGAACAGTAAACGAGTGCGCAGTATATGCGTTTTCACAGGATATTACTGTTGACAGCGGTGCTGTAAGTGTTGCACAGTGTGCTAAAATTAAAAAGATTTACGATCTTGCATTAAAAACCGGTTGCCCGGTTATCGGTGTGTATGATTCAAACGGTGTTAAGCTTACCGAGGGATTTGAGGTTATGAATGCCTATGGCGAGCTTGTTAAAGCATCAACATCAATGAGTGGCGTATGCCCTCAAATTTCTATTATCGCAGGCTCTTGCCTCGGTACATCTGCTCTTATTGCTAATATGGCTGATGTAGTTGTAGCAGTTAAGGACGCTGATTTTTATGTAACTGCTCCGAGCGAGGTTACAGCCGAGGAAAGCTATGAAGCAGGAACAGTCGATGTTCTTTGTGATACTTTTGAAGAGGCAGTTGATGCTGCTAAGAATATTGCATCTCTTCTTCCGTCTAACAATATTTCTCCTGCTCCTCTTTTTGAGTTTGCAGCACCTAGCACTTTTGCTAATGACGGCGATGACGCTATGACTGTTATTAACAGTATTGCAGATGCAAATTCAGTTGTTGAACTTAAGGGCGGATATTCAGAAAACAAATGCAAAACCGTTCTTGCAACCGTTATGGGAACAACAATAGGTTTTGTTGCATTTGAGGGCGAGCCTATTTGCCCTTGCTGCTCATATAAGGCTGAGGCTATGGTTAAGCTTTGCGATGCTTATTCAATCCCTGTTGTTACATTGGTTAATGCAAACGGCGCAGTTAATAAGGCAGGCAAGGAAAATCAGTGCCTTACAGCGTTTACTAAGCTTACAAGCGCTTATGCTACCGCTACAACGCCTAAGATTTCCGTTATCACCGGAAATGCAGTAGGTATTGCTTATATTGCTCTTGCAGGTAAGGGTGCTAATGCAGACTTTACATTTGCTTGGGATAAGAGCGTTGCATCACCGCTTCCGACTGAATCTGCTGTTCAGTTTTTGTTTAATGAAAGACTTGCAAACGGCGAAAGCAAGGAGGAACTTAAGAAGGAATATACAGAAAAGGTTGCTTCTCCGTTTACTGCCGCTGCTTGTGGTGCAGTTGATGATATTTTTGCTCCTGCCGATACTCGTGCAAAGGTTATTGCCGCACTTGATATTCTTGCAGGAAAAAGAGAAAATACTTTACCGAGAAAACATTCTGTTAAATAATGGAGGATAATAATATGAAAAACTATACAATTACTGTAAACGGTACACCTTATAATGTAACTGTTGAAGAGGGCGCCGGCGCTCCTGTTGCCGCTGCTCCTGTAGCTGCACCGGCTGCCGCTCCTGCTCCTGTAGCAGCACCTGCTCCTGCACCGGCTGCTGCACCTGCTCCTGCACCGGCTGCTGCTCCTGCTCCTGCAGCTCAGGGCACAGCAGGTTCAGTTAAGGTTGAAGCTCCTATGCCGGGCACAATCCTTGATGTTAAGGTTTCAGTAGGCGATTCTGTTTCAAGCGGCTCTGTTCTTTGTATTCTTGAAGCTATGAAGATGGAGAACGAAATCGTTGCTCCTCAGGACGGCACTGTTGCTTCTGTTAATGTTGCTAAGGGTGACAGCGTTGAAGCAGGCCAGGTTATCATTACATTAAACTAAGAGGTGTCGTAAATGGCTAAAATCGGAATTACTGAAACAGTTCTCCGTGATGCTCATCAGTCTTTGATTGCAACACGTATGAGAACTGACGAATTTGAGGGCATTCTCGAAAAAATGGATAAAATCGGCTATCATTCACTTGAATGTTGGGGCGGTGCAACATTTGACAGTTGCCTTAGATTCCTTGATGAGGACCCGTGGGACAGGCTTCGTCTTATTCGTAAAAAATGTCCTAATACAAAGCTCCAAATGCTTTTCAGAGGTCAGAATATGCTTGGCTATCGCCATTATTCTGATGAGCTTGTAGATTATTTTGTTAAAAAGAGTATTGATAACGGTATTGATATTTTGAGAATTTTCGACGCTCTTAACGACGTTCGTAATCTTCAAACAGCTATTGATGCCGCTAAGAAATACGGCGGTCACGTTCAGGCGGCTATTTCTTATACAACCGGTCCTGTTTTTGATATTAACTACTATTGCAATTATGCAAAGCAGCTTGAAAATGCAGGTGCTGATTCAATTTGTATTAAGGATATGGCAGGTCTTTTGACCCCTTACGGAACTTATGACCTTGTTAAGGCACTTAAGAGTACAGTCGATATTCCTGTTCAACTTCACTCTCACTATACTTCAGGCCTTGCTTCTATGGTACACCTTAAAGGTATTGAGGCAGGTGTTGATGTAATTGATACTGCCATGAGCCCGCTTGCTATGGGTACTTCTCACCCGGCTACAGAGTCTATGGTAGCTGCACTTAAGGGTACTGAATATGATACAGGTCTTGATATTAAGGCTCTTTCTGAAATCAGAGATTTCTTTACACCTCTTCGTGAAAAATATCTTGCTTCAGGTCTTCTTGACCCGAAAATGCTCGGCGTTGACGCTAATACTCTTCTTTATCAGGTACCGGGCGGTATGCTTTCTAACCTTGTTTCTCAGCTTAAGCAGGCAGGTAAGGCAGACAAGCTTGACGAGGTGCTTGCTGAGGTTCCGAGAGTAAGAGAGGATTCAGGTTATCCTCCACTTGTTACTCCTACCTCTCAAATCGTTGGTACTCAGGCTGTATTCAACGTTATTATGGGCGAGAGATACAAGATGGTTACTAAGGAATTTAAGGATTTGGTTGCAGGTAAGTACGGTAAGACTCCTTGCGATATTGATCCTGATTTCCAAAAGAAGATTGTAGGCGATGAAGAAATTATCACTTGCCGCCCTGCGGATCTTATTCATGATAAGATTGACGATTTCAAGGATGAAATTAAAGAGTATTATGAGCAGGAGGAGGATATCCTTTCATATGCTCAGTTCGGTCAGGTTGCTGTTAAATTCTTCCAAAAGAGAAGAGATAAAAAATACAACCTTGACGGCAAGCATGAGGATTTTGAATCAAAGGTTCACCCTGTTTGATTGTTCAATAATTTAATAATAGTCTAAAAGGTGTTGCATAAGCAGCACCTTTTAGTTTTTTGTTCACAATGTACTATATTATTTATATAATTATTAATATATGTAT
>ERZ791885.1695-NODE-1695-length-12955-cov-8.007442_pt1 | contig 12955 bp, 9 predicted proteins | sample MGYA00510159_ERZ791885 | MGnify/ENA primary metagenome ERZ791885 (study PRJEB30046, sample SAMN00792054) | human gut metagenome | study: EMG produced TPA metagenomics assembly of the A metagenome-wide association study of gut microbiota in type 2... | reverse complement strand
GGCACGGTGCTCACCGTCACCGAGAACGGCAAGGGCCGCCGGTCGGACATCGACACCTACCGCATCACCGCCCGCGGCGGCAAGGGCATCCGCAACTACGATGCCGCCAAGGATAAGGTGGCTGCGGTCAAGATCGTGGACGATGTGGATGATGTGCTGCTGAGCAGTCAGGAGGGCATCATCATCCGTCTGCACGCCAACGAGATCCCGCTGCAGAGCCGCTACGGCTCCGGCGTGCGGGTGATGCGCTTGGGTGAGAACGACAAGGTGATGGTACTTGCCCGCACCGACCACGACGACGAGGCCCAGACCGAGCAGATCGACACCTCCGATGCCGATGCCGAGCCCACCGCAGAGCAGCTGGCCGCCATGGAAGCTGCAGATGCTGCCGCCGCTGCAGAAGCCCCGGAAGCAGACGATAAGGGCGAAGAGTAAACCTTGAAAACACAATAAGATTTGAAAGAAGCCGCCGCGCAGAGATTTCTGCACGGCGGCTTCTTTTCAAATCCATCCAAACCATGTATAATAGAAATAGCGTGTGAGGAATAAAAATAAACACAGAAAGTGGTTTAAGGAACATGACAGAGCAAAAAAAATCCCCGGAGATCAGCATCATCGTGCCGGTGTATAAGGTGGAAAAATACCTGAACGAATGCATTGATTCCATTCTGGCACAGACCTTTACGGATTTTGAGCTGATCCTGGTGGACGATGGCTCCCCGGACAACTGCCCTGCCCTGTGTGATGCTGCGGCAGAAAAAGACAGCCGCGTGCGGGTGATCCATAAAATCAACGGCGGTGTAAGCACAGCTCGCAATGCGGGTTTGGCAGCTGCACAGGGAAATTGGATCGGCTTTGTGGACCCGGATGACTTTGTAGACAAGACTTACTACGAAAAAATGCTGCGGGCAGCAAAGCAGGCAGGTGCTGAACTTGCAGTCTGCAACGAAGTTTTTATGGAAGAGGATGGAAGTCTTTGTGATTATCAGGAACAGCCTTTACGTACAGAAGTGCTTTCCCGTGAGGAAGCAATACACCGCATCCGCCTTACGCCGTTGATTCAGGCAGCAACAAGACTGCATCGGAGAGATGTGCTGGAAGGAATCGTTTTTCCTGTGGGCAAAAACTATGAAGATGCATTTACCACACCGGAAATCATTGAACATGCAACAGCTGTGGCTTGTATAAAGGAAAAACTGTACCATTACCGGCTGCATCCGGCAAGCATCATGCATGGAAAGGTCACCTTGAAGAATCTGGATGAGATCGATGCAAACTACGGCCTTCTTGCTTGTGCACTCAAGTATGGAAAAAAAGACACAGCATTCCTGCAGTATGTACTGATGAAACGCATGCTCCGAAACACAAAAAAAAATCTGCCACCCAAACAGAGAAACAGTGAACGGGTTCAGCAGGCGGAAGCGTGCTTGAAAAAAGCAGGCAGAGAGGTTCGTCAACAGGGGGCCTGTACCCTGCGCAACGCAGCAGAAACCGCACTCTGCATTGCAAACCCGCAGTTCTACTTCAACTTTAAGTACCGGAAATAAAACTGAATTCCGAATGGGAGAAATACTGTGAGTGAAAGAACAGAAAGTGAAAAACCGGAGATCAGCATCATCGTGCCAGTGTATCAGGTGGAAAAATATCTGAATGAGTGTATTGATTCCATCCTCGCGCAGACCTTTACAGATTTTGAACTGATCCTTGTGGACGATGGCTCACCGGACAACTGCCCTGCCCTGTGCGATGCAGCAGCAAAAAGGGACAGCCGCGTGCGGGTGATCCACAAGCAAAACGGCGGTGTAAGCACAGCCCGCAATGCGGGTCTGGATGCAGCACAGGGAAATTGGATCGCGTTTGTGGATTCGGATGATACGGTGGAACCGGAGTATCTGGAAAAAATGCATAAGGTAGTGCTGGAAACGGGTGCAGATTTTGCAATCTGCAGCAGTCAGTGCATTGATGAGAATGGCAAAACGCTTGCGGGCGGAGAACATCGCCTTTTGAACGAGTTTTTGCCGCAGGAGGAAGTTCTGCGCCGGATGGTGGTGTCGGATTTTCAGGTTCCGTGGAATAAGCTTTATCGCCGAAAACTGCTGGAAAATCTGCGCTATCCAGAAAACAAGGCGTTTGAAGATACCTGTCTCATGCCGGTCATTTACGCAAGAGCGGCTTCTGCCTGCGGTGTATGGGATTTTTTATACAATTACCGCATCGTTACCGGCAGTGCCATGCATCGCAAGACTACCTTGAAAACACTGGACTGGGTGGAAGCATGGTACCGCCTGTTTGATGTGCTGTACCAAAACGGCATCCGGGATGCTTTGTGTGCAGCCTATCGCCCGATTTTGACTGCCGTGTGGGACATCTGGCTGCACCTGACACCGGAAGAGCGCAAAAGCCCCCGGATGAAGGAAGCCTTTGCGTATGAGCGTACAGCCCGCCATCGGCTGATGCAAGCCCGCGGCGTAACACTAAAAAATTTGTGGGCGGCAGTGATCTGCGCTGCATCGGCCTGCAGTTATCTGGATCTATGCCGCAAAAGGGCGGAAAGACGGCAGAAAACGACCTGAAGCAATGAGGAGTTTATTGTGCAGGAACAACATAAAAAACAGCCGGAGATCAGCATCATCGTGCCGGTATATAAGACAGAGCGTTTCCTGAGCGCCTGCATCTCTTCCATCCTTGTCCAGACCTTCACGGATTTTGAGCTGATCCTGGTGGACGATGGCTCTCCGGACAGCTGCCCTGCTTTGTGCGATGCCGCAGCGGCAAAGGACAGCCGCATCCGGGTCATCCACCAGAAGAATCGTGGCCTGAGCGGGGCACGCAATGCCGGGCTGGACGCGGCAGAGGGCGAATGGATCGCCTTTGTGGATTCAGACGACACCATCATGCCGGACTTCTGCGCAAAGCTTTACCATGCGGCGCAGGAGGCCGGTGCACAGATGGCCGTGTGCAATTACCGGCAGGTGGACGAAGCCTTGACCCCCATCCGGGAGCAGTATCTGCATGTGCGGCGGGAGGTGCTGACCCCGGAGCAGGCGTTGGAGCACAGCACCCTTCTGCCCTACATGGTGGTGTGGAACAAGCTGTACCACCGCAGCATTTTTGCGCAGCTGCGCTTTGCAGAGGGCAAGCTGAACGAGGACACCCTGCTGATCGCCTACGCCTACGAAAAAGCGGACAGAATCGCAAATATCCCGGATGCGCTGTACCTTTACCGCAAGGTGGCGGGCAGCATTGTCAACAGCAAAGTCACCCTGCGCAATCTCGACCGTGTGGAAGCAAACTATACCGTGTTTGAGTGCGTCCGCCGCCATGGCATCACGGGTTCGCTGTGTGAGCTGTACTGGGCACTGCTGCACTCCCTGATCGATGTGGGAATGCACCTGACCGCCGAAGAGCGCCGGAGTGCCCGGATGCAGCAGGCGCGGGAGTACGAGCGCTGCGCCCGCCGGGCCTTGCGTCAGGAACATGCTGTTACCCTGAGAGCACTGGGCAACACCCTGTGTTTTATTATTTCACAGGACTGGTATTTTGCCCGCCGATGGAAAAATACCGTGTAACCGCGCAGGTTTGTCTGGACTTCCCTGCAAAGATATGCTACAATGGCAAAACAATCACAAATACCCGTGGGGGAGTAGCAGGCGCTTTTGCAGGGCGCAGCAAGTCAACATAATGACCGTTGGTTCCGGTCTGGCTTGCTTTCATTTGCGAGACTCATGTGTTTTTGGCGCATAGAACAGCGCCCGTGCACATGGAGTTGGTTTCAAAAAAATCACCCGGTCCCGGACGTACATGTGCGCCCGGGACCGGGTTTTGTATTGCCCGATATTCTGGTCAGATTCAGGAGGCAGACAATATGGAATGGAGTTTTGTATTTTTCCTCAACAGTGCCCTGCTGGGCGTGGGCCTTGCAATGGATGCGTTCTCGGTGTCCATGGCAAACGGCCTGCACGACCCCCGCATGAGCAGGGGAACCATGTGCAGGATCGCGGGCACCTTTGCCCTTTTTCAGGCCGTGATGCCCATGACGGGCTGGGTGTGCGTGCACACCATTGTGGAGCTGTTCTCTTCGTTTGAAAAGTTCATCCCGTGGATCGCGCTGGCACTGCTGGGCTACATCGGCGGCAAAATGCTGGTGGATGGCATCAAGGGCGAAGAGGCCGAAGAGGCCGCAGAGCTGAGTGCGGGTGCACTGCTCATGCAGGGCATCGCCACCAGCATCGATGCGCTTTCGGTGGGCTTCACCATTTCGGAATACGGCTGGCTGATGGCACTTGCGGCATCGCTCATCATTGCGGTGGTCACCTTCTTTATCTGCATGGCGGGCCTGCGCATCGGCAAAAAGTTTGGCACCAAGCTCTCCGGCAAGGCATCCATTCTGGGCGGCATCATCCTCATTGGCATAGGTCTGGAAATTTTTATTTCCGGGGTGTTCTGAAATTCAGACAGCATAAAACAAAAGGGCACGGCGCTGCAATGCGCTGTGCCCTTTTGTTTTATAAAATGTTCCACATAGAACAATTACTTTTCCGGCTCAAAATAATCGGCATATTCCTCGGTCAGCTTGGAGCCAAGCCGCCGGATGCCGCCGTACAGGTGCCGTTCCACCAACGGTTCAAAGGCGGCAAGGTCGCACCGCTCGATGGCGTTCATCAGGTTGCGGTGGTCTGCAATCACCTCGGCAAGACCGCCGGTGGTCATGGTGTCCAGCATCCGGAAGCGGCTGTAGTCGGCGTGGGCGTTCTGCAGGGTGCTCCACAGGTACATTTTATCCATGGCGGCAAACCATGTCCCGTGCAGGGCACGGTCGGCTTCGTACAGCTTGTTGTAATCCGGGATCTCCATGACCGCAAGGGCCTCGTAGGCTTCCACCCGCCTGCGGATCAACGCCCGCTGCTCCGGGGTGCACCGGGGCGAAAAATCCCGCAATACGCGGGCTTCCACGGCGGTGCGCTCGTAGATCAGTTCGTCCACGATGCGGCGGTTCAGCCGGGTAACGGTGGTGCCCTTGTAAGGCACGATCTTTACCAGCCCGTTTTCCTGCAGCTTCTGCAGCACCACCCGGATCAGGGTGCGCGGTGCGCCAAAGCGGGCACAGAGCGGATTTTCGCTCAGCGAAGAGCCGGGGCGGATGGTCAGGTCAATGATCTCCCGCTCCAGCACAGCATAGATCTCAGAATCAGTTTTGTATTGTTCCATACCTCTCACCTAATGGAAATGCATTATCCTTCAAACGGTTTCCAGAACGCACCCTCCGGCAGCGGTAGCGTAAATGCCATGGGCTTTCCGGTCTCCGGGTGCAAAAACTGCAGGCCGCAGCTCTGCAGGGCAATGCTGCCTTTTACGCGGCTTCCGTATTTGCCGTCTCCGGCCAGCGGATGCTTCCGGGATGCAAACTGCACCCGGATCTGATGGGTGCGGCCGGTGTGCAGCGTGATCTCAGCAAGGCTCATCTCTCCTGCCGTTTTCACGATGCGGTATTCCAGCACGGCTTCCCGTACACCTCTGCGCGGGCGCCTCACAGGGAATCCCCGGCCCCGGCGGCTGTCCTTGAACAGCCAGTCCCGCAGGGTGCCTTCGACGGGCAGTGCTTCGTCCGGCCCGCCTGCAATGACGGCCCGATATCGCTTGATGAACTGCGGCACTTCCGGCTCCCCTTCGGCCCTGCCATCCTGCACAGCGTAGGCGTTCTGGCTCTGGGTGATCTGACGGCTGAGTGCGGCCGCAGCCCCGGGCGTTCTGGCAAACACCATCAGGCCGGAAACGCCGGTGTCCAACCGGTGCACCACGCCTACAAAGGCATCCGGCTGGCCCCACAGCTGCCGCAGGGCTGCGGGCACGCCCTCTTCGCTGGAAAGTCCGGCGGGCTTGTCCAGCACCACAAGGGCGGCATCTTCGTACAGGATGTTCACAGCCTGCCCTCGGCAATCAGGGCCTTGAGCTTCAGGATACCGGCAATGGTCTTGCCGTCCCGGATCTCGCCGCTCATGACCATCTCATAAGCTTTATCCAGCGGCACACGGTCAGGGGTCAGGAATTCATCGGCATCCAGATGCATCTGGGTCTTGTGCAGGCCGGTGGCGACCCATGTGTAGATCACTTCGGTGTCATAGCCCACGGTGGGGAAAAACTGGCCCAGAGAGATATAATTGTCCGCGGTCAGGCCGCACTCCTCGCCCAGCTCCCGCTTGGCGGCTTCAAAGGGGTCCTCACCCTTTTCCAGCTTGCCGGCAGGCAGCTCCCACAGCTCCTGCTGCATGGCGTAGCGGAACTGGCGCACCATGCAGATGGTGCCGTCCTCAAAATAGGGCAGGATGCACGCACCGCCGTGGTGATGCACCACTTCGCGTTCGGCGGTCTTGCCGTTTTCCAGCAGAGCAGTGTCTTTTGTCAGGGTGATCACCCGGCCCTCGAAGAGCACCTCACTGGTGAGTGTTTTTTCGTAATGCACGGTCTTCTCCATTTTATTACCCTCTTTGCCCGGCACAGCGCCGGTTTTCTATGGCTTCAGTTTACGGCAAAATGAGGTTTGTTGTCAATAAAGAGATGATAAATATAAGAGGATGGGACGATTTGAAATGCGCGCCGCGTTTGCTTTGCGCATAATCAGCGGAAAGAATATTTATAATTTCGCAATTCTGGAAAATCTGCGGATTTTCCAGAATTGCCTTTTCACAGGAGGGGTCGTAACGGAAAGCAGCATTTGCAGCGCCGCTTTCTGAGAAAGCGCGGCGCTGCGGGAAACGAATCCTCTCAGGCTCACTGCGTTCGCCAGCTCCCCCTTTTGGGGGAGCTGGCACGGCGCAAGCCGTGACTGAGAGGGTTCCCTCCCCTTTTTGCGAAAAAAATTACAGGATCTGGCAAAGCAGGCAGGCCAAAACCGGAAAATCCGCGCCATTGCTCACTTTAACGAACTAAAGACGTACAAAAGCGCTAAAAAAATTTCTTTATTTTTGGTGCGTTTGTTGAGCGGTTTGCGTTTACTTTATGGGCGGAATTTGCTATTATAGTATACAAGCAATAGTGCCTTTATGGGGTTCTCCGGTCCCATGTGGGGCATATTGCCCCGCGCAAAAGGTACCAAATTCTGAATAATGGAGGAAGAAAAATGCCTAGAGCAAAGCAAACTATGGATGGCAATACCGCTGCCGCCCATGTAGCGTATGCCTACACGGACGTGGCTGCCATCTACCCCATTACCCCGTCTTCTCCGATGGCTGACTCTGTGGACCAGTGGTCCGCAGCTGGCCAGAAGAACATCTTCGGCAATCAGGTCAAGGTCGTCGAGATGGAATCTGAGGCCGGCGCTGCTGGCGCTGTGCACGGCTCTCTGGGTGCAGGTGCTGTTACCACCACCTTCACCGCTTCTCAGGGCCTGCTGCTGATGATCCCCAACATGTACAAGATCGCTGCTGAGCAGCTGCCCTGCGTGTTCGATGTTTCTGCACGTACCGTTGCTACTCAGTCCCTGAACATCTTTGGTGATCACAGCGACGTTATGGCATGCCGCCAGACCGGCTTTGCAATGCTGGTCGAGAGCAGCGTGCAGGAAGTCATGGATCTGTCCCCTGTCGCACATCTGTGCGCCATCGAGGGCAAGGTTCCCTTCCTGAACTTCTTCGATGGCTTCCGTACTTCTCATGAGTACCAGAAGATCGAGAAGTGGGATTACGCCGATCTGAAGGAAATGTGCAACATGGAGGCTGTGGAGGAGTTCCGTAAGAAGGCTCTGAACCCCGAACACCCCAAGATGCGCGGCTCCCACGAGAACGGCGACGTGTTCTTCCAGCATCGTGAGGCATGCAACAGCGTTTACAACGCTCTGCCTGCTGTTGTTGAGAAGTACATGGCCAAGATCAACGCAAAGCTGGGCACCAACTACGATCTGTTCAACTACTACGGCGCACCCGATGCTGACCGTGTGATCGTGGCTATGGGCTCCATCTGCGATGTTGCTGATGAGGTCATCGACTACCTGAACGCCAAGGGCGAGAAGGTCGGTATCGTCAAGGTCCGCCTGTACCGTCCCTGGGTCTCCGCTTCCCTGCTGAAGGTCCTGCCCAAGACCGCCAAGAAGGTGGCTGTGCTGGACCGCACCAAGGAGCCCGGCTCTCTGGGCGAGCCCCTGTACCTGGATGTTGCCGCTACCCTGCGTGAGGCTGGCCTGAACGATGTCGTTCTGACCGGCGGCCGTTACGGTCTGGGCAGCAAGGATACCCCGCCGTCCTCCATCTTTGCTCTGTTCAAGGAGCTGGAGAAGGATCAGCCCAAGGAGCGCTTCACTCTGGGTATCACCGATGATGTCACCTTCCTGTCTCTGCCGGAAGTCAAGCCCGCTCCCATCACCGCAGCTGCTGGCACCAAGGAGTGCAAGTTCTGGGGTCTGGGCGGCGACGGTACTGTCGGTGCTAACAAGAACTCCGTCAAGATCATCGGCGACCATACCGACAAGTATGTTCAGGCATACTTCCAGTATGACTCCAAGAAGACCGGCGGCGTGACCATCAGCCATCTGCGTTTCGGCGACAAGCCCATCCGCAGCCCCTACTACATCAACCAGGCTGACTTCGTGGCCTGCCACAACCCCGCTTACATCCACATGGGCATGAAGATGGTCCAGGATGTCAAGCCCGGCGGCGTGTTCATGATCAACTGCCAGTGGTCCGATGAGGAGCTGGGCCAGCACCTGAACGCCGAGGCAAAGAAGTATATCGCTGACAACAACATCCAGCTGTATACCATCAATGCTATCGATAAGGCTATCGAGATCGGCATGGGCAAGCGCACCAACACCATCCTGCAGTCTGCATTCTTCAAGCTGGCTGACGTCATGCCCATCGAGGATGCCGTCAACTTCATGAAGCAGGCAGCTCAGAAGAGCTACGGCAAGAAGGGCCAGGACGTCGTTGAGATGAACTGGAAGGCTATCGATGCAGGCGTTGACGCCATCCACAAGGTGGACGTGCCCGCATCCTGGTCCAACCCCGAGGCTGATCCCGCACCCAAGGCTCTCACCGGCCGTCCGGAGCTGGTCAAGCAGATCCGCGATGTCATGGAGCCCATTGCCCGTATGGACGGCGACAGCCTGCCTGTCTCTTCCTTCGTGGCAAATGCAAACGGCGAGTGGGAGCAGGGCGCTTCTGCATACGAGAAGCGCGGCACCGCTGTCAACGTCCCCGAGTGGGATGCTGCAAAGTGCGTTGGCTGTAACCAGTGTGCATTCGTCTGCTCTCATGCTACCATCCGTCCCTTCCAGCTGACCGCCGACGAGCTGGCAGCTGCTCCTGCACAGACCAAGAGCCGCGACAACAAGCCCGCAAACGAGTACAAGTTTGTTATGGCTGTGTCTCCTCTGGACTGCATGGGCTGCGGCGAGTGCGTCACCGTCTGCCCCACCAAGGCTATCACCATGGTGCCGCAGGACAGCCAGGCCGATCAGCAGGCAGTGTTCGACTACTGCGTGGCCAACATCTCCAAGAAGCCTTCCAAGTTTGCTGACGATACCGTCATCGGTTCTCAGTTCAACCAGCCGCTGCTGGAGTTCTCTGGCTCCTGCGCAGGCTGTGCCGAGACTTCTTACGCTCGCCTGATCACTCAGCTGTTCGGCGAGAAGATGTACATCTCCAACGCTACCGGCTGCTCCTCCATCTGGGGCGGCACCGCTTCCATCTCTCCGTACACCGTCAACAAGGACAGCGGCCATGGTCCTGCATGGTGCAACTCCCTGTTCGAGGATAACGCAGAGCATGGTCTGGGCCTGTACATCGGCCAGAAGACCGTCCGCGAGAACCTGATCAAGGAGATCGCAGAGGTTGCTGGTTCCGACAAGGCTTCTGCTGAGCTGAAGGCTGCCTTTGAGAAGTTCCTGGAGACCAAGAACAACACCAAGGCCAACGACGAGCCCGCAAAGGCCCTGATCGCTGAGCTGGAGAAGGCTGCTGCTGCCGGCTGCGAGAAGTCTGCAGAGATCCTGAAGAGCAAGCAGTTCATCGCCAAGAAGTCCGTCTGGATCTTCGGTGGTGACGGCTGGGCATACGACATCGGCTTCGGTGGTCTGGACCACGTTCTGGCTTCCGGCGAGGATGTCAACGTGATGGTCTTCGATACTGAGATGTACTCCAACACCGGTGGACAGGCATCCAAGGCTTCCAACATTGGTGAAGTCTGCCAGTTCGCTGCTGCTGGTAAGGAAATCAGCAAGAAGAGCCTGTCCGAGATCGCTATGACCTACGGTTACATCTATGTTGCTCAGATCGCACTGGGTGCTAACCCGGCTCAGGCTGTCAAGGCCATCGCTGAGGCTGAGGCTTACCCCGGCCCGTCTCTGATCATCGGCTACGCTCCCTGCGAGCTGCACGGTGTCAAGGGCGGCATGACCAACTGCCAGAACGAGATGAAGAAGGCAGTTGAGGCCGGTTACTGGAACCTGTTCACCTTCAACCCGGCAAACAAGGCTCAGGGCAAGAATCCGTTCACCCTGACCTCCAAGGCTGTGGATAACGAGAAGTATCAGGCACTGCTGGCTAACGAGACCCGTTACAGCCGCCTGACTCGTGCATTCCCCGACCGTGCTAAGGAGCTGTTCGCACGCAACCAGGAAGTTGCAAACGACCGCTACGAGCACCTGACCCGTCTGGTCGACCTGTACAAGTAAGCATTCTTCTGCGCTTTGGATGCAGATATTTGCGGCACCTTAGCCCCACAATGCAAGAGGGCGGCTGCCCCGTACCGGCGGTTACTGCGCAATGCAGCGGTACGAAGCGGAGAAACGCATCCATCCATGCAGGTGATGTGCTGAAGTACAGCATTCGCCATACGAGTTCTATCTGATTTCACTTCCCGGGCGGTGCTTTGTTCCGTGCGGAGCACCGCAGCGGGATATGAGATACCAAAGCGCCCGCGAGGGTCCTTGAAAGCACACCCCGCGTGTGTCAGGAGCATAAGGTCTGCTTGCAGATACCTTGCTTCGCCTGCTGCATAAGACCTGCTTTGCAGGGATCTTGCCGCAGTAAAAAACGTATATCGTTTTTAGCGCCCCGTTCACCGCAAGGTGACCGGGGCGTATTTTTTGTGTAAAAGAGAAGCGGCTGCTGTGATCTGGCATCACAACAGCCGCTTTTACAGTTCCATTTTAGCATGTGAAAAAACGAAGGTCAATCAAAAAATGTTATCACAAAATCTTCCAAAAGATACCATTCCCTTTTTACAGTTTCTTCATAGCTTCTTAACGAATTCAATTGTGAAAGCTGTTATACTTTTGCCATGGGAAGCGGGGCCGCAACCGCTTACCCAAGTAACATGATTCCTCCTCACACCAAGGCAATATCCAAGCAAAACACCCTTTTTCGTGTGCCGCAACACGGAAGAGGGTGTTTTGTTTTGCAAAATTCTGGTAAATCGGTGGTTTAGGGTTGACCCCGTTTTTTTGCGGCGCTATAATAAAAATGAATATGAAAACTTGGAGGTGAACGCAGGAAAATGGACCCGGATCATAGTCGAAGTAGAACCACCGGCGCGGTGGATCAGAAAACAAAAACAACTGCGTTTTCCCCAACCGTTCGCCTCCTTCGCTGAGTCCTGCGGAAAAGCACCGCTTCAACGGTGCATCTTTCCGCAAAACAGAGCAGAGGAAGGCGCGGCTTTGTGTGCGCAGAATGCGGCGTTTGCGGCATTCCGGCAGGCAAGGCGGCGCGTTTTTTGTTTCCCGATCTGCTGCGTCCTCCGGATACAGGAGCTGCTCCTGTTCCGTAAAAACTGAGGAGGTACGCCCAATGGATATGGAAGAAAAGAAGCTGACGGCTGATGCTGCGGAACAGGCGCTGCCGGTGCAGGAGCTGCCTGCTGATATCCCCGCCGAGGTCCGCCAGAAGCTGGCTGAAGATCTGAACGAGGAAGCTACTGAAGACCTCAAGCAGGACATGCGCGAGGCCGAAAAAGAGGAAGCCAACGACGAAGAGGTCAAGGCCAACCCTGAGATGCTCACCAAGAGCCGCCTGCTCAAGCTGCTCATCAAGAAGCAGTACGTCAAGCTGCGCGAAGTGACCGAGGAAGAGCAGCCTGCCGACCTTGCCGAGCTGCTGGAAGAGCTGGACGAAAACAACCGCCTTGTGGTGTTCCGCTTGCTCAAAAAGGAGGTGGCCACCGAGGCCTTTGCCTATATGTCCGACGAAGCCCGCGACGATCTGGTGAACGCCTTCTCAGATGTGGAGCTTGTGGGCGCTATTGAAGAGATGAGTCTGGACGATGCCGCCGACCTGCTGGAGGATATGCCTGCAGGCGTGGTAAAGCGGGTGCTGGAAAAATCCTCCAAGCAGACCCGTGAGAGCCTGAACAAGCTGCTGAACTACCCCGAAAGCTCTGCCGGCAGCCTGATGACCCCCGAATATGTCCGTCTGCGCGAGGATATGACCGTAGCGCAGGCTTTTGAAGCCATCCGCAAGCAGGGCGAAAACGCAGAGACCGTGTACACCTGCTACGTGGTGGAGCGCAACCGCCTGAAGGGCGTTGTTTCTGCCCGAAGCCTGCTGCTGTCAGAGCCGCATACTCCCATCAACGAGATCATGGATGATAACGTGGTCACTGTGAAAGTGACCGACGATCAGGAGTACGTGGCCCGTGAGATGCAGCGCTACGACTTTACCGCCATGCCTGTTCTGGACAACGAGGGCATGTTCGTGGGTATCATCACCATCGACGATGCAATCGACGTTCTGACCGACGAGAGCACCGAGGATATGCAGAAGATGGCTGCTATTCTGCCGGACGACGATGCCACCACCTACTTCGGCACCAGCGTCTGGACCCACGCAAAGCAGCGCATTCCATGGCTGCTGATCCTGATGCTGTCTGCCACCTTTACCGGCATGGTCACCACCCACTATGAAGAGGCCTTTGTCAGCCTGCCGCTGCTGGTCTCCTTCATGCCCATGCTGATGGATACCGCCGG
>ERZ791885.1694-NODE-1694-length-12968-cov-2.584450_pt1 | contig 12968 bp, 10 predicted proteins | sample MGYA00510159_ERZ791885 | MGnify/ENA primary metagenome ERZ791885 (study PRJEB30046, sample SAMN00792054) | human gut metagenome | study: EMG produced TPA metagenomics assembly of the A metagenome-wide association study of gut microbiota in type 2... | reverse complement strand
CGCTGTTAGCCCTGTGAGCGTCCAGATTCTTCCAGTGGGTGGAGGATTTGGGTCGCTGGGATGGTCTGTGGCGGGGTGATTCTTCCAGTGACTGGGGGATTTTTCCCGCTGGGGGGCTTGTGGGCGTCTGTTTTTCTCCAGTGGGTGGAAGATTTGGGTCGTTGAGAGGCTTGTAAATGTCCACTTTCTTCCAGTGACTGGAAGGATTGGGGAGGGATTGTGATGTTGTTCGGTGTACGATCAGGCTGAGTTGTGAGAAAGGCTGCTGTGACTATGCGTGAGAATGGGATGCAAATGAAGGAACGAGCGATGGGAGCTATGGCTGGGCTTGCGTTGGGCGATGCGTTGGGAATGCCTACGCAAAGCATGTCGGACAAGCAGATTCGCCGGTATTACGACGGTCCGATCACGAAACTTATGAATGCCGTGCCGCAGCAGCCGATCGCACCGAATATGAAAGCTGGTGCCGTCACCGACGATACAGAACAGGCTTTCGTACTCGCACGGCGACTTATCGACGATAACGGCTGCATTGATAACACCCGATACGCCCACGATCTGCTGCAATGGGAAGCTGCGATGAAGGCCAAGGGATCGCTTGACCTGCTGGGACCTTCCACCAAAGCAGCGCTGCAAAAACTTACCGAAGGCGTAAGTCTGGAAGAGACCGGCCGATTCGGCACCACCAACGGCGGTGCAATGCGTGCCACGCCGGTGGGCATCGCATTCCGTCCAGGCCAAGCGCTCGCCGACGCCGCCTGGCGATCCTGTGTGGTGACGCATAACACGGTGCAGGGCATTGAAGCGACCACTTTGGTGGCTGCGGCGGTGAGCTTTGCCATTGAAGGAGAACGTGACTTTTTGCACCTCGCGGTGGAATTCGTACGGAAGCTTCCACAGCGTGGCAATTGGTCGGCAAAGGCTTCGGTGCTTGCGCGTGTGCAATATTTCATGAATTGGGCCGAAACTGATGGATGCAGGCTCAATGACAACGAATTCGCTGCTGTGCTGCAACGGAATTGCGGTACCAGCGTGGAATCGAACGAGTCCGTGGCCGCCGCTTTCGCCATTGCGGCGCGCTTTTTTGACGATCCCACGCATGCTTTGTGTTTCGCGGCTTCTATCGGTGGCGACACTGACACCATTGCGGCTATTGCGGGCGCGATGCTGGGGGCGTGGCATGGTATGCAAGGTTTCGACAAAACCATGCTTGATCAGGTGCTTTCACAACTTGCTGAAGATAATCACCTTGATTTGGTCGGCACTGTTACGTCGCTACGCGCGTTACGCGATGATAGTGCGCTTAATGATGTCAATATCGTTTGATCTGCAGGAACCGTAGTTAGCGAAACTATGACGGAAGTGCGAAAGGCATCGCAATGACTGGAAAAGTTATTTCTCTTGGGCAGGTTATTGTCGATCTGACCATGAATGTGGACGCGGTGCCGCGTGCGGGTGAAGATGTGTTCGCCGGCAATGTGCAAACGCAGGTTGGTGCCAGCTTCAACACGCTGTATGCCGTGCGCCGCATGGGCGTTAAGGCGTCTCATGCTGGTGTGATTGGTACGGGGCCGTGGGCTTCGCAGATTCTGCAAACGTTGGAAAATCAGGAAATTCAGCATATCGGCAAGCGGGATGCCGTGCACGATTCGGGATTTTGCGTGGCGTTGACCGACGCGAATGCTGAACGGACGTTCATTTCGACGAGGGGCGCAGAAGCGTACGGCAGTGCCGATGCGTTCGATTCTGTGAATCCAGAAAAGCGGGATGTCGTGCATGTGAGCGGATACACGTTGGTGCATCACACTGCGGACGCGCTGCTTGCTTTTGTGAAAAGAACGACTGAACATCGTGAGTTCACTGCGGTATTCGATCCTTCTCCGATGATCTCGGCAGTTGATGATGACGTTTTCCGTGTGATGCTCGCATATCGTCCGATATGGTCGTGCAATGAACGCGAGGCAACGTTGATTGCGCAACGTTTGGCGGCGCTCGATAGTGGCGATTCTTGCGATTGCAAGGTTTCGCGGGATATGCTGCAAGAGATTGAGAGTGCGAATGTCAATGAGGAGACGGTTGCGTGGCTGTGCGATCGATTGCAATCTCCTGTAATCGTTCGCGTGGGCGCGGATGGTGCGTGGTCGGCGATTCCCGGTGACGAAGTGCTGCGAATTCCAGGTTTTCCAATGAAAGCGGTGGATACCAATGGCGCTGGTGATTGTCACGCGGGTGTGTTGTGCGCCCTGCTGTGCGAAGGCGTGCCGTTGGAGGAGGCTGTACGTTGCGCCAATGCTGCTTCGGCGTTGTCTGTAACGCGATCAGGGCCGGCTACCTGCCCTGATCGAAAGGAGGTTGAGCGGCTCCTAGGAAGGGCGTTCTAAGACTTATGGTACAAATGACTATAAGTGGTTATATCATGTGCACGATTGCGCTGACGCGGCGTGCATGTCGCTTGCCCGCGGCGTTGCTCGGCAGATTCAAGGAGATTAGTTTCACATGAGCAATGAGAAAGGGACCCTCTCCATCGAGGAGCAGGGTATCGACACCATATCCGAAGAGGAGCGTAAGGGCACGCCGGCCAGTCTGTTTTGGCCCTGGTTCGCTGCCAATGTTTCCATGTTCGCCATGTCGTACGGCGCGTGGGCGCTCGGTTTCGGCATTTCGTTCTGGCAGGCCACCGCCATGACCATTATTGGCGTGGTCATCTCGTTCCTGCTGGTCGGCATCATTTCCATCGCGGGCAAACGCGGCAACGCGCCCACCATGGTGCTCACCCGCGCCACGTTCGGCGTGGAAGGTGCCAAAGTGCCAGCGGCTCTGAGCTGGATCGCCACATTAGGCTGGGAGATTTCACTGACCACCACCGCTGTGTTGGCATTATCAAGCACCATCGAAAAAATCGGTTGGGGCTCTGGTGTCGCGCCCAAGATCATCTCCACCATTGTGGTGGTCGGCCTTGTGGTGGTCGCAGGTATTTTCGGATACGACCTGATTATGCGTTGTCAGCAGGTCATCACCATCGTGACCGGTGTGATCACCGTCGGTTTCTTTATCCTCGGCTGGGGACATATTGACTTTTCCGCCATTGACTCGGTTCCGGCGGGATCATTGCCGGCCATGCTCGGCTGCTGCTTCTTCGTGATGACCGGCTTTGGCTTGGGCTGGGTGAATATCGCTGCCGATTACTCGCGCTATCTGCCGCGCAACTCCTCCAATGGCGGCATTGTGTTCTGGACCACATTCGGTGCGTCCATTGCCAATGTGTTCCTGATTTTCTACGGTCTGCTGCTCGCGGTTTCCAATGCCGACATGGCGGAAAACGTTGGAAATGATCCGATTGGAGCCATGGCTTCCATTCTGCCGACCTGGTACTTGATTCCGTACACCATTGTGGCCGTGCTCGGTTTGATGTCCGGCTCCATTATGGACAATTATTCCAACGGGCTTGCGCTGCTGTCGTTCGGTGTGAAGTTGCCGCGTACCGTGGCTGCCGCGCTCACCGCCGCTTTGACTGTGCTTGGTGTGGTCTACGTGACTTTCTTCTCCGACACGTTCATTGGCCCGTTCCAAGGCTTTCTGACCACGCTCGGTGTGCCGATGGCCGTATGGGCCGGCATGTTCGTGGCCGATGTGATCATTCGCAAGAAGGATTACAGCACCGCTGATTTGTATGATCCGAAGGGGCGTTACGGTGCGTGGAACGGTAAGTCTTTCGCCATTCTTGTCGTCGGTACCGTGCTTGGTTGGGGATTGGTGGTCAACACTGCCGCCAGCTGGCTGAACTGGCAGGGGTATCTGCTGTTCTTTATCGGTGGCAAAGAAGGTAGTTGGGCTGCCGCCAATCTTGGTGTGATTGTTGCGCTGATTATTGGTCTTGCGGGATCGTTGATGTTCCAGCGTGGCGATATTGCCAAGCAGGAAGCTGATCTGCCGGTTTCGGAAGCATGAGTTGCTTATTGCGATAATACAAGGAAAGGAAAAGTCATGATTGCGGAAGATGAATGGCTGGTAGTTATCGACAGGCAGCGTGTTTTTGCGGAAAGTGAATGGTCCGCATGGGCTTGCCCGGACGGCTCCTATCACACTACTGATGAAGCGTTCGCACGATTGGCTAAGGCGTTCGGCGATCGTGTGGTCTATACGCGATATGTTGCGCCTGAGCCACCGCAAAACGCTTGGGTTGATTATTTCAAAGATTGGCCGCAGTTTTTGGTTGCTCCCGACGATCCGATGTACGATCTCACCGCGGATACCGCGGAATTGGCGCAAGGCCATGCCGTGGTCAGTTGCGACACTTTCGGCAAGTGGGGAAGCGTGCTGAGCGAAGCCATTAAAGGCGCTAAAAAGATCACGGTATGTGGTGTCGCCACCGATTGCTGTGTGCTTACCACTGTGCTCGCCGCGGCTGACAATGGTGTAGCGGTACGCGTTGCTGCTGACGCTTGTGCAGGCAGTTCGCCAGAAAACCATCAGATGGCATTGAGCGCCATGGCATTGTTCACGCCGCTGGTCACCGTCACTGATACTGATTCCATCGTAGGATAGGTAAGGACTTTGATTCTGCGGGGTTTGTTGAGTTCTGCTCAGCAAGCCCCGCTTTTTTGTATGTCGTGCATATTGCGCCAAAACTTGGATGATGCTCGGCTGGCATCGGTAATGAGCCATTAATCTTGCGGTGCGCTTTTGTAACTGCGGCGTAACAGTGCGGTGGTGATTGTAACGGACGATTCCGGCACAATCGTGGGTATCGACAGTTTCGTGAAGAGGTTTTACTGACGGACATGTCTCTCACAGGAAAAATCCCATGTATGAATCGAGGCCACCATGGCACAGCAGATCACTAGCTTGCTTGACGATCCTACGCAAGCGGTCAGTCTAGACACTTTCAGTGGGCTCACCAAAGGATGCCCCGCACCATTCTGGCTTTTCCAAGGCGTTTGCGCGGCTTGGGGCATCGACCACCAGCGGGCGCAACTCAACCTCATCACCGTATCCGAGAACGCGACGTTCCTGCTGTTGCTGGACGGCGAGCCCCAAGGCGTGGTACGTGTCTCGCAGCCGGGCTATGTGGGAGGTCCCGAGGCGGTGGCGTCGGAAATCAGCTGGTTGAATGCGTTGCATGATATCGAAGGTATCAGCCTGATCAATCCGGTTCCCACCATCCGTGGCACGTTCGTAACGAAAATCACTGATCTGAACGGTGTCGGCTGGACGGTGATCTCCACGAAATATGTGGAAGGAACCGTGCTGGAAGATCTTGAGAATCCTGCACCGTATTACGAGACGATCGGTGAATGGGCTGCGAAATTCCATGAGCAGTCGCGCACGTGGAGCAAACCGTACGGTTTCACCCGCTTCAATTGGGATCTTTCGAACATGGTTGGTCCGGCACCGCGTTGGGGACGTTGGGAAAACGCCAATCTCACCGACGAAGAGAAGCAGCTGTGCGACACCGCGCTGTGGAAGGCCATGGACGTGGTGATGAAAGTGCCGAGAACCAACGAAACTTGGGGGCTTATCCATGCCGACTTGCGCCCGTCGAACGTGATTCGCGGCAATGACGGGAGACTGACCGTCATCGATTTCGACGATGCCGGATACAGCTGGTATCTCTACGATTACGCTTCATCGCTGAGTTTCATCGAACATGAACCGTATGCTCCCGATCTTGCCAAGGCGTGGGTCAAGGGATACCAGCGCGTCGCAGGTTCGTTCACGGATGAGGAACTGCGTATCATGTCCGCGCTTTCCATGATCCGACGCATGCAGATGCTCGGCTGGACCACCAGCCACCGTGAGGATGCCCTGCCCGACGGTCTCGCTGCACAGCAGGCTCCCGGCAGCGTGATGTGCGCAAAAAACTATCTTGAGGATCCGCTCTGGCTGCTGCATTAGGCAAGTTGCATGAAACAAGCGTAATTACGCAGAAACCAGACAATCCAAGAAATCCAATCGTAAGCACGTAAAAATACGCAATTACGAAAATCTCAATTTTTATAACTTAACAACATCTGACCGCAACCAACCAAACGAGGAATCAATGGCATAACTCGCCGAACAATAAGAGAGGAAGGCGATTACAATGACTGCGTCAACTGTTTCGGGACGATCGATAGGCGGCGTGACCTACGTTGAAACCGACAAGGACTATTTCGCAAAACGACAGCTTAAGCGAACCGCGGGAGCGTTCGGTCTATGGGCCATCGGCATTTCCGCGGTGATCTCCGGCGACTTCTCCGGCTGGAACGGAGGCATCGCCCAAGCCGGATGGGGTGGCATGCTGGTGGCCGCCATCGTGGTGTACCTCATGTACGTGCTTATGCTCAACTCCATCAGCGAAATGGCGTCGGCCATGCCGCACACGGGTGGCGCGTATTCCTTCGCGCGTGCCGCCATGGGTCCGTGGGGCGGCTTCTTCACCGGCCTTGCGGAAACCATCGAGTATGTGATGACCGCAGCCACCATCGTCTACTTCTCGTCGGCATACGCTGATGCGATCCTGTCGAACCTGACCGGATATTCGCTTGACGATCATGGCTTGGCTTGGGTTTGGTGGCTTGCCTTGTATGCGATTTTCGTAGTGGTCAATTGGCTGGGCGCCGAAACGTCGTTCCGTTTCGCCGAAGTCGTGTCGATCGCCGCGCTCGCCATCGTCGCACTGTTCGGTATCGGCGCTTTCGCCACTGGTAAGGCCGATTTCTCCACGCTGCTCAATATCACGCCTACCGAAGGCAACTCCGCGTTCCTGCCGTTCGGCCCAGGTGCCATCTTCTACGCCATGCCGTTCGCCATGTGGTTGTTCCTTGGTATTGAGCAGCTGCCTCTGGCTGCAGAGGAAGTGCGTGAGCCGGAAAAGAACATTCCGAAGTCGTCCCGCCTGTGCATTTTCACGCTGGGATTGTCCGCGCTGATCATCGTGTTCCTGAACCCGGCTGTGGTCGGTTCCGAAGCGCTCGCTGGTTCCGATGAGCCGTTGCTGGATGGCTATCGTGCGATTCTGCCGGGCAATCTCGCCGCGGTGCTGTCCGCATTCGCGTTGATCGGTCTGCTCGCTTCCATCCAAGGCATTATGTTCGCGTATGGCCGCAACCTGTATTCACTGTCCCGTGCAGGCTATTATCCGGCGTTCCTGTCGCTGACCGGTAAGAAGAAGACGCCGTACTGGGGTCTGGTCGTCGGCGCGATCATCGGTTTCGCAGCCCTGTTCATCATCGCGTACGGCGGTGATGGCGCCGGTTCGGTGGTGTTGAACATCGCTGTGTGGGGTGCGGTGCTGGCATATCTGCTGCAGATGGTTTCCTATGTGATCCTCAGGAAGAAGATGCCTGATATCAAGCGTCCGTTCACCAGCCCGTTCGGCGTGCCGGGCGCGGTAATCGCAGGTTTGCTTGCATTCTGCATTTTCGTTGCCGTGCTGCTGAACCCGGATTATCGACTGGCCGTCTACGCCATGGTGGTCATCTACGTTCTCGCGACCATCTTCTTCGCGGTTTACGGACGTAAGCACCTGGTGCTTTCTCCGGAAGAAGAGTTCGCCGCTTCCGGCGGAAAGGTCGCATATAAGACTGAAGACTGACTGATTTTCTGCGATTATCGTTTCGTTTTCTTGAAATAAAACGATATCGCCAAGGCCGTGTTCATCTGGGATGCGGCCTTTTTCAATCATCGGAAATATGTAAAAAGGTCAACCAAATAGGTGGAAAACAGCGGAAATGGTTTGTTTCTGCGCTGTATCAGCCACTCAACATTACTGCGTTACCGTGTGGGTAACGCCACAGGAAGCCAACGAAAGAAGGAATCATGGCAACTCGATCAACCATCATGGACACCAATAGCTTCCGTCCGGAAATGGCGGCCGCGCTCGACCCGGAAACACGCAAACTAACCGAAGAGCGTGACGTGCTTGGTCCGGCCTACCGTTTGTTCTACCGCAATCCAGTGCATCTGGTGAAGGGCCGTGGCTCGCATCTTTGGGATGCCGACGGCGAGGAATACTTGGACGTGTACAACAATGTCGCATCCGTCGGCCACTGTCACCCGCGCGTGGTGGATGCACTTACCCAGCAGGCCTCGATGCTCAACACCCACACGCGCTACCTGCATGAGAACATCCTGCATTATGCGGAAGATATCCTCTCCACCATGCCTGACGAACTTGACCGCATCATGTTCCAGTGCACTGGTTCCGAAGCCAACGATCTGGCCATTCGCGTAGCACAGACCTACACTGGCGGCGAAGGCGTGATCGTGACCAGCGAGGCCTACCATGGCAATTCGGCACTCACCTCCAAGCTTTCCCCAGCGCTCGGCACCGCGCAAACGCTTGGCTTGACCATGCGCATGATTCCCACGCCGGACACTTACCGCTTGGTCATTGACGGCAAGCCTGCCGCGGAATGCGCCGCCGAGGAATTCGGCAACTGGATGGCTGGCGAAGTGCGCAAGGCCGTTGCCGATATGGAACGTCATGGCATCAAGTTTGCGGCATTGCTTGCCGACTCCATCTTCTCCTCCGACGGCGTGTACCCCGATCCGGTCGGCTATCTGAAGCCGGTGATCGACACCGTTCATGAACTGGGTGGCGTATGGATCGCCGACGAAGTGCAGCCGGGCTTCACTCGCACCGGCGACGCATTCTGGGGATTCGGACGCCAAGGCATTGTTCCCGATCTGGTCACATCCGGCAAGCCCATGGCCAACGGTCTGCCCACGTCGATGATGGCCGCCCGCCACGAAGTACTTGAACCGTTCGCAGGCTCCATTCCTTACTTCAACACTTTCGGCGGCAACCCGGTATGCATGGCCGCGGCCCAGGCGGTGCTTGACGTGATGCGTGACGAAGACACCATGAGCAACGCCAAGAAGGTCGGCGCAATATTCAAGGATGCCGTCGCGTCGCTTATGCCGGCACACCCCTGCATCGGCGACGTGCGTGGCGCGGGCCTGTACATCGGCTGCGAAATCGTCAAGCCGGGCACCAAGGATCCCGACCAGCAGGCAGCGCTCGATATCCTCGAAACCCTGCGTGACAACCACATCCTCACCTCCGTATGCGGCCGTTACGGCAATATCCTCAAGCTGCGCCCGCCGCTGGTGTTCAGCGAATCCGATGTGGATTGGTTCATGGATGGATTCATGAAGACTCTGGAAACATTGAAGCTGTAAAACGACAGATAACCATAAAGAAAGGGCGCGGATATGGAAGATCATACCGGCATCAGGCGCACGCGAAGCGCTACGAGCGAACTGGTCTACCGTATCCGCGCTCGCATTCGTGAACAGGAGCTTCTTCCCGGAGAGAAACTCGGATCGGAACGGGCGCTCGCCGACAGTCTTGGCGTCAGCCGTTCCGATTTGCGCAATGCGTTGACCGTGTTGGAATCCGATCATGAAATCATCCGCAAAATCGGTCGTGCCGGGGGCATCGTCATATCGGACGGACGTTTGGAACGCAATATCAACACGGTGGAATCATTGCCGACGATCGCGCGAAGACAAGGCATGCGCGTTTCGTCGAAAGTAGTGCAGGCGGTGATTGCCCCGGCTTCCGTTTCCGACGTGCGTTTGCTGCGATTACCGGGCGAGCATCCGATGATCTACGACATTACGCGATTGCGGTATATCGAAAATCGGCCGCTTTCGTTGGAACGGTCGCATTTGCCGGCATATCTGTTTCCTCTGTTCCTTACACGCGATTTGACGACCCCGTTCTACACCATGTTCGAACGTGATTATGGCGTGTATCCGTGCAATGTCGACGAAACATTGGAATCGGTGGTCGGCGACGAGCAGGAGAACGAGCTGCTGCAGATCGAGGCGGGAACTCCGCTGATGCGCATTCACCGGATCGCCTATGCGTCGGATGGACGCCCGTTCGAGCGTGCCACTGACGTGTATATCGCTGATCGCATGCGATTCACCATGCATCATTCCGGCTATGTACGCCTGTCCGCAACGTCTACGCAGAATATGACGAAATAAGCCGGAAGATTCTTCGGTTATACGATGCGGCGGTCGGCGGCCCAGCGGGTGAGTTCGGTGCGGTTTGACAGCTGCAGTTTGCGTAGTACGGAGCTGACGTGCGTTTCCACGGTTTTGATGGAAATAAACAGTTCCGCAGCCACTTCCTTGTACGTGTAGCCGCGCGCGATCAAGCGCATGACTTCCTGCTCACGGTTCGACAAGCGGTCCAGCTCGTCATCGTGGATCGGTCCGCTTGCAGGGCCGCCCATGCCAGCCGGTGAGCCATTTTGGAAAGCGGACAGCACGAATCCCGCCAATTTCGGCGAAAACACGGCATAGCCCTCATGCACTTGCTTGATGGAAGAAATCAAATCATCGCCGGAAATCGTCTTTGTCACATAGCCTTGCGCTCCGGCACGAATCACCGAACCGACATCCTGCGGCGAATCAGACACCGACAGCGCCAGAAACACGGTATTAGGGGAGTATGCGCGCGATTTCACGAGAATTTCAGCTCCGCCGCCACCCTCGCCACCGGGAACATGCACATCAAGCAGCACCACATCCGGCTTCGTCTGCGCGATCATCGCCACCGACCCCTCGACATCGGCCGCTTGCCCGACGATGTCGAAATGCGGCTGCAGCGTTGCGATAACGCTTGCACGGAACATTTCATGATCGTCAACGATGGCGATGCGGATCTGCTGTTCCTGCTCGTTCATTGCTGCTCCTCGAAATGGTTGGTAGGTTGATTGCTGAATTGATTGGTACGTTGATTGTTGGATTGACGGTTATGGTGATTGGGAAAATCGGTTTGTTGTGAGTTGCTTTGCGATTCGTGCGATTGCTGCGCATTCGTGTCGGCGGCTGCGGATGCGGGCATGTCTGCGATTGGCATATGCATGCGCACCTCCGTGCCCCATTGCGGTCTCGATACAATCTCCACTGTACCGCCACGTCGCTTGATTCGTCCGATAATCGATTCACGAATGCCAAGGCGATTCGCGGGAATCGCATTCACGTCGAATCCGTTGCCATGGTCGCGCACGAACACTTCCGCCAGTTTGCTGCTTGCCTCGCAGTAGACGGAAATCGGCTCTCCTCCATGCGCTACCGCATTGATAAGCGCCTGTTGCGTGGCGTCAAGCAGCGCATCGGTTTGCGCGCTTGGACGTGCGTCGCCCACCGTCACCACTTCGATTGGCTTGCCATGCGTGTCTTCCACATGTGCTGCGATCTCTTTCAAACCGGCGTTCACGGAACGGTCAGACGTGGTGCGTTCCTGATACAGCCATTCACGCAATTCGCGTTCCTGCGAGCGCGCCAGTGAAAACACCGTCTGCTGATCATCGGCATGCAACTGAATCAGCGCCAACGTTTGCAGTACGCCATCATGCAGATGCGCGGTCATGTCGGCACGTTCCTCTTCGCGTTCCTTCGATGCGCGTTCCGTACCCAAATCGCGAATCAGCGCCATGATCCATGGCACAATCGCAAGCAATACGCCAATCAGCAGTGCCAAACCGGCGCACAGTATGCGAATCATGGAAAACGCGTCAAAATGCATGCAGGAACTGACATACAAAGCGTATGCGGCGAAAATAATCGCAATGCCGCCAAGCATCGTCCATAACTGACCTTCTTCGGCATTGAAACGCAACCAGGAGACGCCGATGCCGACCAGACCAAGCAGCAGGGGCACAATCAGAGTGCGTTCAACACCGCCTGCGAACATGACGAAACAGATGGAAAGCAGCATCAGACCAGCTAATGCAAGCAAAGCGGGTTTTGGTGCTTTCTTCAGTGTCTGCTCAAGACTTTCGCTGGAAGATTGCGTATCGCCATGCGTTCCGTCGTTGCATGCAGTCGTATCTTCAAAAGATGGTGGTTGCGTGTGCTGACCATCTTGCGGAGCTGTAAAAGATTGATATTCCGGGGAAACGGGATATGTCCCGTACGGCATGTTGCCCCGGGAAAGCGGTGCCTGCCATGGAGAACGTTTGCCGGCAATAATGTACGTCTGCTGTATGGGGTCTCCCACGGGAAGTGCCATCCACAGGAAAATGTAAGCGATGAGCCCTGAACCGAACAGACATGTGGTGGCGAGGAAAAACAGGCGCACCCATAGCACGGCAATGCCCAAATGCATGCTGATCGCCTTGCATACGCCGGCTCCCATGCGTCCGTATGGAGGACGCATCAACGGCAGTTTGGCCGGCTGCGTCGGCAGCGGACGTCCCTCATGCAGGGCTTGATCGCAGCAGTAGCGCATATATACGGCGCTTGCCTGGTCGTATTGGCTTTGCGTATACCACGGTTTTCCTAAGGATTTCATACTTCTATTGTGCCTTGTAAGGGACGCCGTTTCAGGGCATTCATATAGTGTTCAGGGCAGATTCAGGGTGTTCCCCGATACATGTGGCATGCGCGAGTTGCTGTAATGGAACCATGAGCAATGCAAACAATGGTCCGCTGGGCGATCGCGGCAACGCAGGGCCGCAGCCTTCTGCTGGACAGCCGTATCATCGGCAGCCTGCGTACGGTTCGCCGCAACCTTCCCGCGGCGGCCGTTTCTTCGCGTGGATTCGTTCCAGCCAGGTCAAGCGTGGACATGACCGTTGGATTGGCGGCGTGTGCGATGGCATAGCACGTCGTCTTGGTTGGAATACCACGTTGGTTCGTGCGCTTATGGTGGTTGCCACACTGTTTTTCGGCGCGGGTGCCGCGTTCTATGGCCTGGCGTGGTTTGTGCTGCCGGATGAGCGCGACAATCAGATTCTTGCTGAGGATTTGATTAACGGCAAGTGGGATTGGAATTGCATTGGCGCGCTGTTGTGCTGCCTTGTTGCCATCTGTTTGCCGGGGGCAGGATGGTTTGCTTTCGCGTTGGCCGCGTTGGTGCTGTGGCTTCTGCTCAATAGGCAGATTTATGCGCCGAATGTTCCTCCAAATCAGTGGCAGCAGCCCCCGTATGGTCAGGCTCCGTACGGTCAACCGCAATATGG
>ERZ791885.1673-NODE-1673-length-13207-cov-8.273266_pt1 | contig 13207 bp, 8 predicted proteins | sample MGYA00510159_ERZ791885 | MGnify/ENA primary metagenome ERZ791885 (study PRJEB30046, sample SAMN00792054) | human gut metagenome | study: EMG produced TPA metagenomics assembly of the A metagenome-wide association study of gut microbiota in type 2... | reverse complement strand
CGACCGGCTGGGTGCCGGCCTCGAAGCGGGCCGGAGGGGCCATGTATTGGGCCTCGTGGTCCATGTAGGCGAGCTCGACCATGGAGCCGCCGAAGTTGGCCGGCGGCAGGGCTTCGAGCAGGTCGCGCTTACCGTACAGGAAACCGACGCCGGTAGGACCGTACATCTTGTGCGCGCTCCAGGCGGCGAAGTCCACATCAAGCGCGTGGAAATCGACCTTGAGGTGCGGTACGGACTGGCAAGCGTCCAAGATGAAGATCGAACCTACTTCATGCGCACGCTTGATGATCGGGGCGATGTTGGTGATGGCACCCGTGGCGTTGCCCACGTGGGTGACGGCCACGACCTTGGTACGCTCGGTGATGACTTCGTCGAGGTTGTCCGTACGCACACGGCCGTCCTCGGTCAGGTCGATCCACTTGAAGGTGGCGCCGGTACGGTAGGACAGCTCCTGGAACGGCAGCAGCACCGAATGATGTTCCGCACGCGAGACGACGATCTCATCGCCCGGCTTCAGGGCAAAACGCTTGGCGGCTTCTCCCCCACGCCCCAGCGATGCATTGCCGAATGCGGTGGCGAGCAGGTTCAGTCCGGCCGTGGCACCACCGGTGACGACGACCTCCTCTTCACCTTCGGCCGCATTCGCGCCGACCAGCTTGGCCACCTTGGCTCGGGCCTCCTCAAAGGCCATGGTGCTACGGGCGGCCAGCTCGTGCGCACCACGGTGCACGCCGGCGTTAATTGTACGGTAGAAGTTCGCCTCGGCGTCGATCACCGCATTCGGCTTCTGCGAGGTGGCCGCAGAATCCAGGTACACGAGCGGGTGCCCGTGAATCTCCTGATCCAGAATCGGGAACTGCGCCCGAATCGCCTTAAAATCAACCATTATGTTCCCCCTACTTACGTAACAATTGTACGAAACGAGTGGGAGTCTGACATGGCCTGTTCGCGACCGTAAAGACCTGGCCTAAGCGGCCCGGAGCGTGTCGAGAATAGGGCATGTCAGACTCCCACGGTCACGGACTCAGGCCAGTGCGGACTCGGAGTCGGCGCCTTCGGGCAGGTACTGGTCGTAGCCGTTCTCTTCGAGTTCGTCGGCCAGCTCAGGGCCGCCGGTCTTGACGAAGTGGCCGTCGGCGAACACGTGCACGATGTCCGGCTTGATGTACTTCAAGATACGGGTGTAGTGCGTGACCATGAGGATGCCGAACTGGTTGGCTTCCTTGGCGCGGTTCACGCCTTCGGACACGATGCGCAGGGCGTCCACGTCCAAGCCGGAGTCGGTTTCGTCAAGGACGGCAAACTTCGGTTTCAGCAGTTCGAGCTGCAGCACTTCGGCGCGCTTCTTTTCACCGCCGGAGAAGCCTTCGTTCACGGAACGGGAGGCGAACTTCGGGTCCATCTTGAGGCGCTTCATGGCTGCGGACAGGTCCTTGGCCCACTGGCGAATACCGGGAGCCTCGCCGTCGATTTCGGTCTTGGCGGTGCGCAAGAAGTTGGTCATGGACACGCCCGGTATTTCGACCGGGTACTGCATGGCCAGGAACAGGCCGGCCTTGGCGCGCTCGTCCGGAGTCATCTTGAGGATGTCCTTGCCGTCGAGGAGGGCCTCGCCGGAGTCGACCACGTACTTGGGGTGGCCGGCCAACGTGTAGGCGAGAGTGGACTTGCCGGAACCGTTGGGGCCCATGATGGCGTGGGTTTCGCCGGAGTGGACGGTCAGGGTGGCACCCTTCAGGATCGGCTTGATGCCTTCCTTGGTTTCGACGTGGACGTGCAGGTCCTTGATTTCGAGTGTTGACATTGTTGTGCTCCTAAAAATGCTGTTCTTACTTGTCTTCGAGGACCTGTGCCATGGCGTCGTTTTCACCACGGGCCAGTCGGCGGTCAATCACGGTCATCAGATGTTCGGAGATGGCGGGAATGCCGATCTCCTCGACGAGTTCGCCGAAGAAGCCGCGCACCACGAGCTTGCGGGCGTCGGTTTCGGGGATGCCGCGGGATTCGAGGTAGAACAGTTCCTCGTCGTCGAAGCGGCCCACCGAAGAGGCGTGACCGGCACCGATGATGTTGCCGTTTTCGATTTCGAGGTTCGGCTCGGAATCGGCGATGGCGCCCGGGGTCAGGACCAGGTTGCGGTTGAGCTCGTAGGAGTCGGTGCCGGGGGCGGTGGGCTGGATGAGCGCGTTGCCCACCCAAGTGGAGTGCGCGCCCTTGCCGTCAAGCGCGCCCTTGTAGACCACGCGGGACTTGCAGTCGGGGTGGTTGTGTACCACCATCGTGCGGTGTTCGATGTGCTCGCCGGGGTCCACGAAGTAGATGCCGAGCATGTTGAGGTCGCCCTGTTCGCCGCCGAAGTCCTGATCCATGCGGATGCGGACGATGTCGCCGCCCAAGGTCACGACGGAGTGGCGCAGGGATGCGCCTTCGCCGACGTGGATGCGGTGGTTGGCCACATGCTTGGCGGTTTTGGCCCATTCCTGAACGAACGTGGTGGAGACGTGCGAGTCCTTGCCGGTGGTGATTTCCACGCCTTCGGCCAGTCGTGCGTCACCGTCGTGTTCCACGACGACGTCCGCATGAGCCTTGTCGGCGGCGGCGATCACCAGATGGAAAGCGTCGAGGTCCTCCCCCGCGCCGTGCACCTTGACGAGCACGGGCTGGGCGATCTCACCGGACAGTTCCAGAATGGTTGCGGTGCGGCCGGATTCCCATTCGACTGCGGAGACGCGGTCGTTGGGCTTGGACACAGTGCCGGACAGGCCCTCACCGAGCTTGATCTGGCTGAGCTTCACGCCTTCGGCCAACGGCGAGCCGTCAATCATGGAGACTTCGATCTGCGTTTCGCCGGAAGGCTTGAACACGGTGAAGAACTCGTTGATGCGCTCGATAGGCGTGTAGCGCCATTCGTCCTGCTTGCGGCTGGGCTCCGGGTAGTCGCCTGCGTTGAACGAGCGCACGGCATGGTCCACGGAGGACGGCATAGCGGCCGGAATCGCGTACGGGTCGTTGGGGTCGGCGACCGGAATCTTGATTTCCTTGACGGGTGTTGTGTTGTCGGTCATCGGAATCAGCCCACCGATCCTTCCATCTGAAGTTCCACAAGTCTGTTGAGTTCAAGCGCGTATTCCATCGGCAGCTCACGGCTGATCGGTTCGACGAAGCCGCGCACGATCATGCCTCGCGCCTCTTCCTCCGTGAGACCTCGGCTCATCAGGTAGAAGAGCTGGTCTTCGGAAATCTTGGAAACGGTGGCTTCGTGGGCCATCGAAACGTCGTCTTCGCGAACGTCGACATGCGGGTAGGTATCGGAGCGGGAGAAGTCGTCGACCAGCAGGGCATCGCACACGGTCGAGTTGGACGAACCGTACGCGCCCTTGACGATTTTGACCAGACCGCGGTAGGCGGAGCGGCCACCACCACGGGAAATGGACTTGGCGACGATGGTGGAGCTGGTGTGCGGGGCGAGGTGAATCATCTTCGCGCCCGTGTCCTGGTACTGGCCCTTGCCGGCGAAGCCGAGGGACATGGTGGATGCCTTGGCGTACGGTTCGGCGAGGATGCAGGCCGGGTACTTCATGGTGGCCTTGGAACCGATGTTGCCGTCGACCCATTCCATCGTGCCGCCCTCGCGCACGTAGGCACGCTGGGTGACGAGGTTGTAGACGTTGTTCGACCAGTTCTGCACGGTGGTGTAACGCACGCGGGCGTGCTTTTCGACGATGATCTCGACGATGGCGGCGTGCAGCGAGTCCTCGGACCAGATCGGGGCGGTGCAGCCTTCCACGTAGTGCACGTAGGAGCCTTCGTCCGCGATGATGAGCGTGCGCTCGAACTGACCCATGGCCGGGGTGTTGATGCGGAAGTACGCCTGCAACGGGATGTCCACATGCACGCCCTTCGGCACGTATACGAACGAGCCGCCGGACCATGCCGCGGTGTTGAGGGCACCGAACTTGTTGTCTTCCGGAGGCACGACGGTGCCGAAGTACTTCTTGACGAGTTCAGGGTATTCGCGCACAGCGGTGTCCGTGTCGACGAAGATGACGCCCTGCTTCTTCAGGTCCTCCTGGATGGAGTTGTAGATGACCTCCGACTCGTACTGGGCGGCCACGCCGGAGACGAGGCGGTTCTTCTCCGCCTCCGGGATGCCGAGACGATCGTAGGTGTTGCGGATGTCGTCAGGCAGTTCGTCCCAGCTTTTCGCCTGCTTGTCGATTGGCTTGACGTAGTACTTGAAGTCGTCTGCGTTGAAGCCGGAGAGATCCACACCCCAATCGGGCATGGGCTTTTCGAGGAACGCCTTGAATCCACGCAGACGCATGTCGAGCATCCACTGCGGCTCGCCTTTGTCGGCGCTGATCGCGCGTACGACGTTCTCATCAATGCCTCGTTTTGCGGCTTCGCCGGCGGCATCAGAATCATGCCAACCATAGTTGTAGTCGCCGAACTGGCTGATGATCTCGTCATCCTTCTTGATCTTGTCCTCGTTGACGCGGGTACGATCAGCCACATACTGGCTCATCTCCACGTCAGCGGCGGCGTTTGGTGCTGTGTTTTCGGTCACCATCCTGCCTTCCTTGTATCACACTTAATCCTATGAAAACCTAGCAGAACCCAAGTGCAAACACTAGCCGCCCTGACGCATATTGGCTGTGGGCTTGATTACACGAATGCGATACAGCGATATTGGAGCCGGGCAAGCTTGTCCCATGCACACCGAACATCGCGTATGCGGCATTATGTGTCGCACCACTGCATGCCGTATTTGTTACATATCACACTGTTGCATATCACACTTGGATATGCACGCTCGTGCCCATATTGCACCAGTTGTAGAACCATTCGGCCACATCCCATCCGATACCCACGCAACCATGAGATCCGTTGGCAATGGAGGGCATTACGGCATCCGCTACATATCCGCCGGCAATACGGTGGATTGCGCAACCGGAGGAGAAGTAATTGACGAAGCCCACGTCTTTGACATCCCATGTTTCCACCGTGCCATCGGCAAGATTCAGCGTGCCGCTCATATCTTGACTGGGCAACTTTTGCCATACGTTGAAGTCACCTGTCGGCGTACACATCATGCCAACGCATTCGCCGGTGACGTTGTCGTTGCCCTCCGCGACCACGACATTCAATGTCTTGACCACCGTGTCATTCTCATAGGCATAGAGCTTACGGTCGGACAGGTCAATCGCCACGCGATGAGCGACCTTGACTTCCTGTTTGGGATCTACCTTGCCGTCCACATTCACTGAGCCAGTTCCCGTGGCCAGCACCTGAGCCAAGCGAGCACCAACCTCCGTATCCGCGCCATCGGCAATCACAATGCCATCATGGCCTTCTGTTTCAGTGCTCAGCACCTCGCCAGCATTATTGACGACGACCTTCTTGTCTTCACGTTCCAATTTGAGATTCGGCTTGATTTGCTCGTCATAGTATTGCTGCAGCTTATCGGCATCAAAGACCACGTAGCCATTACGTACTTCATTGTCTTTCAGCTTTGACTGCTGGTTGGCGTCGATGCGCATGGCCGAACCCAGCATGGACGCATTCACGGTGGCGATGTCTTTATCCGCCACCTTGATGGCCACGGCATTGTTCACTAGGGTTTCCAGCGTGGTTTTCGCCTCATCGGCAATTGCATTGGTAATCGTCGGTTCGGTTACGTCGAGTTCCACCCGAACGGTCTGTGGCTGGACACTGCCCAATGACTCCACTGTGGAAATGGCTTGCTTCGCAATGCTGGTGGCGTTGGCTCCCTGGCCATTTTCTCCCGCAATAACGTTGAAGCCACTGTTGTTATCGTTCAATGCGACTTGCGCGTCAACAGGTTCTTGTGCATCAATGTTCAGCGCCTTATCTACCACACTGCCATCAGCGAGCTCGGGATTGATTTGCGGGGCCACATCATGCGTAATCCAGAACGCATACTGTTGCCACCATGCGTCACCGCGTTGGGCATTGATGACATCGGATGCGATTGCTTCACCATCAACTTCGATGCCGAGATCTTTCAGCGTGAACGTCGCCGACTGCCCCTGGTATTTCGCTCGTACCGCGGTGTTGTCGACCTGGTCGTTGATTAGGTCGACAATCTCCTGCTCGGTTTTGCCGGTAACTGAATTTCCCCATAGCGTTGTGCCAGGCAGCACGTGATCTTGGAAGAACCAAACACCGCCGCCACAGGCAGCCCCCAAGGCAACCAGCAGACAAGCAATCACCACCCACGGCCAGATGCGGCGCCTCCTCATCTCATCGCCCTGAATGGAATCTGATGCAGCAGCATCCACACTGTCTGCCACAGTGCCGCTGACGGCATTATTCGCACCAAACAGAGGCGCAAACTGCTGGGTCGAGTCATCAAGGTGTTCGGTCATGGTCGGTCTTTCTGCGATGGCCTACTAAGCGTTATCTGCATACTACCAACACACCATAGAAACGGTAATTTTTTACCGTCGCCTTCCAATACATCATGCTGCATGATGCTCATACAACAAAAAAGACGTGGTGGCGAAACATCATTAGATATTTCGCCACCACGTCTTTACCGTATGTCTTGCACTACGCCGATGACGGCAGCCAGCACATCATGCCGCGATATTATGCACGGCACGAAAGTGCGTCAGCGCGCCGCCTGATGGTCGAGCGCGGCCTTGACCAGGCCGGCGAACAGCGGGTGCGGCTTGGTCGGGCGAGACTTGAACTCCGGGTGAGCCTGGGTGGCCACATAGAACGGGTGCACGTCCTGCGGCAGTTCCACGAACTCGGTGAGCTCGCCGTCCGGGCTCTGGCCGGAGATGCGCAGGCCGCCTTCGCGCAGACGATCCTTGTAGGCCACGTTGACTTCGTAACGGTGGCGGTGACGCTCGGTGACATGCGTGGTGCCGTACAGTTCGGCGACCAGCGAGCCTTCCTCCAGCTCAGCCGGGTAGGAGCCAAGACGCATGGTGTGGCCCATGTCGCCCTTGCCGGCCACGATGTCCTTCTGCTCTTCCATGGTGGCGATCACCGGGTTGGCGCAATCGGGCTCGAACTCGGAAGAGTTCGCGTCTTCAATGCCCAGCACGTGGCGGGAGTATTCGATGACCATGGACTGCAGGCCCAGGCACAGGCCGAGGGCAGGCAGCTTGGTTTCACGGGCGAACTTCAGAGCGCCGATCTTGCCGTCGATGCCGCGGATGCCGAAGCCGCCGGGGATCACGATGCCGTCGACGTTGTCAAGAGCGGCGGCCGCACCTTCGGTGGTTTCGCAACGATCGGCCGCAACCCACTTGACGTTGACCTTGGCCCAGTTGGCAAAGCCGCCGGCCTTGATGGCCTCGGTGACAGACAGGTAGGCGTCCGGCAGATCGATGTACTTGCCGACGATGGCGATGTTGACCTCGTGCTTGGGGTGGTGCACACGCTCCAGCAGGTCGGCCCATTCGTCCCAATCGACGTCATGGAACGGCAGGCCGAGCTCACGCACCACATAGGCGTCGAGGCCCTCCTCGAACAGGATCTTCGGCACATCGTAGATGCTCGGCGCATCCACGCAGTTGACCACGCCTTCGGCATCGACATCGCACATCAGGGAGATCTTGTCCTTGATGGACTGATTGAGCGGGCGGTCGGAGCGCAGCACAAGGGCGTCCGGGGAAATGCCGAGCTGGCGCAGCATCATCACGGAGTGCTGGGTGGGCTTGGTCTTGAGCTCGTGGGCGGCGGAAATGTACGGCACCAGGGAAACGTGCACGAACATGCAGTTGTCCGGGCCGAGATCGCGGCGCACTTCGCGGGCGGCCTCAAGGAAGGGCTGGGACTCGATGTCGCCGACGGTACCACCGATTTCGGTGATGATCACATCCACGTCATCGGAAGCCTGGGCGCGCATACGAGACTTGATTTCGTTGGTGATGTGCGGGATAACCTGCACGCACTGGCCGAGGTATTCGCCGGCGCGCTCCTTGCGCAGCACTTCCTGATAGATCTGACCGGTGGTGACGTTGGCCTTCTGGCTCAGGAAGACGTCGAGGAAACGCTCGTAGTGGCCGATGTCGAGATCGGTTTCGGCACCGTCTTCGGTCACGTAGACCTCACCATGCTGGAACGGGTTCATGGTGCCCGGGTCGACGTTGATGTACGGATCGAGCTTTTGCTGCAGAACATGGATACCGCGGCTGCGCAGCAAACGACCGAGCGAAGATGCGGTCAGGCCCTTGCCGAGAGAGGAGACAACGCCGCCAGTGACGAAAATATGCTTGGTGACGTGTTCTTGAGAATTACCATGTGTTCTTCTAACCATGGAATTTCACTCTATCATCCGTGTATGACCCGGCGTGTTCACCAGACGCGTCGGCCCCGACATGGCGTACTTGAACAATACGAATAGTAGGCTCGTCAAAAAGCATACGCAAGGTCATAATCACGTCAAACGTCTTATCCGCCAGCTATTGCAGGTATTGGTCGAGACGCACTAGGCCTAACGCATATAGGACAAACGCTGTTTTCAGGTTTTTCAGCGAGGCCCATTCATCGGCACCGTGCGCGTTGCCGGCACCTGGTGCGATGAATGGCGGGGTCTCCAGGTCGATGCCGTCGACCGCCGGCACATGGTCGGCATGGAATTCGGGACCAAAGTTGAGTGCGCGCGGGATAAAGCGGGCGTGGGTGCCGTCGCCGACAGCCACGGGTCGAGCCTCGCAACCGAGCACGTCGTTGTAGGTTGCGGTGAGCAACTGGACACGCGGGTCGTCAGCCTGCACGTAGTATGGGTCATCGTTAAGGATGTCGACAATGCGGCCGCCCGCCGCTTCGGCTTGTGCTTGAATACGCTCGATGATTTGTTCGTGTGCCTAGCCTACCGCATAACGGATGTCGAAGTGCAATACGATGGCATCTTCAGAAGTCTCACCTGATACCGCGCCTAATACCTTGTCTGCTTCAGCGAACTCATTCGCCGGTATAATCAAACCACCATTGGCGGTAGTCGGTCCGCTTTCCGCATTCTCGCAATCGATACCCAAGCCGGTGCCATATGAGTCTTTTGTCCATTGGGCAATCGCCTGCGCTGCAGTGAGGTCACGGCCTTCGAGCAGACCGGACCGGGCAAGCGCCGTAGTGAGCACCGCTATAGCGTTTACGGTACCGGACGGCTGGCAGGCATGACCGGCGACACCGGTGGCCTCAATCGTGACGCCTTGCGCTGTTGCGTTGATATGCAATCGCTCGGCGATATCTGGAGCGATGTTGCCGCTCTGGCAGAATGCTTGCCGCACGGTAGATTCGTCGACGCCGGTGAGGGTGATTGCGGCGGCCCCGGGAACCGTGTTAGTGGCGGTGCCGGCATGCCAACCGCGCAATTGCGGCCCGACCGGCAGTTCGACATCCACATCGAGCAGCCCTTTTTGGATATTGTTCACCGGGAAGGGACCATCGGTGACGATGGCCTGGTACGGCGCGCCGATGTTGGCGACGAACCATTTGATGTCGTTGAGCGCGATCTCTTCGGAGCCGCCGAACAGTATACGTACGCGGTGGCGGAAACGGTGGTCGTGTTCCTTGAAGAAACGGAGTAGGAAATAGCTGGTCAGCGCGACGCCTTTATTGTCCAATGAGCCGCGACCGATAACAATATCGCCAATAACCTGCGGATCGAAGGCATCGTGCGTCCAACCGTCGTCGGCGGGGACTACGTCGAGGTGGTCGACGAAGGCGATGTCACGGTCGGTCTCCACGTTCTCCTGTGGATAAACGACTTCCATGACGTGGCCGGTGTAGTCGCGCGTAGGCAGCCCGTCTCGTCCTGCCTTGGCCAGCATATGGTCGAATACACGGCGTACTTCGGGTCCATAAGGCGCGCCCGGACGAGGATTCGGGTCCGATTCGTCGGAAACCGACGGGTAGCGCAGCAGCTCACACAGCTCATCGACGAACTGTGCGCGGTGGGCGTCAAACCAGCGTGACGCGGCATCGACGAGATCACGTTCCGTGACGGTGAGAGTCATGGCTTCCTTTACTTGGACGCTTATGGTTTCCTCAGGTAACAGGAATCCCGGGCGCAACGTCGACTGCTACCCGGGATTGGCTGGAGGGCTTGGTTCTATTCGCTCAGCAAGTGCGCCACAGCATCGAGCGCGAGCTTGTAGCCGTAGAAACCCATGCCGGTGATGGTGCCGGTGGCCACAGGGCTGATTACGGAACGCTTGCGGAACTCGTCACGGGCGGACGGGTTGGAAATATGGACTTCCATAAGTGGCAGGTTCTCATCAATGACCATGTGCGCGGCGTCGGCGAGAGCATACGAATAGTGCGTGAAGGCGGCGGGGTTCATGACCACCGGGGTTTTCTCGTCGGCGGCTTGGTGCATCCAGCGCACCATTTCGGCTTCGTCGTCGGTCTGACGCACCTCGACTTCGAGGCCGAGGTCCTTGCCCCATTCGGTGCAGAGCTTGCGCAGGGTGTCGAGGTCTTGACGACCGTAGACGTCGGGCTGGCGGACGCCGAGACGTCCGAGGTTAGGGCCATTGACAACGATGACTTTGGTCATTGGGACTCCTTTTGTTTGTGCTTCTCTCCCTCCGCCCCTTCGGGGCACCTCCCTCATCAGAGGGAGGTAGAAGGTAAATCCGACTCCGGGGTACCTCCGTTAGAGGGGAGCCAAGTACTTTTTTCTGAGGGGATGGCGAACGGCACGGCCTACGGCCGTTCAATTACTGCTGGATACGACGGAATGCTTCTTCCACGGCTTCGGCGGGCGGGTTGTCGAGGTGTACGACGTGACCAATCCCGTCGAGGACCACGAAGCGCAGCTCATTGCCGCGGGCCTTCTTGTCGCGATGCATCAATGCGAGCACGTCGTCGAACGAGCCGCCATTCCACGACGTCGGCAGACCCATCGAAGCAAGCAACGAGCGGTGATAGTCAACCAGATCCTGATCGATGTAACCGATCAGATGGGCCAGCTCGGCGGCATACACCATACCGACGGCCACCGCATTGCCATGCCTCCAGCGGAAATGCTCGAGCTTTTCGATGGCATGGCCCATCGTGTGCCCGTAGTTGAGGAATTCACGCAGACCCTTCTCCTTCAAATCGGAGGAGACGTGGTAGGCCTTGACCTTTACCGTGCGCTCAATGAGCTCGGCAACCACGTCTTCGAGCGGCGAGCCGAGGAATGTAGAGCCGTCGAAAGCGCGCAGTTCAGCTGCGTGGTCTTCGAGGATATGCAGGATTTCGGGGTCGCGGATGAAACCGGATTTGGCGACTTCGCCGAGACCCTCGATGAAGATGTCATTGGGCAGCGTAGCCAGCGTCTTGGTGTCGGCCAGCACACCGGCAGGCGTGTAGAACGAGCCGACGAGGTTCTTGCCCTGCGGGGTGTTGATGCCGGTTTTGCCACCGGTGGAGGCATCGACCATGGCCAGCAGCGAGGTCGGGCAGTTTACATAGCGCACGCCGCGCATCCACGTGGCAGCCACGAAACCGGCCAAATCGGTTGCGGCACCGCCGCCAAGCCCCACCACGGCATCGGATCGGGTGAAACCTTCGTTGCCAAGGCGTTCCCAAATGCCGTTGGCCACGGTAATGGTCTTGCCGGGTTCGGCATCCGGAATCACGATGTCGGAAACCTCATAGCCGCCCTGACGCAACAGGGCGCGGGCACGATCGGAGTGTCGCTGCACCGGCTGAGTGTGGATAAGCGCGATTTTGGCGGGTTTGGGTCCCAGCACGTCGACCAGATGGTTCATGGCACCTTCGCCAATGACCACATCATACGGCTCAATTGCCGCTCCGGTAACATGCACTGCTCGCTCAGATACCATATCAATCACTTTCTTCGCTGCGCCCTGAGGCGTAAGCCCCCGGGTATGGACATGAACGTTGGCGACCTCGCGGAATACTGGGTCACGCTGCTTGAACAGTTTTTTCCAACGGGAGTTGGCGTTGCCATTGAGCATGGGCCGGCCTCCCCCACGGTTCGCGCGTTCCATGGCTTCCGCCGGATCGGCATCAAGGTAGACCACACGACCGCCATGGTCGATGTAGGAGGCGAGGGCATGCTGGGTGGATGGCGTCATGGGAGCGCCACCGCCCAGCGAAAAGATACCGTCGAAATCCTCAAGCATATCGGCGATGAGATCGGCCTCGACCTCGCGGAATGCCGGCTCACCGTATTCCTCGAAGTAGGAGGGAATCTTCATGCCCACTTCACGTTCGATCTCCACATCGGCATCGGCGAACGGCAGACGCAACATATGCGCCACTTCCTTACCGACACGTGTTTTGCCGGCTCCCATCATGCCGATGATGACGGCGCGGGGGCGTGCGGTCATAATCTACGAATCCTCTCGACGATTGGTGAGTACAGTTGCTGATGGTTCCGCGGCAGTCGTCACGAAACCATACGCCCTTCGTTCAGCGCATGTGCTCCGGCCACGAGGCGAGATACGACTCAAGGTTGCGCCGTGTTTCGGCAACACTGTCTCCACCGAACTTATCCAGCGCGTACTTCGCCAAAGTCAGACGCACCATGGCCTCGGCCACCACGGATGCCGCAGGCACGGCGGTGCTGTCGGAACGCTGGTTGATGGCTTGTGCGGATTCGCCGGTCAGCACGTCGACCGTACGCAGGGCCTTGGGGATGGACGGAATCGGCTTCATGGCACCGCGTACGCGAATCACCTGGCCATTGGACATACCGCCTTCAATGCCGCCTGCGCGGTTGGACAGACGGTCGATGCGGCCGTCGGCGTTGACCACGATCTCATCGTGCGCCTGCGAACCGGGGCGGGAGGCTTCCAGGAAGCCGTCGCCGATCTCCACACCCTTGAACGCCTGAATGCCCATGATCGCGGAGGCCAGAGCCGCGTCCAGTCGGCGGTCGGACTCCACATACGTGCCGATGCCGGCAGGCACACCGTAAGCCAGCACTTCAATCACGCCGCCCAACGTATCGGAGGCCTTCTTGGCCTCGTTGATGCGTTCGATGATGCGGGCTTCGGCCTCTTTGTCCAGCGTACGGACAGGCGAGGCATCAAGCGCTTCCAGATCGTCGGGGGTGGGCAGAGGCAGGTCGGGGTTGGTCTGCACGCCACCAAGCGCCACCACGTGGGCTACGGTGCGGATGCCGAACGCCTGATCCAAGAACTGCTTGGCCACCTCGCCCAAAGCCACACGGGAGGCGGTCTCACGGGCGCTGGAGCGCTCCAGTACC
>ERZ791885.1658-NODE-1658-length-13332-cov-2.433984_pt1 | contig 13332 bp, 5 predicted proteins | sample MGYA00510159_ERZ791885 | MGnify/ENA primary metagenome ERZ791885 (study PRJEB30046, sample SAMN00792054) | human gut metagenome | study: EMG produced TPA metagenomics assembly of the A metagenome-wide association study of gut microbiota in type 2... | reverse complement strand
AAAGTTTTCGGTAGGGCAGCTGAAATTTCACGCCTATCTTATACCGATAGCCGTAATAATGGGTCTGCCCATACTGTTTATTTTTATGAATGCATTTAAACCGATAGACGAGCTCTTCGCCTATCCGCCGAGGTTTTACGTTAAACAGCCTACCCTTCAGAATTTCAAAATGCTGTTTTCGCTTTCCTCGGATACATCTGTTCCCGCGTCGCGGTATCTGTTTAACAGTATTCTTTCAACCCTGCTTGTGGTTCTGGGAAATGTTATAATTGCGGTGAGCGTGGGATATGTCTTTTCAAAAAAACATTTCAGGCTGCGTAATTTCCTTTTCAACATCAATACCGTGGCGCTTATGTTTGTTTCCATAGCGGTTAATATTCCGAGGTATTTTATTATTGTATACACCGGTTTGCAGGATAATTTTCTTGCGCACGTTATACCGCTTTTGGTATCGCCCACGAGTATTTTTTTGGTCAAGCAGTTTATAGACCAGCTGCCCGACGCACTTATAGAGGCTGCGGTTATTGACGGAGCGGACGATTATTGCATTTTGCGCAAAATTATTGTGCCGCTGGTGTCTCCCGCCATTGCAACCGTAGTTATTATGAGCTTTCAAAGCGGATGGAATGCCACGGAGGCTTCCAATCTCTTTATAAATAACGAGGTGCTTAAAAATTTCACGTTTTATATGTCTAACCTTTCAAGCGCGGGCGGGGTTGCAGGGCAGGGGGTATCCGCTGCGGCGAGCCTTATAATGTTTTTACCGAATCTTATTTTATTCATTATTTGTCAGTCAAGGGTTATGAACACAATGTCTCATTCCGGAATCAAATAAAGGAGCTATGCGGAACATGGTGAAAAAAGCTGTCGCAATTATTATTACTTTACTTTCTTTATCTGTTTTCTGCTCCGCAGGCTTAACGGTGTTTGCCGCTGAAAACACAACCTATACATATACGCTTTCCGTAGACGACAACTGGATAAGAACACAGGACGCTTATCGTTCAGGCTCGGTGTATTTCAGAAATGAGGGGCTTTCAAACCCAAAGGACATATTTTACAAAAAAGGCTGTCTTTATGTTGCCGACAGCGGCAACGGCAGAGTTATAAAGCGTGATTTATCTCACGAGACACAGACGGTCATAGGCGAGGGAATCCTTGTAAATCCTACCGGTATATTTGTTTGCGACGACCTGTCGCTCTATGTTGCCGATCCCGATATTCCGGCTATAGTTCATTTTTCCGCAGAAGGCGCGGAGTTGGGACGCATCACCCGACCCGACAGCTATCTTTTCAACGAGCAAACGGTTTATCAGCCCAAAAATGTTATAGTGACTTCCCAGGGAAATATATTTGCCGTGGGGCAAGGCTCGTACCAGGGACTTATGCAGTTTGACCGAAACGGAGTATTTCAGGGTTTTTTTGCGGCGAATAAGCGTGACCTTACATTTTTGGAGACTGTTCAGGAGCTGATACTTTCCGATGAACAAAAGGATCAGCAGCTGAGCCGTTTCCCACGCTCCGTAGAAAACATCGATCTTGCCGATAAGGACACGGTTTTAAGCGTTACCCAGGCGGATAGTCAGAAATCCGATTCTTCAAAAATGCAGAATTATTTAAAGCTGCATAATATGAACGGCGTAAATATAATGTCCGCAGGTTCTTCTATGAGCGAGGAATGGAATTTTACCGATGTTGCTTACGGAATATACGATAATATTTATGCCCTTACGGCTACCGGGCTTATATATGAATATGACAAAGCCGGAAATCTGCTTTTCTCATTCGGCGGGCGCGCGGTATCATCGGACAGAATGGGACTTTTCACCTCCGCCGCAGCGATAACGGTGGATGAAAACGGTATTATTTACGTTCTCGATTCCGAGCGCGGACGGGTTCAGACCTTTTTCCCTACGGAATTTGCTACTGTGACCCACCGCGCCATATATGAGCTTTCCGAGGGAAATTACGAAAGCAGCGGGGAAATATGGGCTTCGGTTCTAAGGCTTAACGGAAACTCGGATATTGCGCATTTGGGCTATGGAAAGGCATTGCTTTATCAGGGAGAATATTCCGAGGCAATGGAACATTTTAAAATTTGCAAAAATAAAAAATATTACTCGCAGGCATTTTGGGAGATACGCAACGAGTGGATGAATAAATATATGTCGTATATTTTAGTCGGTATTGCCGCCGCGGCAATAATTACAAGTCTGCTTGGTTTGCTGCGGAAAAGGGGTATACTTGCAAAAGCCGAAAGCAGGCGCAGCCGCCCGGTAATTCTTAAAATGATGACCCACCCGATAGATACCTTTTACTATCTGCGCTCGGGCAAATACGGCAGCGTATATTCGGCCACGGGAGTTTATCTGCTTACATTTTTTGTGTTCGTTTGCGATATGTATCTGCCGAGTTACCTTTTTCGCCGAACGGATATAAGCGCAATCCCGATTTTCTCGATTCCGCTTATATTCTTTGTGCCGTTGGCGCTTCTGCTTTTCGGGAATAAAATGATTTCCTCAATATGCGAGGGCGAGGGCAGCTTTAAGAACATTTATATTACCACCGCTTATGCCTTTGCACCGTATATTCTGCTTACGCCGTTCGACATAGCGGCTTCATATATTCTCTCGCTCAACGAGCAGTTTATAATTACGCTTATCGGCTTTACGGCAATCGTATGGACCGGCGTGCTCCTGTTTACGGAAATTATGCAGACGCATAATTATACGTTCTCAGAAACGGTTAAAAACGTGATCTTAATTTTATTTTTTATGATAATGGCGGTTATTACCCTTACCATTCTTTACCTCATCTGGACGCAGGTGTTCGGATATTTGTATGACCTTTTCGGGGAGCTTGAATATAATTTATTCCGAAAATAAATAAAGGAAAAGGATATTATGAAGCATTCTTTAATAAAAAAAATCATTTCCGTTTTTTTCGCGGTTTCTGTTATTTCGGGTATGCTTTTCGGCACATTTTCGGTAAATGCCGCCGCAACGGACGATTGGTATGACGCGTCCGACCTGCGTGCGGTTCAGGTAAACAGCAACGATGTGACTTTGCTTACCTACGTGAGGAGCTCGTTTGAAAGGCTGAAAATTTCGTTTCCGGTTTCCGGCGGGTTCAGATTTTATGCACAAAATTATGAGGGATATTTTTATCCCGATTCTCTTCAAAAGATCAAAAGCGAGGCCACGCAGAGCAGCACGAGGTTTTACGGTGCGGATAATAGGGACATAAGCATTGTAATAAACCGCAATACAACGCCGTGGAGAATGGAAATATATAATTCCGACGGACTTGTATATGAAATTACCGGCTCGCAGATACGGTTTAAAAAATCGGGAAATGCCTTTAAGGAAGTGGAACTGCGGGGAAGTATAAAAAACGATGAACTGATGTACGGCATGGGCGAGCTGTTTGACGGGCTTTACCTTAACGGTACGGTTCACACACTTTGGAACAGCGATTGCTGGAGCGATGAGGAAAGCACATACAAGAGCATACCGATTCTTCACAGCACCGAGGGCTATATGCTTTATTTTAACTCATCATATAAAGCTGTGGCGGATATAGGCGCTGCAAAGGCGGATAAATACGACCTGCATTTTTACGGTCCCGTTTTTGATATGTATTTTTGGGCAGGCACGCCCACCGAAAATATTTCGGCTTATTCGGCGCTTACAGGCACTCCGGCTTTACAGCCGAAGTGGGCGTTCCGTTATTGGGGCGGCGCGGCGTCTTCGCTTTGGGAATCGGGCGGGAAGGATAACGCCTGTAATATTTTAAAAGAAAAGCTTGCGGGCTATAAGGCCCTCGGAATAAATAATCTTGCGGCTATGTACGGCGAAAATACGCTTGATAATATTCCCGCGGCTTACAGTCTTCTGAACGCGAACAATATTAAAATGCTCGGTTGGTGCAATCCATTTTTAACGCTTGACGATTATTCCGAAATTGCTCCCGAATTAAGCCGTGATATTACCTCGTATTCGCTGCCCAGACTTAAAAATGCAAGCGGTACCGATTATCACACCTCGGATGTAATTGACTTTACACATAAAAACGCAACAAAAATAATTTCTGAGGTATGGCGGGATAAGATAGCCGACGGATTACGTGGTTTAATGGTGGATTACTGTGAGTATGTACCTACCGACAGCACTGCCGCCAACGGTATGAGCGGGGGAGAGCTGCATAATTTTTATCCTTACTTCTATACCAAGCAATTATATGAGCTTTTTAATAAAACCTGCGGCGAGGATTTTACCCTCTTTGCAAGAAGTGCCTCACCCGGCAGCCAAAAATGGGCGGCAAATTTCGGCGGCGATCAGCAAGGGGATTTTTCGGGTCTTCGCAAAGCAGTAAACGCGCTGCTTACCTTCAGCAGCTGCGGCTTTTCAACATGGGGAACCGATATAGGCGGTCTGGCTACGGGAAAGGATCCCGAGCTTTATATGCGGTGGATGCAGTTTGGTGCTGTGAATCCGCTTATGCGGCTGCACGGCACGGGGGACGGTGATCCGTGGTATTACGGCAAAACGGCTGAGGAGTCGTTTAAAAGTTATTATTGGCTGCGAGAAAATTTTTTGAAAAAAATATACAGCAGTTCGGTTCACGCAAATAAAAGCGGAATACCTATGTGCCAGTCCATGCCGGTAGCATTTCCGGGGCAAAAGGCGCTTTTCAGTGCTGCGGAACAATACCTCTTCTGTGGGGATATACTGGTATGCCCCGTTACCGAAAAGGGCGCGTATTATGCCGATGTGTATTTCCCTAACGGCAATTGGGTTGATTTGTGGACGGGCGAGGTTATAAGCGGCGGTAAACGGGCAGAGGTTGACGCACCTTTAAACCGCTCTCCGCTGTATATACGCTCGGGCAGCGCATTCCCCGTAAGCGTTTCATCGGAAACACTTACTCTTGCAACCCCGTTCAGTGATGAAACTGCGGCGGAAGCTCTTCTTGTGACAGCGCCGAACGGAACGCGCAGCAGTGATTTCTACACGGATAAAAATACAAAAACCACCTACACCGTTTCGGCTGTAAGCGATAACAGCTTTGAAATTTATTCTACAGACGTATCGGGCGGCAGCAGGGTAATAATGCTTTACGGCGTTAACGCGTCGGGAGTTTCGGTTGACGGAGCAGCATTGACCGAAAGCGATACGCTTTCATTGTCTGCGGCAAAACCGTCATATTATATTGATGGCTCTCTCCGAACCGTTGTTCTGTTAAATGACGGGGAATGGAGCAAAATTACGGTTACGGCGGACGGTGCTAAAAACCGCGACCTTGCGGCGTCGGCTGTAATAAGCTCAAATTCCGTTTCAAATGTATCGCTTGCGATAGACGGCTTTGCCGATACGTCGGCGCGGATAACCGCGGGTGCGCAGAGCTTTATAACGCTTGATTTCGGAAAAGAAGAAAAATTAGGCGACCTGTTCCTTAAATGGGCAGGCATCGGTCCTGAATCGTATTCGGTAAAAATCTCGTCTGACGGTACTTCATGGAAACCGGCGGCTTCGGTAACAAATGGCGGCGGAATGATCGAGCATATGAACCTTTCGGGCGTATCCGCACGTTATATCCGTTTTGAGAGCTTCACCTCTTCGCAGGAAAATGCCTTTTATCTGTACGAATTAAACATATATTCGGATACCGGCTCGGATAATATCCCGAACCTTTCGCGCGTCAGCGATTATAACGACGCCTATACGGAAAAAATGGAAAGCGTAACCGTATGCGGCAGCGATATACGCAATTCCGTAAGTGTTTACGGCGGCACAAACGCATCTTCAAGCGGTCTTTCAAAGGCTGACTTCGACGATCGCTTTGAAACCGCAGAGGGCGGCGTTATACATAAAATCACCGAGCTCGGCAGCTGCGGCGATGTATGGTCGGCGCAAAACGAGGTAGTGTCCTCGGCACTGTATAAGGCAAAGAAAATGCGTGACTTTGAGTTGAAAGTGCGCATGATAAATGTTGATGAAAACTGGGCGGTTTTACCGCGTGTGATATTCGGGGTACAAGATCCGACCGCTTGGATAAACACAAGCGGCGGCGGATATACTGCAGGACTTTATAACGAGGGTAACAGTTATTTTAACGGGCTTTTCAACGGTGAATTTACTCGAAAAGAAGATTTATCAAATTACAATGCGCAAGGGAAATTTAACAGCCTTTGGGGCGCCGGGTACAATCTAACAGTGCGTGTTGAGGGTGAAAAGGTTACGGTTACCGTTGAGGATGACGGACTTGAGCCTTATTCATATCAATATGATTTAGGCGCTCTCGGTGCGGAATACAAAGGCGGATATATCGGATTTGCTTTCGGTACGGGTGTGAGCAAAATTTACTCAATGACAGTAACCGATTTGGGCGGTAAGGTATTAAATGACATTTCTTATAATTTTACAAGCGCCGATAATGCCGATGAAATTTTCGATGTGTACTGCGGTACGGACGCTAAAAACAGCGGTTTGTATAAAACTGCGTTCGGCACCCGCTTTACTTTGGTTGACGGTATTGCTACGCATATATTCGATACTTCCGTTATTTCCGATTATTTCGGGCAGCAAGATGATTATATAACGACCGCACTTTTAAAAAGCAGCGAATACCGTAATTTTGAAATGCAGGTAAACTGCAGCGGCAAGGAAAACAATGTGGGCTATTACTGGCCAATGCTTGTGTTCGGCGTGCAAAACCCGACATGTTGGGTAGGCGCTCGGCAGGGCGGCTATGCAACAGGGGTATACAACGAGGGAAGAACCTTTCTTAAAGGCGTTGTAAACGGGGAGTATGTTGTTCAGTCCGACCCGAGTATACACAAAGACGCCGAAAGCGGATATTTTGAGGCTGCGTGGTATCCGTATACGCTTAAAATCAGGGTTACGGGTCACAAGGCGACGGTTACGGTAATACCGCTATATGAATGGGGAAAGAAATTTTCTTATTCATATGATTTGGGCAACGGCTATAAGGGCGGGTATGTCGGCTTTGCTTCAACAGGTCAAAACTGCCGTTTCTGGAATTTTAAAATTACCGATCTCGGCGGCGAAACCGTTTCCAATGTGTATTCCGACCTTACAAATATTGAACAGGCCTCCGCGCTGTTTAATGTATATAAAGGTGAAAACATATCTTCTGTGGCTGAAACGGATATGAGCAGCGCGTTTTATGCGACTCAGGCGGGAATTGCCGCAGCGGATGCGTCTGTTGTTACAGCACTTTATAACGGGCACAAATATCGCAGCTTTGAAATGCAGGTAACCTGCAAAAACAGCGGCGGAGCAGATAATGTTTATCCGACGATTCTATTCGGAGTTAACGACCCTTATAACTCCCTTGAAACGGGCTTCGGCATAGCTGTATATAAAAACGGTAAAATTGGCTTATGCGGCAGGAAAACCGAAATTTCGGACGGGAGCGGTGCAATTCCTGCCTCCTATTCGGGCGAGCTTATTATAAGAGTGCGAATAGAGGGGTATAAAGCCGCAGTAACCGTAATTCCGAAAAATTCGGGTGGAGCATGCGTTAAAGCTCAATTTTATTTAGGAAAAAATTACAGGCAAGGCTTTGTGGGATTTGCGGTGAACGGCTCCGGTCTTTCATTTTCCGATTTCAGAGTAAGGGATTTGGGAAACAAGGCGTACTTTGATACTCTTGTTGGAGACTTTAATTATGATGGACGCGTTATGGCGGACGATTTGGTTTTGCTCCGTAAGGGCATTCTTATGCAGAGGCAGGAGTATCTTAAGCCCGAAGGTGATGTAAATTATGACGGTAAAACCGATATTTTGGATTTGATTGTTCTTAAAAAGTATTATTCTTACAGAAAATAAATGCTTGTGAGACGGGAAGTATTCGGTGCATTTTGCGTCTTTGAAAGATATGGTGATTTATTATGAAACTACCGAAAAAAATAATATCCTGCGGCGTTGCGGCGTCTCTCATAATATCGGTATTTGCGGCAAAAGGTATACCGGCGAGTAAGAGCGGCGACACACGCTTTACACTCCCCGATACAACAGTGTTAGAGTCGGAAACAAACCGTCACACTATGTATGCTTCCTCGGCCAAGACCGCCGAAAAGATCGGAACGGAGGGCTATGAGCTTAAGCTGTGGAATAACCGTTTACAAATATGGTTCAGAGAGAAAACCCACGCAATACGGGTGGAGGATCTCAAAAACGGTCATATATGGGGAACGCTTGAAAGCGACAAGCCTGAGGGTATGAACGCAAAATGGTCCGCAATGGGAAATTCCGTTTGTACCATAGACTATTTTAACGAGGCGCTTTCCGAAAGCCGCATAAGTATTTCCGACCGCTCCGCCGAAACGGAGTACAGCTGGAATAACGACTCGGTAAACTGCAAGGTTTGGTTTCCGAATATAGAAATAGGATTTTCATTCACACTTACATTGCTTGAAGACGGCTTTAAAATAGAGCTTGATAAGGGCAGCCTTACGGAAACCGGCGACTGTAAGATAAAATCACTCTATTTTCTCCCGTTTTTGGGAAGTGTGAGAGAAAACGCAACCGACGGTTATTTGCTTATTCCCGACGGCCCGGGGGCATTGATACGGTTCGGCAACAAGGGCGATTATGTAAGCGGGTATGACGATAAGGTGTACGGTCTTGATATGGGAATAGATACCCTGAGCAAGGCAAGCGATTTAGAGGCAAGCAGAACCAACGATTACCTGATTGATTCGGAACAAATAACAATGCCGATTTTCGGAATAGCGTATTTATCCCCTAAAAATTCATTTTTAGGAATTATAGAGGACGGATTCAACTCCGCAAATATAATCGCGTCGCCCGCGGGCTTTACAACCGATTATTTCTGGACCACCGCGCGTTTTGATTTCAGGCAGCTTTACGCCGAATCCACAGGTACTGCCGGCAAGGGAATTTTTACTACCGAGGAAAAACCCAAGAAAATAACGCCTGCCGTGAAATATGTGCTGTTTGCGGGGGATAACGCCGATTACTCCGGAATGGCGACGGCGTACCGCGTGATACTCAAGGAAAACGGTGAGCTTAATACCGAAAGAAAGGATTCGGATATACCGCTGCGGTTGGACGTTGTAGGCTCTGAAATAAAGAAAAATCTTTTTTTCAAGAGCACGGAGGTTTTTACTACCGCAAAACAGGCGGAGGGCTTTTTAACACGGCTTGAAAATAGCGGAATTAAGAATATTACTCTGGCGTTTGAAGGCTGGCAGCGCGGCGGAATAAACGGTTCTAAATACGGGGCGTTGACATTTAATAAAAATGTCGGCAGCCGAAAGGATTTTCAAGCTTTGAACGAGCTTTTAAAGCAAAAGGGCGGGAGATTTTATCTTCAAATAAATCCGATCACGGCAAATAAGGACCAAATAAACGAAAACGAAATGGGAACGGTTACTGCCTCTAACTCGATTGCAAAGTTTGTGCGTCAGAACGATAATATAATGTATAACGAAAGCTTTCTTGTAAAGCCTTCGAAAGCGGTAAAGACGGTTGAAAAATACCGTAAGAATTACAGCGATTTTTCTTTAAGCATTGAACAGCTCGGAAGTCGGCTTTATTCTGATTTTACACGTTCTTCCGCAATGACCAGGGATGAGTCCGCAAAGGGCTTTTCGGGTCAGATAAAGGATATGGAACAATCGGTCGCATTAAGCCGCGTAAACAGTTATTTATGGAAATATACCGATGAATACTTTGATATTCCCACATCATGCAGCCAGTATCTTTTTGAGACGGATACGGTTCCGTTTTTACAAATTGTTTTAAAGGGCAGTATGGATTATTACGCGCCGTATGCCAATCAGGGCTTTTATACTACCGAGAGCATTCTGAAAATGGCTGAATACGGTTGCTATCCCTCCTTTATGGTTACTGCGTCCGATAACCATTCGCTGACGGATACACCGCTTGAAGATTATTTTTCTCTTAATTTTGAAAACTGGTATCCGCAGATCGAAAAAATATACAACCGGCTGAACGAAGTTTTAAGCATGGTAGAGGGTCAGTACATAGTCGAGCATAAGGCAATAGGTGTAGGCGTATATCGCGTAACCTACAGCGGCGGAACCGTAATATACATAAATTACGGCTCGCAGGCCTTCACGGACGGGAAGGTTACGGTGGAGGGTCAAAGCTTCTGCGCGGGGGGAAAACAGCAGTGAAAAACAAGTTTAAAGGTAAAATGTTGAATATGAAAACGCGCAGCGCAATTACGGGATACGCATATATAGCTCCGTGGATAGCGGGTTTCCTACTTTTTACGCTCTACCCGCTTATATTTTCGGTGCGGCTCAGCTTAAATGAAATTAAGCTTGACCCTGCGGGAATGGAAATGCTTTGGCGCGGAAACTATTATTATAATACCGCATGGAACGTTGATACAACATTCAGAATGGATCTCGGAAATACGGTTACAATGATTTTATTTTCAACCCCCGTAATTCTTATATTTTCTTTAATAATAGCTTTGCTGCTGAACAATAAATTTCCGTTAAGAACCTTTTTCAGAGTGATTTTTTTCTTCCCGGTGGTAGTAATGAGCGGACCTGCCATAAGCGAGCTTTTAACGGCACATTCGCTGAACTTTTCGGAGAGATCCCCCACCGTTTTTGAATTTTTAAAGCTGCTGCCCGCTTTTGCCCAAAAGCCGGTTATGTTCGTGCTTGAAAATCTTGTTTTGATATTGTGGTTTTCGGGCGTTCAAATACTTATATTCCTTGCGGGACTTCAAAAGGTCAGCCCTGATATTTACAGCGCCGCCGAAATAGACGGCGCCGGTGCATGGGAAAAATTCTGGAAGATAACGCTGCCGTTTGTCAGCCCTATGATTCTGCTTTGCGCGGTTTATACGGTAATTGACATTGCAAACTATGCAAATAATGCGGTAAATATTAAAATTTCGGGCAGTATTCTTTCAACATCGGGGCTTTACAGTATTTCCGCAGCTATGTCGTGGATATACTTTTTAGCCGTAATAGCAATACTTTTAGGTGTGTATCTTATTTCGCTGTTCGTAAGAGGGAGGTCAAACAGATAATGTCGGTTTTGAAAAGGTCAAGCATTAAAAAATGGCTTATCGGTTCACACGAACGTAAAAGTCCCCTTTCTCTTGCGGTATATTATTCTGTATTGATAGGAATAGGCTTCATTTATGTGTACCCTATACTGTATATGCTTGTAAACAGCTTTATGTCTCCTGCGGATTTGGCTGATCCGTCGATCAGCTGGATTCCGTCCGAGCTGTTTTTCGGTAATTTTAAAAAGGCATTTGCCGCGCTTGATTTTTGGAAAAGTCTTTTAAACTCGCTTATAATGACCGTGCTGCCTATGCTCTTTCAAACTCTTGTTGCGTCTGTTGTCGGGTTTGGGCTTGCAAGATATGAGTTTCCGCTCAAAAAAATGTGGATAGCTCTTATAGTTTCAACCTTTATTTTGCCGTCGCAGATAATGCTTGTTCCGCGGTATGCACTGTTTTACGATTACGGAATTATCAATACGGTTTTTCCGTCGTATCTGCCCGCATTGCTCGGTCAGGGCTTAAAAAGTGCCATTTTCATCTTGGTCTTCTTTATGTTTTTCAAAAGCTACCCGCTCACATATGATGAGGCGGCTGAAATTGACGGAGCGTCATCGTTAAGAATTTATGCAAGCATTGCAATGCCGATGTCGCGCTCGGCAATTGTTCTGTCAATGCTTTTTTCGGGGGTATGGTATTGGAATGAAACTACCCAGGCAAGTATGTACTTTGCGGACGCGATTCCCACATTGCCAGTTCAGTTAAGCAATTTTACGGCGAGATACGAGGCAATTTTCGGCAAGGATGACGCCGTAAATACAGTCTCAAGGCTTAATCAGGCAACATCTCTTGCGGGAACTTTGCTTTCAATTTTGCCTATTTTGATTTTGTATATATGCTTACAGAAGCAGTTTGTGGAAAGTATTGACAGAACCGGTATTGCCGGCGAATGATATAGGGGTGACACCGATGAAAACAAATCAGTTCGGCGTTGAGATAAAAGAGGTCGAATGGTATTCTGCGGAATATTTTTTAAAAGCGGAGCTTGAAGATAAAAGGGCGGTTCTTTACTGCACGGGTCAAAAGGGTGAGATAAAGCTGTTTTTAAGCTTTCCCGCAGGCGGCGGAGTAAGGCTTTGCAGTGAAAACGCGGGGTATTTTGAGCCGAATGACCTGAAGGAGATCGCGGCGACGTATTCCGATGATAAAATACGGCTTTCGGACGGCAGCGGAACTTCGGTTTATATAAATAACGGCAAAAGCGCGTTACATATTGAAATTACCGTTGAGGCATTACGAAAAAGGCTTTTAATCGAGGGTTCGCAGATAATGTTCGGATATGACGGGGAAAGTCTGTGTAAAGCGGCATACAGCAGTTTCCTTGCAGAGAATGAGGGCATATACGGCTTTGGGGAGCGCTTTAATACCCTTAACCACAGGGGCACGCAATTTTCTTTGTGGAATGCCGACTGCTGGAGCAAGGGCGTTGCGGCTTATAAAAATATGCCGATTTTTCACAGCACCGCAGGATATATGATGTTTTTTAACTCTTTTTACAACTGCGAGGCGGATATAGGAAAAACCGATCCCGATAAAATGCTTTTGGAATTTGAAGGCCCTAAATGGGACGCGTATTTCTTCCTTGGCACCCCGGCGGAAAATATACGTATGTATACCGAGCTTACCGGCAAACCGATACTGCCGCCCAAATGGGCACTGAGGTATTGGGCGGGCGGCGCTTATCAGGTGTGGGATGAAAAATCGGGTCCGGAAAATTACCTTGAAGCATTGGAGGAAACTCTGCGTAAATATGCCGAAATGGGTATGCCGGATATTGCCGCCCTGGGCGGCGAGGGTAAGCCGATGAACAACGAGCCCGCCTATGAAATTCTTAAAAAAACGGGCACCAGAATGATCGGTTGGAATCACCCCTCGCTGCTTATAAGTGAAATGGCGGAGCTGCTCGGTACGGATGAGCTTCGGGAAATTCCGTATTTTATGAATCCCGACGACCGCACAAAGCAGGCGGGGCGCGAGGTAATAGATTTTGCTCACCCGAACGCGGTAAAGGTAGTTTCCGCTTTTTTCAGAAAGCTTTGGGATTGGGGACTTAAAGGCTGTATGGTCGATTACGGCGAAATACTGCCTGTTAAAAGTCTTTCATCCAACGGTATGACGGGCGAAGAAATGCACAACGGCGTTTCATACTGGTATAACAAAGCTTATCATGATGCATGGTACGGCGAAATGGGTGATGATTGCATACTGTTTTCACGCAGCGGGTGCGCA
>ERZ791885.1642-NODE-1642-length-13536-cov-2.397597_pt1 | contig 13536 bp, 12 predicted proteins | sample MGYA00510159_ERZ791885 | MGnify/ENA primary metagenome ERZ791885 (study PRJEB30046, sample SAMN00792054) | human gut metagenome | study: EMG produced TPA metagenomics assembly of the A metagenome-wide association study of gut microbiota in type 2... | reverse complement strand
AGAAAACAGTTGATTCCACAGTTCCTCTGTAGCCTTATATGTAGGTGACTCAAAGCCGTATATGAAAATTGAAAGCAAGCAAGGGATAGCACAAAGAACGGCTATGCCGAATACGGAACACCTTCTGAAAACGAACTGGTATCTACGATGCCTTTTTCGTGAGAACTTATGCTTAAGTTCGTCTTTTCTCAATGAACAGAACAGAGCGATCTCTCCTCCAACCAAAACAAAAGTGATCAGAAGTGAAATTACGAAATGCCATTGTGCAAAAACGAGCATAAGCACAAATTCAACGGGGACAATGTTGAACAGCAGCTCCGTTATCGTACCATTGCAGGTGCCGCGTCTGAATGGAGAGCAGCAAAGCCATATTACCGAGACCATAACAATCAATATTCTTGAAGAGTAGGTCTCCATATACAGACCGATTTCCGGCACACAAAATGCGAACGGCTCTATAAAACTATAGAAAATCATTGCAAGCGGTACGATGATAGATGCCTTGTAGATTATTTGTTTCATGCTACTCCTCCTTGGGTCAATCATCATCGTTTAAATCAGCAAACAGTTCATCGAATTTTGCCTCAAGCGCGTTCATCAATTCTTCACTGCACACATCCTCATCGCTTGAATAAGCGCCTCCTGTACTTGAAGAAGAATCATCAGATGAAACCTGTTTCTTAAGTCTTTCAATAAAAGCTTTGTGAGAACTGTTTTTAATTGGAATGGTGTCACCTTTGAGTATCCCGAGTTCGTCTTGAAATCTTTTTCTATGCACTTCGCAACTCACCCTTTTCCTCACCGGCTGCCATTAGTTTCTGGTACAGCGGATCTTTTAATGTTTCATATCGGGGAGCTATGACAGGCTGTTGACCGGACTGAAAAACAACGACATTTCCCATAGGCATGAACATCACATCGTTCAATGGCAAGTCGAGCATTTTTGCGATATACATTGCTGTTTGCTGGTTCATGCCTCCGGGGAGATACACAAGAGAAGCGCAGTTATCCAAAATGACGGTGGCATTTTCCTGCCCGTAAGTTGCGTCCAGCTGCGACAAACTCTGGCAAAGCATCAGCGATGAAATTCCTGCTGCGCGGAATGTCGAGATGGATTTTTCGTAGTTCTGAATAGCAAAACCGCAGCTGAAGTCGTCAAATACAAGCTTTACATCACGAGGAAGGTGATTATCCTTTTGTGTTTCGGCAAACTCCATCAGGTGACGAATAGCAATGCTGAACAAAAGATTTGCAAAACCATACTGCGCCGTGCGAACGGGGCTCGTCAGAATAAAGATCGCTGTGCGTTCCGTGGAAAACTCCTCGAAATTCACAAAAGCGTCTTCACTCATTGCTTTCTGAATAGATACGGGGAAAATATTCTGAATTGCCTTTTCCAGATCGTCACGGACACACCCCGCAGTTGCGTACGGCAACTGAGCAAAGGAACTCAGCTTTCTTGCCGCAATAGAATTCGGCGCTTTATTTTGAAGCCACTCAAAGATATAGTCTACAGAGGTGCTGATTGCGCGTCCGTCTTCCTTGATTTTTACCTGATAGAAAAGGTCAATGACCTTTTTCATACTCGGAGAATCCGCCGTCATCAGTACATAATAGATCAGCCCGGTTATAAGCGACTCCGATGCCTCGCGCCAGTAGGGATCGAACTTTGTAGACCTGCTGTATTCCGGATTGCCGTTGGCTATCTGTCTAGCAAGTTCCTGGACGTCGTCATCGGAATTAACATAAGAGAGGGGATCGGGAATCTTATCGCCTTTCTTAGGGTTTGCGAGATTCCATACGTGTGTTTTATAGCCCAAGTCTTGAAAATACACCACTGCGTTGGAAACAACGCTCTTTTTAGCGAATGTTCCGATAAGGCTGCTGTCTTTCATGTGACACAGGGTTGGATGAACGATACTCATCGATTTTCCAGAGCCTGTTCCGCCGAATATCATCTGATTGTCGTTCGGCCTCGTGTGCCCGAGTTCACCGTCAAGAATTATGTTCTTTGCGAGAATGACTTTATCCATGTTTTCCCTCCTCACACGATAGATGTTTCGATGCTGTCGGCAATACCGAACTCGATACATTCCTCGGCATTCATGTAATTGTCGTAAGAAATAGCCTTTTCTATCTCTTCTTTGCTGCGTCCGGTGCTGTTTGCCAGAAGCTCAACGGTCATTGCTTTTGTTTCGAGAATGCTTTCTGCGGTTCTTTTGATGGAGGACGCACTGCCTCCGACGCCTCCGGCAATAAGAGGTTCGTGGATCATGATTTTCGCATGGGGACTGACAAATCTGTGTCCCTTTTCGCCAGCCGAGAGCAGAATCGCCGCCATAGAGGCCGCCATACCAATGCAGTGAAGGTTCACCACCGTTTTTAGCCCTTTCAGCGTGTCAAGAATCAGCATGCCGGACACAACTTCACCGCCGGGTGAGTTAATGTAGACATCAATAGGCTTTTCAGCATCCTCTTTGATCAGCAGCATCATACATTTCACAAAGTCACATGCCGACGCCGAATTAATTTCGCCTTCAACAAACAGCTTGCGGTCGGTAAGCAAACGGCTTTCAATCGGAACAAGAGAGATCCCGTTGCTGCTTTTGATAATGGTGTTCATCAGTCATCATCTCCTTCCGTGCCGAACAAGTCGGTTTTGATCGTTGCAGGAACACAGCCTGTGTCGGAGGATTCATCATCGCCCTCCTCCGGCATACCCAGGCGCTCGGCGAGTTTTGCAAGCATTTCGCCGAACTCGCTTCCGCCTTCGCCTTCCATCAATTCGCTCAGGAGAGAACGCATTTCATCTTCCGTAGCTTTCTCGCACTTTTCAACCGCTTCTTTCGCGGTGGCGTTCCTGAAGATGATATCAACGATCCCCGAACCGTAGCGTTTGAACATTGTAGCAGGGCAGTGAATACTATGACGCACCATATCGTCGGTGGGAGTAATGCCGTCACAGTCGACAAAGCACTTGAAGCGGATCTCGCCGTCTCTCATGTCAAGTTCGAAGTTGCCCATCTTTAAACCGTAGTTGGCACGGCATACGAACTCAGCCATGTTCGCCATCATCTTTTTGTCTTCCTCATCGGCACCGATGGGAGCAATAGCGTACACGATGTACTCGTCTTCCTTTACGTCAACAATGTAATTGATCTTCTTGATCTTGCTCGAGAGAGACAATCCGAATCGGAACAGTCCGGTCTCCTCATCAAAGGAGAAGTGCCAGTCATCTTCCTTGAGATAGGACTTGATTGCGTTTGCGATTGTTTCGGAATAGGTTTTTTCTTTCATTTTCATGTCCTCCTTATATCAATTAAAGAACCACCGCCATAATCGCCAGAGCGATAGAAAGCTGTATGCCATAGTTAACGAAGCCGTATTTCATATATTGCATTACACCCCAAGTCATTTTTTTGCCGCCCTCGTCTTCAATTCCGGACGCGTTAACTTTTCCGGAGAGAATAAAGCCCGCTGTTGCACTCCACATAAACAATGAACTACCGGCACAGATAGCGGCTGCATATGCTACAGCAATCCAATCTGACTTAGAGGCGAGAGGACCTTTGCAAATCTCAATGATCACAGGCATCATAGCCGCGGCTGCCGGTCCGGCACTGAAAACTCCAGCCACAAGCGAGGTGATAACCATAATTGCCATAACAAGAAGTTTAGGATTGCTGATACTGTTTTGCAGGAATGCTGCCAATGTGCTTAGAAGACCTGTTTGGCTGATAACTTGGGCAAAAAACAGGAATGAGGCAATAGTAAGAACGGATTTCAGATCCATCAGTTGCCCTACCTTGATCTTTTTGATGGAACAAATAACCATGGCAACCACATATCCGAGTATTGCAATGATTTCCGGCGGAATAGTTTCCTGCGGAATGAAACTCCATGCAATAAACATTCCAACGAAGACTATAGCAAGCCATTTCAGAACATCAAATCTGATTGTGATATTTTTATACTGACTTTTCAGATTACTTACAGCGAGTCTGCGTACTGCTCCGTCATCCTGTTCCTTCTTTACACGCAAACCCCACACTGTAATTAGAACAATTGATGTTAGGGCGAACAAAGGAAATGCGTGTGTTAAGTAACTAATAAAACTTGTGATTCCCGATGTCATAATAACGATAGCCGGAAAATCACCTACCGGAGAAGCGGCTCCCCCCGTGTTTGAAAGAGCGAGAATCGTCGCGAAGAACACACACACATATTTGTGATCCACCTCAAGTGTCTTAAGTAAAACAAACACAATAGGCAAGACCATCATAACTGCGGTGATGTTGTTCAGGCAGGATGAAATGAGGAACATCATTCCGCCAAACATCATTAGGCATAATCTTTTTTTACCTTTCGACAACTCCGCTATTTTGATGGCGAGGAGCTGCATGATTCCCGTCTCTGCTATCAGATTGGTAAACAGTTCCATAATAATGAGAATCAGCAAGACATCATATGAATAACTCTTCATTACGCTTTTGACGGGAATGTGAAAGCAAAGAGACAGGATACTGCCTGCGATGAACATTGCGGCAATCAGAATCAGAGAGGCGCTTTTTCCAATCTTACTGAACACATTGACCTTTCTGTTTTCTGATTTGACGCCTGAAAGCTGTTCGCTTTTTAATGCAATTGTACTGCTCATGAATCTTTCCTCCATCTTGTACTCAATCTTTGCTGACTGACTTCAAGCCAGCCATCATAACGGATTGCGGCATCAATTTCTTTGTACGGGATAAACACCTTTTTGCCAAGGAACCCACTGTAATGATCTACCATTCGGTAGGTATCAGGAAGAACCATTGACCTTCCTGCTGCGGAGTATCCCGATACTACCATCAGGCCGTTGCCAGGAAAGAAAGATTGAGGGAAATACGGCTCTTCCAAAATTACAACGTCAATACCATTGGGAAGGTTGTTTTTCACACGCTCTTTTGCCTCTGATTCAAGGTCGCAGGGAACTGCAATGATAACTTCTGCTTTTCTGTCAGACTTCGCCATTTCCTCAATAAGAGCAATCTCCGGAGACAAGAACATATACTTGCTTTTTCCAAAGTTTTGGAGCCAATCAACAATCTGAGGAATTGAATTGGCGATGTCTGCATCAGGAAGGGGCATAGAAGCCCCTACCTTTTCAAGCAGTTCGTTGCTTTCGCACACCTTTGACAGATTAATACCTGTCTCAAAGAATCCAATCTCTCTTGCAACTTTGTGCAGATTCATTGCTTAGGCCCCCTTTTTCTCCGCCAGATATGCAATCAGTCGGGAAATAACAGCTATCTCATCGGGAGAAGTGTTGAGGATTTCAACAAACATTTCGCCGGTCTCCCCATACAGATTGGTGTAAAGAGCCTGTGTGCCCTCGTTCAGTGTGGGAGAAGAGAATTTAGGAGCAGAGTAATTTGTGAAGTTCATGTTCATTTCAAGCAACCTCCTTGATAATATTGATAAGCTGAACGGCAAGAATCTGAATTTCCGGTGGTGCATCCCTGATGATTTCAACAGCAGCGGATGCTGTATCCTCATCGCCGAATACTTCCTTCAGAAGCATCCAGTCATTCTCATCAAGTTCAATATGTACCATTGCCTTCCTCTCATGAGGCGGGATAGGTCTTGCGGGCAGTTTGTGTTCATGCATCATATGAAGTCCTCCTTTGGCTTCGTTTGTTCTTTGAGAGTTTGAAAACAGTTTCATGAATCTTTCCTCCTTATGCTACTTCTCTTTCTTCGGATTTCTTAAGTTTATTGTTCAGCCTGATGACCATATCGCACCTGTCTATGACGCTCTGATCGTGAGAGATATACACAATGCCTGCACCGATTTTTTTGGCGTGTGCCTCAATGTTTGAGAGAACGAACTTTGTGGCTTTATCGTCCAGATTCGCTGTGATCTCATCAAACACGTACAGCTTCGGATGACGCAGAAATGCACGAGCCAGGGAAAGACGTTGCTTCATGCCTCCGGAAAGTTCCTCTGCCTTTTCACCGATGACGAAGTGAAGCGCCTCCATGGGATCTTTACGGATTACGGTAGCACTATGGCCATCGCCGACCAGACGTACACACTCAAGAGCATAAATCAGCTCTTCATAACTTACTGTTCTGTCAAGTCCGTAGAGAAGATTCTCTCTGACTGTGCCGGCAATGAAAAAGGAAACCTGAGGCGAGTAGTAGAGCAAGTCTGTAAGATCTTTCTGGGAGTAGCTTTCCTGATCACGACCGAACAAAGTGACCTTCCCTTTTGTATGTGGATAGTATCTGTTTAGACAACGGATTAAGCTGGTTTTCCCACAACCGTTAGCGCCCTGTAAAGCAACCACCTTGTTGGCCGGGATAGTGATGTTGTCATACCAAGCAAGTGGTGTATCCTTCTCAGGATTTGTTACAACCAGATCTTCAACATAAATCTCGTTGTTACCGGCATCCCCGCCAGATGTTTGAATGTCGAACACATCATCGGAATGACTGGCGGCGACTTCGATTAAGGCTTTGGCTTTAATAACCGAGGATGCAGTTTCGTCCATAAAACGATAGACTTCATCAATCGGTTTAATCAATTGCTGGAACAGAAGACATACCGTTATAACCGAGCCGGTGGACATCTTCCCGTTTGCGATGAGTACAATAGAAACAACGAGAAGAATCACTTGAAATGAGATTTTGCAGAGCTGCTTAAGGCAGTCAAAGGTTCCCATATAGCGATGGTGCCTTTTCTCGGTACGGCTAATCTTCAGAATACCAGGGACAAGGCGCTTTCTCTCGTAACCTTCCGCATGCATGCCTCTGATCAGCTCCAGATTGGAAATCGACTGACAAATTTGTCCATCCAGCGCATTCTTTTGACCGACAATACTCTCTCTGATTCCATTCTGCGAACGGATTTGAAAGGCGGAAATCATGACTGTAAGAGCCAGATAAAGAAGCATAATCCCGACCACAATCCATGGCGCATTTATGAAAACCTGAACAAGTGTGCATACCGCAGTAAGAATCGTAGCAAAAACATCGTTGCACATAATCTTAATTAGTTGACTGAAACCGGCAACGCCCTGATTCAGCTGTGCAGTCTTTTCGCCACTTAAGCACCCAGAGTAGTATGAAACAGGCATTTTCAAGAGCTTTTCTATACTACGTTCCCGAACATCTGATTCGTGGGTAGCAATAATGCAATCAAGCAGTACTCTGCGTACAATGGTAATGCATTCAGACGCCAAGTATATCAGAGCAAAAGACAAAATGGCTGTTGCGCCTTGAGCGACAGAACGAATGACACTCCCGGATATATTCGTATACAGTTCGCCTAATTTGACCGGCCAAATGGAAGCAAGCAAAGAACTGACAAACGCAAGAATGATAACACCAGCGCACTTCAACTTTGTCTGCAAGCTCATAATAGATAAATACTTTTTCATTTCATTGTCCTCCTTTGGAAACTAAGCTGCGCGATCAAAGTCTTCATAAATGACCTTGTCCGCATTTTTTACAGTGTTGTTATGCTTGACCCGTTCTTCCTTCTCGGCGTTCTCACGAAGAACATAATCAATTATTCCGGGCAGGCGGTCGAAAACTTCTTTGAGCTTATGGTTGCGGTACATTTTGCGGTGCTCATAGATCTGCTTCAGAGTCATACTGTAGCCAGACCCGTTCAGACAAATCCCATAATCTTTAAAGAAAGAATAAATTGAGGGAGAATGGTCTTTTTCAAACAGATAGAGCCGTTCCCTTGATGTACATGGCTGGAAGTAGAACCTGTGTACTCCAGAAACGCTCACACATACAACTCTATCCTTGTGGTAAACTGCAAATTTGATCTTTTTCATTGAAATTCCTCCTTAATGTTGGCAAAATGCTTTTTGCTTTCGTTGATATAATCATAGCACTTCTTTCAGGAACAATATACAAAACAAAAATCAATAAAAACAAAAGACAACCTAACATTTGTCCGTTATCCTGACAAAGCTTAACAAAACTACCTAACAAACCATTGACAAGCAAACAACATTACCGTATAATTAAGCAAGGAGGTATCTTATGATTTATTTAATGAGCGAAATACAAAAGATTTCTTTAAAACCAAGAAGGCAAATGCTGTGGCAAAACGAATCTCATATTTGGAAATTAAAAAAAGATGTCAAAAATGACAGCTATAAAGCATTTACTCTAAACGACTTGTTTTCTGATCTTTTTTGTAAGACGGCGGAATCAGACCCGTTAGTTCTTCTGAATGAAGTTCCAAAAAGCAATAGAGATAAGTTCCTTTTTCTTTTTCCAGAAAACATAATCAATCAAATCTTAAATTATGAAAATGAAAAAGGAGAAGTATATTTATCGGACGAAGGCAATAACAGTGATTATAATTGGCCATTCCGTCCTACTGGCGACAATGTTAAGCTTTTTAAGGTTGTTCATTTTCTGTTCTCTAATAATGGAGAGTTGGCTTTCATTTCCGAAGTTCAAAATCATATAGTAAACATACTTTCAGCAGCACAGTTTACCAATATGTCATCTGTGCGACAATATCTCAAAGCAGTTGGTGATGAAACAATAGTACCTAATGAAATATCGGATTTAGCTCATAACGCATTTGCTTCTCTAGTTGAGACGAATGATAAAAAATCTTTTTCTTTAATAATTGCGAATTTCTTTATTTCTGCTCTGCTCGGATTATCACCACTAAATGAATACGGAAAGATTTTTTATAAAGCATATTTGTTAAACAAACTTGGAATGGAGTATATTTGGACTCCAGAGCTAATCACAGTCAGATATAAAAAATTGCACGATATACAGCAATTTTATAACGGCGGACATCTCAGGCTTTCTTTTAAGTATGGAGAAGAATGGCTAAATAAATATAAAAGTGAAGCACCTAAAAACGAATTAGCAATAGTGCTTCAACTGCTCGGATTATCTCTTTATAAGCTGTCCACGGAAAAAGGAAATGATGAATTTGAAGGACGACAGGCAGAAGGTATAGAACTTTTGGAGGAATGTGTCTCTACAGGTGCAGCTGATTTGTTCGTTTCTTACACCTTATATGAGTATCTTAAAGAAGATGACGAGAAAAAAGCTGCCAAACATTTAAAAACAGCCTTTGCACACAATTACGCAAAAGCTGTTATTGAAGTCGCATTCCTATATTTGAACGACGAGTATATATTTGATGATGTCACTGAGGAATTGCTGCTCGAAAAAATCAATTATATAATTGAAGATGAGCAGAGAAATGATGTGGTTGACGTCGGGATTTGCTTTTATTTGCGTGGAAAATTTGCAAATAAACTTGGAAATCACACCAAAGCCAAAGAAGATTTTGAATCTGCTTCAAAAAGAGGAAATGAAAGAGCACGGCAGGAAGTTAGCCGAAAAAAACGAAATGAAAGAATTTCTTTTCCATCATTTATTAACGACAAAAATGCACCATGCTGTTATGTGAATACTTTGACCGGCAACAATTACACTGTAGTATCTACATTTCCAAGCAAAAAATGGGTAATATACGTCCCTGAAAAAACAGACAAAATAGACATAAATCAAGTATCTAATTTAGAAGCTTTTATTGATTTGCAATGCAAATCAGGATTTAAGCACTCAAGACTTGTTTTCCTTTTTATGTGCGAGAACGAATACAAAAATTTGAATGAGTGTTTGATTCTGCTAGATAAACTATTCAATATCGTTTTAGATATGCCGAAAGAAGAAATGCTGAAACTCATTGATTCAATTGACATTTTTGTAAGCGCAAAATACGAAACAGCGTCTATGCTGATAGACTCTAACATCAACGATATGGGAAAAGACATCTACTTCAAAGTGCATATCACGGATGAAGACAGAGATACCGTCCACAAACTCCTTTGTGACGCTCCACTTTTCCTGCCCGCATTGAATGGTGTTAAAAAAGAAAAGTTCACAAAAGTTGTTCTCTTTGGTGGTTCGGAAATGAACTATAGTTTTATAAAGGAGAGTATTGCCTGCGCTCACTTAGGAAAAAAGCATCCAATAGATATTACTTTACTTGGCAAAAACGCAGAGATTCTTGAAAACAGATTCCGCCAGGAATGCCCTGGGGTTTATTGTAATAATCCCAAAATTTCCTGTATAAGACCGCAATTCATAAATAGCAATATAACAGATACCGATTTCCCGAGTTGCATATACGGCAGCAAACATGACTGTGTGCTCGAAAATGAGAAACAATCAGAAGACTCTTCTGAAGTAGCGCTGGTAAATGCATTGCTCAAAGCAAATTACTTTATTGTTGATTTTGCAGATGATCTTGAAAATATAAGATTTGCCGCCGAACTTAGGACGTGGTTGCTTAGAAGCAGAGGCACATTCGATCGCGTACCGTTTATTGCTGTAAAATGCTCTGATGAACAAAACTCATATCTTGCGAGTCATTTAACACTTTCCGGACAAGCTTCGGGCAATTCATATTTTAACAAATATGATTTGTTTCCGATTGGAATTTCAGCACACACTTATTCTTACAGGAACATGGTGGATAATCCTGTGTTGATTGATTTTGCTCTACGCATACACAAATCTTATTATGGTGATGATGATAGAGCGGCCGAAAATGATTTTTACAGTTATTCTTATAATGCGGACAGTTCTTTATCAACAACAATTGGATTATGTTACCGTTTCTTCGCTGCGGGTGTAGCATTCAGGGACAAGGAAAACTATCAGAACCTTGGTTTCTTCAATACACCGAATATCGAGTCCAAATTCGAAGAAATGTATAAGGGAAAGCTTGAAGATTTGTCTTCTTTGGAACAGTCGAGATGGAATGGTTTTATGCTTAGCCGCGGATGGGAGTCGGCTAATTCGAGCCAAGTTCAGGCTTACAAAGAACAATCAACTGGTTTTGCTCATAAACATACTCTCGCAAAAAAGCATCCATTCATAAGGGAGTGGGAAGATCTCAATGATCCCGATTTGGAAAGAGTTCTTGGTATTTTGAAATCAAAGTTTAACTATGATCGTAAACCACAAGTTATTACCAGAAAAAGTATTGAGGATACCGCAAAATTCTTTAAGGTTGCAGAGAAAAAAGACGAAAAAGCGTATTAAAAAGAGAGAGCCAGGGAGTAATTTGAGACTTCTTAAAATCTTGTGTAAACCTCCGAAATGGTATAGAATAAAAATATCATTTTGGATGTTTAGATTATGCCAAAGTACAAAGACAGCCCGGAAGTAAGAGCTGCAAAGAAGGAAAGAAAAGAAAAGTTAAGAGAGTTTCTTCAATTACTTGATGTAGAAGATTACAGCGACCTGCGTTCGGTTTTTAAAGAAATGGTCGGAGAAGTTCTTGAAAACGGACTTGAAGCTGAGCTTGACGATGAGCTGGGATACAGCAAGTATGATTATCGAAACAAGGAACCCGAAAACAGCAGGAACGGATACAGCCGAAAATCAGTCAAAACAAGTGCCGGTTCGGTTGAGATAGCAGTACCGCGTGACAGGAACGGAGAATTTGAACCGCAGATTATCAAGAAAAACGAAACATCTCTCACCGGTGATATTGAAGAAAAGATTCTTTCAATGTATGCCAAGGGTATGACAACGAACGATATCTCGTCACACATTGAGGACATCTACGGCTTGGAGGTTTCCGACAGTCTTGTCAGCCGAATTACGGATAAAATTCTTCCGGTTGTGAAAGAATGGCAGCAAAGACCGCTTGAAAGCATTTATGCGGTAGTATTTATGGACGCAATTCATTACAATGTCCGCTGTGAAGGCAGAATCGTAAAAAAAGCCGTATACATAGCCATAGGAATCAATATGGACGGAAAAAAAGAAGTATTGGGAATGTATGTCGGCGAAAATGAAAGCGCAAAATATTGGCTTTCTATACTTAACGGTTTGAAAAATCGAGGAGTCGAAGATATTTTGATTGCCTGTATAGACGGACTTACCGGCTTCCCCGAAGCAATATCCGCCGTCTATCCAAAAACGGAAATCCAGCAGTGTATAATTCATCAGATAAGAAACAGCACGAAATATGTTTCATACAAGGATATAAAGGCGTTAATGGCAGATTTGAAAAAGGTATACGGTGCAGTGGATGAAGAAACCGCACTTTTTGAATTAGAACAGTTCTCGTCAAAATGGGATGTAAAATATCCTAAGATATCGCAGTCGTGGAAATCCCGATGGGCTGAATTATCAACGTATTTCAAGTATCCGCAGTCTGTCAGAACGCTGATATATACCACTAATTCCATAGAGAATTTCAATCGACAGCTCAGAAAAGTAACCAAAAGCAAATCCGTATTTCCGAATGACGACGCACTTTTGAAAATGCTTTATCTTGCGCAGGTTGATATCACAAAAAAATGGACAGGACGTCGCAGAGACTGGGGCGAAATTCACTCTCAGCTTGAAGTTTTCTTCGCCGACAGACTACCCGAATAGCAAAAATCCCGGTTCATATCAAGGGTAAAATGAACGGCTGTCCAAACAGCCGGGTCCCGTCAAGATTTATGCGCAAAATTATTTGCAGGCTCCGGCTGAGTGAAATCAGCCGGCAATAGAGGCGTCGTCCAGAGCCGCCTCCAAGTGCTTCATGTTCATGTATTTCTTGCTGCCCCACTGGGTGCCCGCTACATGGCGGAGCCGGGCGCAGACCAGCATCAGGGCGGAGTTCCCGTCAGGGAATGTCCCCACCACGCGGGTTCTGCGGCGGATTTCCCGGTTCAGCCGCTCGATCACGTTGTTGGTGCGGATGCGCGTCCAGTGTTCGCTGGGAAAATCGTAGTAGGTCAGCGTCTCCTCAATGCCGTCCTCGACCTTCTTGGCAGCCTCCTTCAGTTTCATGGCGCGCAGCTCGGCGACCACGGCCTTCGCCTTCTCGCGGGACGCTTTCTTGCTCTCCTGGGCGTGGATTGCCTTGAGCATTTTTACCATAATTTTGACCTTGGATTTTGGCACAACAGAGAAAACATTGCGGTAGAAATGTACCGTGCAGCGCTGGTATTTGGCATCCGGGAACACCTCGCCCACAGCCTCCAGCATCCCCATGCACTTGTCGCCAACGATGAGCTTCACGCCATCCAAGCCGCGTCCGCGGAGCCACTGGAAGAAGCTGACCCAGCTGGCCTTGTCCTCTTTCATGCCCTCGGCAGCGCCTAAAACCTCACGAAAACCGTCCTCATTCACGGCGATCGCCACCAAAACAGCTACATTTTCGTACTCTCCGCCCCAGTTGCGGCGCAGGTAGATGCCATCCACGTAGACATACGGATAGCGCCCGCCCTGCAAGGGGCGGTTGCGCCAGTCCTCGATATGAACGTAGGCTTTCTTGTTCAGCTCGCTGATGGTGGTGGGAGAGACCTTACTGCCCCACAACGCCTCGGTGATGTCCTCCACCCGGCGCACGGAGACGCCTGCCAGGTACATCTCGATGAGCGCCTCCTCCACGCTGCTCTCCCGGCGGCGATACCGCTCGATGATGGCAGTCTCGAAGGACACGCCCTTGAGGCGGGGCATATGGAGCGTGACGTCACCGGAAGT
>ERZ791885.1615-NODE-1615-length-13749-cov-1.804951_pt1 | contig 13749 bp, 8 predicted proteins | sample MGYA00510159_ERZ791885 | MGnify/ENA primary metagenome ERZ791885 (study PRJEB30046, sample SAMN00792054) | human gut metagenome | study: EMG produced TPA metagenomics assembly of the A metagenome-wide association study of gut microbiota in type 2... | reverse complement strand
CGTCATCTGTTACCAGACGATGGCCTCGCTTGATCAGCTCCAGTGCCGCCTCACTTTTACCGATACCGCTGTCTCCCATGATCAGAACACCGACTCCATAACAGTCCACCAGTACCCCGTGAATTGAAATACACGGTGCCAGTTCCACTTTCATCCAGCGGATCAGTTCTGCTGAAAAGGAAGAGGTCTGTTTATCCGTAATAAATACCGGAATATTGTTCTTCACTGCTTTCTCCAGAAATTCCGGATCCGGCTGCAGATTTCTGCAGAAAATAAAGCATGGAATCCCATAATCAAGCAGTGTATCATATATTTTCATCTTATGCTCATATTCCAGTGTCTGCAGATAAGTGTACTCTACATATCCGATAAGCTGAATCCGTTCGCAATCAAAATGATCAAAAAATCCGGCGAGCTGAAGTGCCGGACGGTTAATATCCGGAATTTTTACTTCCCGCTGTGTCATATCGACATCCGGAGTAAGATTTCTAAGTTCCATCTTCTCTATGATTTTTGTTAATGTTACTCCCATAGTCCTGTCTCCTTTTATTGTTCTTCCATCCGAGTAGCTTCTGTATCTTCCATTTCGCTTCCTCTGAAAAAATTATACACGCTTTTGGCTGATTTTTCATCCATTGATGGAATTTTTTTCAAATCTTCCACCTCTGCATTCTTAATCTCATCCAGACTGGCAAATGTCCGCATCAGTGCTTTTCTTCTCGCAGGTCCGATTCCCGGAATATCATCCAGGATCGAATGCACTTGTCCCTGACTACGCAGTTTCCGGTGAAATTCTATAGCAAATCTGTGCGCCTCATCCTGCACTCTTGTGATCAGTCGAAACCCTTCGGAATTGCGGTCGATCGGAATCTCGATATTCTGATAGTAGAGTCCTCTCGTCCGATGGTGGGCATCTTTGACCATACGGCATACCGGAATGGATATATGAAGTTCATCCAGTACTTCCAGTGCTATATTAACCTGTCCTTTTCCACCATCCATCATGATCAGATCCGGAAAAACATTAAAACTTCCCAGCTCTTTCCCGCTTTTCTGTTCCTCCAGACCATGCCGGAATCTTCTGGTGAGGACCTCACGCATACTTGCATAATCATCCGCCCCTTGCACACCCTTGATGTGGAACTTACGATAATCGTTTCGTTTCGGTTTGCCCCTCTCATAAACGATCATCGACCCTCCCGAGGCAAATCCATTGGTATTGGAAATATCATACGCCTCCATACGATGCAATCCGGTTAAGCCCAAAAGATTTTGAAGTTCTTTGACTGCACCAATCGTTCTTCCCTCTTCTCTCTTAATCCGCTCTTTATCTTTCGTCAGAACCATTCGGGCATTTTTTTCTGCCAGCTCTACCAGTTTTTCCTTTGTTCCTTTTTTCGGAATGACCAGATGTACTTTATGCTCTTTTTTCCTTGTCAGCCATTCCTCAATAATCTCATGATCTGGTATTTCCTCTGGCAACATAATCTGTCCCGGAATATATGGTGTCCCTGCATAAAATTGCTTGATAAAACTGGAAAGTATCTCTGCCTTTGTCTCCTTATCCACTAGCTTCAGATAAAAATGATCCCGCCCGATCAATCTTCCATTTCGAATAAAAAACACCTGCACAACCGCATCTTCCAAATCTTTTGATACTGCCACAATATCCCTGTCATCTCCCGCAGTGTCTGTAATTTTCTGCTTCTGTGCAATTTTCTGTACACTGTTTATCAACTCCCGATATTCAATTGCCCGCTCAAACTCCAATGCCTCTGACGCTTCTTCCATCTGTGCCTTCAACTTTTCCAGAATCGGATCATAATTGCCATTCAGAAAATGTAAGACTTCCTCTACAGACTTGCGGTATTCCTCTTTCGAAATGTATCCCTGACACGGAGCTTTGCACTGATGAATATGATAGTTCAGACATGGCCGCTCTTTTCCAATATCCTTTGGCAGTCTCCGGTTACAGCTTCGGATAAAATATAACTTTCGAATCAGTTCTATTGTGTCTTTCACTGCCCCGGCACTCGTATAGGGGCCAAAATACTTTGCCTTATCTTTCTGCACTCTTCTTGCCAACATCACTCTTGGAAATGGCTCCTGCACAGTAACTTTTATAAATGGATAAGCCTTGTCGTCCATCAACATTGTGTTATATTTGGGTCTGTGCTCTTTGATGAGATTACACTCCAGCACCAGCGCTTCCAGTTCCGAATCTGTTACGATATACTCGAATCTGGAAATGTGAGTCACCATCTGTTCTATCTTAGCCCCTTTGTTACGACTGCTCTGAAAATACTGTCGTACACGGTTTTTCAGACTGATTGCTTTTCCCACATAGATGATTTTATCTGTCTCATCATGCATCAGATAAACTCCCGGCTTGCCCGGCAGCTTTTTTAATTCTTCCTGAATATCAAACATAATTTACTCCCTGTTTTTTCAACTCAATGTAACAGAAAATACCGCCTCCCTGACAAAAATCTGATTTGCCCGGGAAACGGTATTCAAATACATTAACTTTCTGTATTACTCTTCTGCAATTCCTTCTACTTCATGGAAAATCTTCATGAATTCTTTTCCTGTGATTGTCTCTTTCTCAATCAGAAATGCTGCAATCTTATCCAGTGATTCTCTGTGTTCTGAAAGAAGTTTCTTTGCTTCCTCATAAGCTTCTTTCAGCATCTTCATAACTTCATGATCAATCTCAGAAGCTGTCTCCTGACCACAGTTCATAACCGGACGTCCGTCCAAATATCTGTTCTGGACCGATTCCAGCCCGATCAGCCCGAACTTCTCACTCATACCATATTGGGTAATCATAGCTCTTGCCACACTGGTTGCTTTCTCAATATCATTAGAAGCCCCTGTTGTCACTGTATCAAATACAATCTCTTCTGCAGCACGTCCTCCGAGCATTCCAACTAACATAGCCTGCAGTTCTTTCTTTGTATTCAGAAACTTTTCTTCTTCCGGAGTCTGCATAACATATCCAAGTGCTCCCATCGTACGCGGTACGATCGTAATCTTCTGAACTGGCTCAGAATCCTTCTGCAACGCACTGACAAGCGCATGTCCGACTTCATGGTAAGATACAATCTTTCGCTCTTCCTGGTTCATCACACGGTCTTTCTTTTCTTTACCTACCAGCACAACTTCCACTGCTTCAAAAAGATCTGCCTGTGATACGGCATTTCTTCCATTCTTAACTGCGTTGATTGCGGCTTCATTGATCATATTTGCAAGATCTGAGCCAACTGCTCCGGAAGTTGCAAGTGCGATTGCTTCCAGATCAACCGTCTCATCCATCTTCACGTCTTTAGAATGCACTTTCAGTACTTCCACACGTCCTTTAAGATCCGGTCGTTCCACAATAATACGACGGTCAAAACGTCCTGGTCTTAAAAGTGCCGGATCCAGAATCTCCGGACGGTTCGTGGCTGCCAGAAGAACAAGACCTTTGTTACTTTCAAATCCATCCATCTCAGCCAGAAGCTGGTTCAATGTCTGCTCACGCTCATCGTTACCGCCCATCTGTGTATCACGGCTCTTACCAATTGCATCAATCTCGTCAATGAAAATAATACATGGTGCCATCTGCTGTGCCTGCTTAAACAAGTCTCGGACTCTGGATGCTCCGACACCGACATACATCTCTACAAATGCAGATCCACTCAATGAAAAAAACGGTACTTTTGCCTCTCCTGCAACTGCTTTTGCCAAAAGTGTCTTACCTGTTCCCGGAGGTCCTACAAGCAGTGCTCCTTTTGGAAGCTTTGCTCCTACGCTTGTATATTTTCCCGGATTGTGCAGGAAATCTACAACTTCCTGCAAAGATTCCTTTGCCTCATCCTGCCCTGCTACATCCTTAAATGTAACACCGGTCTGTTTTTCCACATACATCTTGGCATTACTCTTGCCAATTCCCATCATGCCTCCGCCTTTCGACATCTTACGGGTCATCCATACGATCAGTGCAATAAATATGACAATCGGAATGATATTCATAGCATACTGGGCAACAATTGCAGAAGTTGTATCCGGTACCTCCTGATTGAAATCAATCTTTGCTTTTTCCAGTTTCTCCACCAATTGATCATCATTCATCCGGCCTGTGTAATATTCCTTGTTGACCTTATCTCCACTTTCTTTCTTTGCCGTGATCAGAATCCTGTCACTCTTAATTTCAACTTTCTCGACCTTCTTCTCATCAATCATCTTCAGGAACTTGTTATAAGTAATTTCCTGGTCACTGTCCACTCCCTGAAACTGATACATAGCAAATACCAAAAGTGCCGTCAGCATCGTAATCAGTATGACAAAAGAAAAGCCTTGTTTGTTATTTTTATTATTATCCTTGTTTCCGTTCTGGTTGTCCATTTTTCTCCTCCTGTGTCACTCTCCATTATACGGACAGCCTTGTTAGAAATCAATAAAAACATTATGAAAAGATTGTAAACTAACCATAATATGTAGTATACTTTTTCTGTGGTTTTTCATGCCTGAATTTTTCTGTATATTTCAGAACAGTTCCGGCATATGAACGATAGAACTCATAATATAATACAGAGGACAAGAGAGGATTTATTCATTATGAAAATTGGTTTTGACAATGACAAGTATCTGCAGATGCAGTCTGCCCACATTAAAGAGCGAATCAGTCAGTTTGACAATAAGCTCTATCTGGAATTTGGAGGCAAATTATTTGACGATTATCACGCTTCCCGTGTACTGCCTGGATTTCAACCTGACAGTAAGCTCCGTATGCTGGACAAGCTTTCCGATCAGGCAGAAATTATCATCGTGATCAGCGCCGAAGACATCGAGCGCAACAAAATCCGTGGAGATCTTGGAATCACTTATGATTCTGATGTTCTCCGCCTGATGAACATTTACCGTGATCGCGGGCTTTATGTCGGCAGTGTTGTTATTACAAAATACAGTAACCAGGAAAGTGCTTCCTTATTTAAAGCCCGCCTGGAGAAAATGGGCATCCGTGTATACTGCCACTACTTGATTGCAGGATATCCGACCAACATTCCGATCATTGTAAGTGAGAACGGTTATGGAAAAAATGATTATATTGAAACTTCCAGACCACTGGTCGTTGTGACTGCTCCCGGACCAGGAAGTGGAAAAATGGCTGTCTGCCTCTCCCAGCTCTATCACGAACTGGAACGCGGAATCCGTGCCGGTTATGCCAAGTTTGAGACATTTCCTATCTGGAATATCCCGCTGAAGCATCCGGTCAACTTAGCTTATGAAGCAGCCACTGCAGATCTGAACGATGTAAATATGATCGATCCATTCCATCTTGAAGCTTATGGCGAGACAACCGTTAACTATAACCGTGATGTAGAGATTTTTCCTGTATTAAATGCAATTTTCCAACGCATTTACGGAGAAAGCCCTTACAAATCACCAACAGACATGGGAGTGAACATGGCCGGAAACTGTATCTGTGATGATGAAGCGTGCCGCGAAGCTTCCAAACAGGAAATTTTACGCAGATATTACGAATCCCTGCGCCGTCTTCTTCTTGGTCAGTGCTCCGACAATGAAGTCTATACCATCGAAATGTTGATGAACCAGGCTGGTGTTACTATCCATGACCGCAAAGTTGTTGACGCTGCCCTTGAATACGAGAAAATAACTAATGGTCCTGCTGCTGCTATCGAACTTCATGACGGACGCATTATAAAAGGAAAGACTTCCAAACTGCTCGGAGCAACTGCTGCCATGCTGCTTAATGCCCTGAAAGATCTGGCTGGCATCGAACATTCCTGCCATGTCATTTCACCGGAAGCCATCGAACCAATCCAAACATTAAAGACAAAGTATCTCGGAAACAAGAATCCACGCCTTCATACTGATGAAGTTCTCATTGCTCTTTCTGTAAGCGCAGCTTCTAATCCACTTGCAAAGAAAGCACTAGAACAGCTTCCAAATCTTGCAGGATGCCAGGCACATACTTCCGTCATGGTAAGCTCTGTAGACATTAAACAGTTAAAGCGCCTTTCTATTCAGGCAACTTATGAAGCAAAATATGAAAAAAGAGACTAAAATCTCTGTATTTTTTAATAAAAAAGGTGTATACTTTTAAAGTATTTTTTGAGATATGTTTTTTGGGGGACATGCTTGAACATATTTTTTCATTCTAAGGAGGACATTATGGCAGTAAAATATGTATTTGTTACAGGTGGTGTCGTATCAGGACTTGGAAAAGGAATCACTGCTGCATCTTTAGGTCGTCTTCTGAAAGCTCGTGGTTATACCGTGACTATGCAGAAATTTGACCCTTATATCAACATTGATCCAGGTACTATGAACCCGGTACAACATGGCGAAGTATTTGTAACTGATGACGGAACTGAGACAGACCTTGATCTTGGTCATTATGAGCGTTTTATCGATGAAAGTCTCGGCAAAAATTCCAACGTTACGACCGGTAAAGTCTACTGGTCCGTACTTCAAAAAGAAAGACGCGGAGATTTCGGTGGAGGAACTGTACAGGTTATTCCTCATATTACTAACGAAATAAAATCTCGCTTTTATCGCAATCCTGCTGCTGAGAATACAGAAGTAGCAATCATTGAAGTCGGAGGAACTGTAGGCGATATCGAAAGTCAGCCATTTTTGGAAGCCATTCGTCAGTTCCAGCATGAAAAAGGACATGACAATGTAATTCTCATTCATGTTACATTAATTCCATACCTGAAAGCATCTCAAGAGATGAAAACTAAACCAACACAAGCTAGTGTAAAAGAACTGCAGGGCATGGGAATTCAGCCAGATATCCTTGTATGTCGTTCTGAATATCCACTTGGAACAGGAATTAAAGATAAACTTGCTCTGTTTTGTAATGTTCCTGCAAATCACGTATTGCAGAATCTGGACGTTGAATATTTATATGAAGCTCCACTTGCAATGGAAGAAGAACATCTGGCTCAGGTAGTATGCGAATGCTTGCACTTAAATTGTCCGGAACCAGATTTAAAAGACTGGAAAGAAATGGTGAACTATCTGCGAAATCCAAACACAGAAGTAACCGTCGCACTTGTCGGAAAATACACACAGCTTCATGATGCTTATATCAGTGTTGTAGAAGCACTCAAACATGGTGGAATTTTCAGCCGCGCTACTGTCAATATCAAGTGGGTAGATTCTGAACTGGTAACTGCAGATAATGTTGATGAAATTCTTGGCGATGTCAGGGGTATTCTTGTTCCAGGTGGTTTTGGCAATCGTGGAATTGACGGTATGCTTGAAGCGATCAAATATGCTCGCACACACAATATTCCATTCCTGGGGCTCTGCCTTGGAATGCAGTTATCCATCGTTGAATTTGCAAGAGACGTCATTGGATACAATGATGCTCACAGCGCTGAATTAGATCCAGATACTACACATCCGGTCATTCATATCATGCCAGAACAAATTGATGTAGAAAATATCGGTGGAACATTAAGACTTGGCTCTTACCCATGTGTTTTAAATAAAGACTCCAAAGCATATAAGCTGTACGGATCTGAAGAAATTCAGGAACGCCACCGTCATCGTTATGAGGTAAATAATGATTACCGCGATGTACTGACTCAAAATGGTATGCTATTATCCGGACTTTCTCCGGATGGACGTATTGTAGAGATGGTAGAGATTCCAGATCATCCTTGGTTCATCGCGACCCAGGCTCATCCAGAATTAAAATCCCGTCCAAACAGACCACACCCATTGTTCCGTGGATTTATTGAAGCATCTCTGGAATATCAAAAAGAACATAAATAAATCACTTGCAGTATATAACTGCTGGAAAATAGACAATTCCAAAATAGGGAGGGTTTGACTTGTACCGAGTCAAACCCTCCCTGAACTTTTATATTTCTAGTAAATCACTCTTTATTATTTAATCTCTACCTGATTCTGCGCTGCGACCAGATGTGCTGCACCATACTTCTCACGAAGCTTTGGCTTTTCAATCTTTCCAGTAGGATTTCTAGGAACCTTTGCAAAAATCAGCTTACGAGGTCTCTTGTATCTTGGAAGTTTCTTGCAGAATTCATCAATTTCCTCCTCTGTGCACTCTACACCAGGTTTTAACTCAATAATTGCTGCTGAAATTTCTCCCAGTCTATGATCTGGAAGTCCGATAACTGCCACATCCAGAATTTTATTATTGGTACGAAGAAAATCTTCAATCTGTACCGGATAAATATTCTCTCCGCCACTGATAATGACGTCTTTCTTACGGTCAACTAGATAGATAAATCCATCTTCATCTTCCATTGCCATATCTCCAGTATACAACCAGCCATCATGAAGTACTTCAGCCGTTGCTTTTTCATCTTTATAATAGCAAGTCATGACTCCCGGACCTTTGACTGCCAGCTCTCCAGTTTCGCCCTGTGCGACCAGATTTCCATTCTCATCGATAATCTTTGTCTCCCAGCCAAATCCTGCTTTACCGATCGCACCGACTTTATCAATATGATCCAATCCGAGATGCACACATCCAGGTCCAATAGATTCACTCAATCCATAGTTTGTATCATATTTATGATTTGGGAAATATTCCTTCCAGTGACGAATCAGACTTGGCGGTACCGGCTGCGCACCGATATGCATAAGTCTCCACTGCTCCAGATCATAATCCTTCAAATCTACATCTTTGTTATCAATTGCAAGAAGTAAATCCTGTGCCCACGGTACGAGCAGCCATACGATAGTACATTTTTCCTCTGAAACTGCACGAAGAATTGTCTTCGGATTCGTTCCTTTCAAAAGGACTGCCTTTCCACCTGTCAAAAGACTTCCAAACCAATGCATCTTAGCCCCTGTATGGTAAAGTGGCGGAATACATAAAAACACATCGTCCTTTGTCTGTCCATGATGATTCTGCTCTACTCGTGCAGCATGCATCAGAGATTCATGATTATGTAAAATTGCTTTTGGAAATCCTGTTGTTCCAGAAGAAAAATAAATTGCTGCATCATCTTCATCTACAATGTCAATCTTTGGTGACTGACTGGAACAATTTGCTGTATGCGAAGTATAATCTTCTGCAAATCCCGGACAGCCATCGCCTACAAAATACAGAAGTCTTCCTCTTCCGATATCGTCCGCAATCTCCTCCACACGTCCGATAAATTCCGGTCCGAACACTAAAATATCTCCATCCGCCAGTTCTACACAATATTTAATCTCATCGGCTGAATAACGGAAGTTCAGCGGTACTGCCAAAGCTCCCGTTTTCAGAATACCAAAATAAATCGGCAGCCACTCCAGACAATTCATCAAAAGGATTCCGACCTTGTCCCCTTTTTGGACTCCGCGTTCCAGAAGCAGATTTGCAAATCGATTTGCTTTCTCATTGAATACATTCCATGTAATTTCGCGTCTGTAATATGGTGCACGGGATGGTTCAATCAAATCATACTCCTTCCACGTGCTCCTTTTTGTCTCTGGCATCTCTGGATTAATCTCTACCAGACAGACGTCATCGCCGTACAGGCGACAATTTTTCTCCAAAATATCCGTAATAGGCATTGCTAATTATTCCCCTTTCTGGCACAAAGCTTCAAATGATTTCAATTATCCTCTTTCCATACTGAAATTTCAAAATCCTTTATAGCTTTGACGCTTTAGCGCTTTTACCCGATAAAGTATATGATATCGGATTTCAAGGAAAATGTCAACGTTTCCACAGAATCTTTCCATCTTAGTTTCCACATTCTAATTTCTGTTGAATCTTTCCATCTTAGTCTTCAATGATTTCTTCATTGTAACCTTCTTCATAATATTTGATCAACGCTTGTGTTCCAAGATCACCATACCCTTCTGCTTCCAAAACTTCATAATTTGCAAGTGTCTGACTAAGCACATCCAAATCCAGCTCACACTGATTTGCCTCAATCAAAGCAATCTTCATATCCTTAATAAAATGTTTCATAAAAAATCCAGGAGTATAATCTCCGTGTAGTATCTTCTCTCCAAAGAAATCTAGCTGCTTACTTCCGGCTGCTCCTGTCGCAACAGATTTTAATACAGTCTCACAATCCAAATCTTTTGCTTTTGCATAGCTAAGTGCCTCACAAAGTCCTGACATGGTTCCGGCAATCATGATCTGATTCACCATCTTGGCATGCTGTCCACATCCAGCTTCTCCCTGATAATTGATATTCGTTCCCATAGCTTCAAATAACGGCATACAAGCCTCATAATCTTCCTTGTTGCCACCGACCAGAATAGAAAGTGTTCCTGCCTTTGCTCCTGTATCACCTCCGGTCACCGGTGCATCTACAACATGAACTCCTTTCTTTTTACCTTCGTCATATATTTTCTTGGAAATCATCGGACTGGTCGTTGTCATATCAATCAGATACATTCCTTTCTCTGCCTGATCCATAATATTTCCTTCATCAAAATAAACTTCTTCCACATCCTGAGGAAATCCTACCATCGTAATCACAGCTTCACTTGCTCTTACACATTCTCCAATCGTCTCATGAAAGATAGCACCTTCCTCTATCACATCATTCACTTTACTCTTTGTTCTTGCATATATATGTAGTTCAAATCCCGCTTTCATAAGATTTTTGACCATGGACTTCCCCATGATTCCAACACCGATAAATCCGATTTTCTTCATAGTCTTTCTCCTGTTTCTTCTATTATATGTATTCAAGAATGCTTTCAAAGTTCTTTCTGTGACTCTGAATTGTATTCTGTGGGGGGAGCATACAAATACTCCCCATTTCATTCAGAATACGCCATATGTTTTATAATGTCAATTATATGTTTCTCTATTATGCCCCCACCATTTGCCAAACAAACTACTGTTTAAGATTCTGTTACAATTTATAAATACACTTCATTAAAGCAACACCTGTTTTACAACACTGAATATACTATATAACATAAAAAATCATTAACGGAGGACTGTATGATAAAACGTATTTCTGTACTTCTTTTACTTCTTGCATTGTCGATGACAGCTCTCTTTGGCTGTTCCCAGACAAAAGAGACAAAACATGCTTCAGCCATTATAAACACTGATAAAACAAACAAAGAAGAAAACCTTATACCAGTAACACTTAATGAAGTAGCTCATTCTATCTTTTATGCACCTATGTATGTTGCTATTGAAAAAGGTTATTTTGAAGAAGAAGGTATTAATCTTGACCTGGTCACAGGATTTGGTGCTGATAAGACCATGACCGCAGTCATATCCGGAACCGCCGATATTGGATTTATGGGGTCTGAAGCTTCAATTTATGCTTACAATGAAGGAGCCAATGATTATGTCGTGAACTTTGCACAACTTACACAACGCGCAGGAAATTTTCTGGTAGCAAGAGAAGAAATCCCCGACTTTCATTGGACTGATTTGAAAGATAAAAAAGTACTTGGTGGACGAAAAGGTGGCATGCCAGAAATGGTATTTGAGTATATTTTAAGGCAAAATGGGATTGATCCTTCGAAAGATCTGATTATAGATCAGAGCATTGATTTTGGCTCTACAGCAGCAGCATTTGCAGAAGGAAATGCTGATTTTACAGTTGAGTTCGAACCAGGAGCCACAAATTTGGAAAAAGAGGAAAAGGGATATGTAGTTGCTTCTCTCGGTACAGACAGCGGCTATGTACCTTATACTGCATTTTCAGCAAAGAAAAGTTATATCGAGAAGAATGCAGATGTAATTCAAGGATTTACAGATGCATTGCAAAAAGGTATGGATTATGTACAGAAACATACACCAAAGGAAATTGCAGAAGCAATTGCACCTCAGTTTAAAGAAACAAATCTTAATACAATTGAAACAATTGTGAACCGTTATTATGAACAGGACACATGGAAAGATAACCTCATATTTGAGAAAAAAAGTTTTGAACTTTTACAAGACATTCTGGAAAGCGCAGAAGAACTTGACACACGCGCACCGTACAATAAACTGGTAACGACTACATTTGCCGAAAAAGCAGCCAAATAATTTCAATATTATCTGAATCACTATTACTCTTTAATTAAGCAAAGGAAACGGCAAACCATGGCAGAGTTCGTCGTTTCCTTTGTTAACATATCTACTATATCTCATCTACTATTTTCCACTAATTCAAACAATTTTACTCGCTTTTTTCGTGTATTTCATATATAATAAATACCATGACTAGGGCAGGCTTGTCTTAGTACTTTTTATTGGGGGATTTTTTTATGCAACAAAAAGATCGTAAACAAATGTACAGACAGCAAACTATGGGCTACTTCATCAATGCTGCATTGGAGATCATTGAAGAAGAAGGTATCGACAGCTTATCTATTCGGAAAACTGCAGAAAAAGCCGGCTATAACAGTGCGACTCTTTATCATTATTTTTCAGATTTTGAAGAACTGAGAATTTTTTCAGCTATGAAATATCTGGATCAATATGCTAAGGATCTGCCAGCCTACTTAGAACCGGTTACAAGGCCACTTGAAAGATATCTGAAAATTTGGGAATGCTTCTGTCTCCACTCCTTCTCACATCCAGACATTTTCTGGCTGCTATTCTTTAAGCATGCAGATACGAACTGGGATTTTTCCTACTATTTTCACGCTTATTATGATATTTTTCCTGAAAGTTGGAGTGAAGATGCTGCAAATTACAAAAATATGCTTTCATCTGCTAATTTCTCAGAACGTGAATTTTTATCATTGACTGATTCTTTGAATAAAGAGAATATTTTTCTCCCGGAATCAGACATTCACAATCTGGCAACAATGAATATCATGCTTTATCGTGGTATGTTAGAGACATTACGGGAAGACTCTGAATATTTGACAATTGAAGAAGCGACTGCGACAACTGTTTCGTTTATCCGCAGAGCGCTTACATCCTATAATATTGATTTAGATAAAAACACTTATTAAAACCCATATACAAACATTGTCGTTTTACAAAATTGTTTAATCAAAAGAGCTGAAGGATTCGAATTCTTCAGCTCTTTTCTCACCTGATATATCCAAGAATGCTCCACACATTCCTTCTTCAGCTTTTTGTATTTAATTATTTTGAAAAAAACATTTTCACTATGCCTTTTCTTCCTTCAACACTTTAATAAATGCTGCAATCGTTCCAAACATTACAAAGATAAATAAGAACGCTGCTACAAGTGAGATTGTCTGAAGCGGTTTCAATCCACCAGCCATCAGAAGTCCGATCGCCATAACTGACTGGATAACTCCCCAGAGAATCTTTCTGCCATTTGGGGGATTGATTGCACCGTCCGTTGACAGCATAGACAGTACATAAACTCCTGAATTTGCAGATGTTACAAAGAATGCACACAAGGATACCAAGGCTACCAGTGATAAAATAAATCCAAGCGGATATTGTCCAAGCACTACGAAAAGTCCAACCTCCGGTGTTGCTACCGCTTCCTGGAGCTTTTCAATCGCCATAAGACCTTTTTCTCCAAGGTTGATACCAAGGTTACCAAATACTGCACCCCAAATACAGGAAGCAATTGTCGGTACAAGTACTACACCAAGTACAAATTCTCGAATAGTCCGTCCTTTAGAGATACGTGCTACAAATACTCCAACGAACGGTGCCCATGCAATGAACCATGCCCAGTAGAACAATCTCCAGCTTCCAAACCAACTATTGTCACTATAAGAATTAATCTTAAGTGCAGTTGGAATAAAATTACCGATATACTGACCCATACCATTTACAAAGGCATTCAAAGTCTCTACTTTTGGTCCCAC
>ERZ791885.1613-NODE-1613-length-13756-cov-8.536019_pt1 | contig 13756 bp, 13 predicted proteins | sample MGYA00510159_ERZ791885 | MGnify/ENA primary metagenome ERZ791885 (study PRJEB30046, sample SAMN00792054) | human gut metagenome | study: EMG produced TPA metagenomics assembly of the A metagenome-wide association study of gut microbiota in type 2... | reverse complement strand
ATGGCGCAGTGGACGTATTAAGGAATGGAAAATTCAATCATCGGCTGCTGTGCGAACTGATCGTGCATGAGAATTTCCGGCGGTTCATGACCGATCTGGAAATCTATGTGGATGGATATGTCAGCGCAAACATTCAAAACCTCAATGCTGGTCTGGAAGCGACCCGGCAAATGCTGAAAAAGAAGTATGCAGCAGATGAAAACGATCTATACATGAGCACCTTGAAGCTGGGGCAGATCGATGAAGATGAGTACTTTGGCCGGGTCTTGTATGACGAGTTGGTGGCTATCCTGAAGAACATCAAGACGGAACACCGCAAGGACAAGACCACTTCGGATGGTGCGATGGTCGATAACTTGATGAAGGAACTGGAGGATGCACAGAAACTTGAAGGGTCTGCGGATGAAAAGAAGATCCGAACGGCATTGAAGGCAATCGGCATCAACTACGATAAGCTGACAGAGGATGAAAGAAAGCTGATAAAAAAGATCCTTTATAAAACGGCAATGCTAAAACCGGGGACACTTGCAGGCAACCGGGGCAAGCACAGACGCTGATTATTTGCCCTGCAGCTTATAGGGTGCGCTGCTGCGGCAGGAAGGGGAACGTACACCATTGGTTCCTCTGCAAGCCTGCGCTGGGTGGGCAGAGACTGTCAACTGCTACGCCCATCCGCGCATCCTTCTGCCGCAGAACAGGTGCTTGCCGGAGCCTCTCGCAGCCCCTTTTCCGCGTCAGCCGGAACCAAGGTGTAACACACTAGACTTTGCAAGCAAAGTCGTGTGCCAAAGGGGTGCTGCGGCCCCTTTGGAAACCCAAGAGAAACGCCCATCAACTGCGCTGCTCGTCCTCGGCCAGTGCGTTGATCCGCTTGCCCATGGCCTTGACCAGCGGAACGACGAGCGCATTCCCCATGGTGAAATAGCGCAGTCGTTCCGGCATCCCGGCTGTCCAATCATCCGGGAAGCCGTTGAGCCGTTCGCATTCGATGGGCGTTAGCGTACGCAGACGTTGGGTCTGTGGGTCTGCGACTACATGGGTGCTGCGGGAAACGGAGCCTTCGCTGGTGAGCATCGTGCGGGCAGGAAGGTCGGAACGATCGGGGAACGCCATGGAACCTTCCGAAAAGAAATAAGTAGAACCGTTCCTGCGGTGGCGGGTCTCCTGCTTTGCGCCCTTGAGATACCGCCAGTGGTCGATGTCGGCGGCGGAAAGGAAATATCGCTCTGCAAGTGGGGTGATTTCCAACACGGAGCAGAGCGGCTTATATGGGAATTGAAGGGGGATGCTCTCGACGGAATAAAAGCGTCCGTTGACCATAAGCCCGGAGGTGTAGAAGTGGCAGGATTGTGCGGCAGACAGATCCTTCAAGTCGAGGTAACGAAACTCATCGAGCCATCCCTCGCTGTATTTCCGTTCAAAGCCATACAAGGGGAAGATGGGAGCAAAGAAGCCGTCCTGCAGGAGCAACTGATGGGCACCCTTCAGACCCTCCACACAGATGAGCTCTGCCGCTTTTCGGAACAGGGCGGTATCGTTTCGGAAGGCAAAGAGAAAGGTGCGCCGCCTGCGCTGTGCTTCGCCATAGTCGGCGGCATTTATCACCCGCCATTCAACGGCATAGCCTGCTTCATAGAAGCACCGCAGGATGATGGAAAAATCACGCCCTTTTTGCCATGCCGGAGATTTGATGAGCCGGTCTACGTTTTCCAAAAGGACATAGCGAGGCTTGTGTGCCCGTAGGATAGCGTTGATCTCCCACCAAAGAACGCCCTTCTTCCCTTCTATCCCTCGTGCGCCCTTTTTGGCGATGGAGTAATCCTGACAGGGAAAGCCACCGACCAAAAGGTCGTGTGGAGGAATGTTTCCTTTGGCGGTCACGATGTCCTGACAAACGTGTTCTGTGCGATGCCCGAAATGCCGTTCGTAGCACTCGAAAGCAAATTGGGAACGCATGGATGGTTCCCACTGATTCGCCCAGACAGTTTGAAAGCAGGAGGAAGCCTGCTCCAGCCCAAGGCGAAAGCCGCCGACCCCGGCGAAAAGCTCAACAACACGGATATTCTCCATGATAGGGCACCTCTTGATTGTGGCGAAAAAGCATAAAAACCAAGGCCGACTAAGCAGCCTTGGTTTTTGTTATAAGATGTCCAGTAATTGCTTGCCCATTTGGGTGATGAGCGGAACGACAAGGGCATTGCCCATGATGAAGTAACGCTGACGCTTCGGCATCCCAGTGTCGGTCCAGCCCGTCGGGAAACCGTTCATGCGTTCGCACTCCTCCGGCAGCAGGATGCGCAACTTCCCTGTTTTAGGGTCGGTGATCGCATGGGAGCTGCGGTTCTTGGTGCCCTCACTGGTGAGCATCGTACGACCGGGACGGTCGAGAGGGTCTGGGAACGCAATGGGACCTTCGGAAAAGGTGTAGGAGTAGCCGGTCTTGGAAGTGCGCTCGATGGTCTTGGCACCCTTCATGTACTTCCACTTTTCCAGATCCTCGTCCTCGATGAAGAAGCTCTTGTCGATATCGCCGTTGACAACGATCTCGCCAAGCAGCATCGGCTCCTTGCCGTTCGGGACGGCTTCCAGAGAGAAGATCTTACCGTTGCACAGCACACCGCTGTTGTAGAAAGCGGCTCTGAAACGGTTCGTTACATCAACAGTGTCGGTATATTCATTGAAATCGACGGTGGTCACTTTCTTAGGGTCTGCGACCTCAGAATGCACCGGGAATGCATGGGCAAAGAAGCCCTCCTGCATCAGCCAGACACGACCGTCCTTTGTGTCCGCAGAGAAACACGAGGTCATACGCTCATACTGTTTGGTGGTGTTCTTGAATGCAAAGATGAAGGTGCGCCGTCTGCGCTGGACGCAGCCATAGTCTGCGGCATTGATCACACGCCATTCGATTCCATAGCCTTCTTCCTGCAAGCACTTCAGGATGATGCCAAAATCACGGCCCCGCTGGGATGCGGGAGATTTCAGCAGGCGGTCCACATTCTCCAGCAGAACGTAGTTGGGATGGTTCTTTTGGATGATCTGATAGATGGACCACCAGAGGACGCCCTTTTTGCCCTCGATGCCCTTAGCACCGGTGCTGGCAACAGAGTAGTCCTGACAGGGAAAGCCACCCACCAGAAGGTCGTGCGGCGGCACTTGGTCTATCACGGTGGCGATATCTGCATTTACACAGTGGGAATCTTCGCCAAAATTTTTGTCGTAGCACTTATAAGCCCATTGACCAGCTTGGCCGGGTTCCCATTGGTTTGCCCAAATCGTCTTAAATCTTTCGGAACAACGCTCTAATCCAACGCGGAAACCGCCGACGCCGGCAAATAGCTCCACAACACGAATATCGCTATTTGCTGACACTTTCATAACACCCCATTCTGTGATATACTTAAATCTAAGTATACACTTTTTTGAGAAAAAGATCAACCACTTTTTGCGATTTTGACCGTTTTCTCACCATTATTATAGCAAAAACCTACCGAGGGATCAACCCCTAAAATTGGAGGGTAAGTCATGGAGCAGCGGAAGTACAAAACGAAGGCGGAAGTTCTCGCTCGTGGGCAGGAAGCAGTCGGCAAAACGCTGGGCGAGATTGACAAGACTGGGCGCATCGCAACAGGCAAAGGTGCCATTGGTACCGTTGTGGAGGAAAGCTGGTTTGGATATAAGCCCAACAGCAACCCGGCTCCCGATTTTGAGGAAGCGGGCGTTGAATTGAAGGTGACGCCCTATCGGCAGACCCCTCGTGGCATTCAGGCCAAGGAGCGGTTGGTCTGCGATATGCTGAACTATGATGAGGAATACTACAAGACCTTCGAGACCAGTGCATTCTGGGTGAAGTGTGCTTGTATGCTGCTGATGTCCTATGAACACCGGGATGGGGTACCCAAGGTCGACTTTACGATCGACAAGGCAGTGCTGTTTCAGTTCCCGGACGAGGATCTGGAGGTCATCCGCAATGACTGGAAGATCCTGATGGATAAGATCAAGGCGGGACAGGCGCACCTGATCAGTGAGGGTGACACCATGTATCTGGCGGCGTGCCCGAAAGGCCGCAACTCGCAGGATACCCGGTCGCAGCCGTTTAGTCCTATCCCTGCCATGAAGCGGGCGTACTCGCTGAAGTCCAGCTACATGACGCAGATCCTGCGGCGGTACATTTTCGGCGATGAACCCTGCGAGAAGATCATCAAAGACCCAGCAGCGTTAAGAACGACCAGTTTTGAGGACTGGTTCATCGCAAAAGTGCGGCCTTATGTAGGGATGAGCAGGACGGAACTTAAGGCACGGCTGGGCGTGGAAACGAATGCCAAGAACCTCAACGAGCTTTTAGTGGCAGCGATGCTTGGCGTGAAAGGGCATCTGTCGAACACAGAGGAATTCCAAAAGGCAGGCATCCAACTCAAGACCATCGCCATTGAACCGAATGGCAGTATAAAAGAGAGTATGTCTTTCCCTGTGATGAACTTCTGTGCAATGATGAACGAAACATGGGAAGAGTCTGCGCTCTATGACCTTCTTGCACCGACCAAATTCCTGTTCATCATCTTCCAAAAGTCGAGGGACGGCGAGTGCTACTTCCAGAGGGTGAAATTCTGGAATATCCCGGCAGAGGATCTGGAAGAGGTACATCGTGTGTGGCAGCGTACGGTCGATACCCTGCGGGAGGGCGTTCACATCTGGAAAGATGCCAGCGGGCGGAATCGCAATAACTTGCCCAAGGCGTCGGAAAGCCGTGTGGCGCACGTTCGTCCCCATGGAAAGGACAGCACGGACACGGCTCCCCTGCCTACTGGTGGCACGATGACGAAGCAGTGCTTCTGGCTGAACAATTCGTATGTTGCGGAGCAGATAAAGGAATAAAAGACGAGGAGGAAACATCTGTGAGATTCAGAACGTACTCCCATAGATTTGCAGATGCTATTATCGAGCATGATGAACAGCTGAATCGTAGATATAATGAGTTTGTTGGCGCATTGGCTAGCATCACAGACGAGGAACTTATTGCGGATTTTGAACAAAGAAGAGATGCACATTTGCGGCGCAATAGTAATTTCAAGTCGATGACACCAAGTATCAATGCAATATTAAAGGCAAAAATGCAGCAGATTCCGGGATGGCAGTGTGAGGTCGATATTTTCAATGACCAGACAGGTGCTATTGGAAATACAGAATGGCGGCTGGATTTTGCCTGCGATGATGCACTTTGTGTCGAAGTGGCATTTAACCATGGTGAGGCGATTGCGTGGAATCTGATAAAGCCTGTTCTTTCCTGCGAACTGAACCATGTTCAAAAAGCGGTTCAGGGAAAGGTGGGGATCTATGTGTGTGCAACTGATGCCATGAAAGTGGCAGCTAATATAGATTCCGCCAGCGGTTCATTTGAAAAGGTACTAAGATATCTACCGCCTATGATGAACCAGCTTACTGTTCCTATGATGATAATTGGACTCGAACCGTTTGAAACATTCTATGTTAGTAGAGAAAAACAAGTTGTAAGGCTTCCTGTTTGAGCAGAATTGTTCACATGAAACATCCAAAATCATATGATACGACCCCGGAAACATCCAAACGGATGTCTCGTGTCCACCTGAAGCAAGGCAAGGCGGAAGTGCTTTTGGCAAAGCGTCTGTGGCATCTGGGGTTTCGGTATAGGCTGAACGATAAGCGGCTCCCCGGCTCTCCCGATATCGCCATCCTAAAATATAATATCGCCATCTTCGTGGACGGCGAGTTTTGGCATGGGCAGAACTGGGAGAAACGCAAGCCAAAGCTGAAACGTAACCGGGAGTACTGGATAGCCAAAATTGAGGAGAATATCGCACGAGATATTCGAGTAGATCAGGACTTGCGAAATCTAGGCTGGGAACCGATTCATTTTTGGTCAAAAGAAGTATTGAGCCAGCTTGACGGCTGTCTTGAAGACATTGAGGAGTTGATATGCCGACGTAAGGCAGAAATGATTATTTTGGATACTGATATTTCAAACGACTGGTTCTTGGATGAATAAAAAGATCATAGAAGAGTAGAAAGAAGGCTAGCTAGAGCTATGGGAACTCGTGTTGTCAAAAATTATCCGTCCCCTCGATTGATGGAAACGATCGGCGCTACAAATCAGACCCCTCCGGAAGCGATAGGTGAACTTGTTGCAAACTGCTTCGATGCTCGTTGCGGCAATGAAAAGCTGACCATAACGATCGATATGTGTGGTGGACAGGTTGCAGTTATTGATGACGGCAAAGGAATGACTGCGGAGATACTCGAAAAGGCGGTATGTATCGCTGAGGATATGTCCAACCATATTGAACGAGGAGAGAACGCCAAGGGACATTTTGGCATGGGTTTCAAAACATCTTGCTCTACCCTTGGTCGTTTTTACGAAATCTATACACGTCCCATAGGTCAGGATATTGAGTACCATACGTCCTTTGATATCAGTGAGTATACCAAACGTGATTCGGGTGCAGATGCGTGGGATGTTACGATCGAGGATCGAAAGCAGTTTGCGGCTTCTCCGTTGGGGTCGGCGCAGCACGGATCGGCATTTGTTATAACAAGGCTGAGAACAGATAAAGGAAAAAATTATGCCAGTGCGGTGCTGGCATATTTAGGAGAAGCGTTTAAGCCGCATCTTGAACACGGAGATGAAATATTTGTCGAGTATGATTCTGGGGAGGGCAGAGAAAGAAAAAAAGCTATCCCCAAGCCGTATAATTTTATCAAGGGGTCGAAAGTTGAAATCAATGAAACCTTCGGTGAAAATGGCAAGTACCGTATCACGGGATGGATGGCATTAGACAGCACTACACATAACGATGGTCTTTATGGATTTAATATCTATCGACACGACCAGCTTGTCGAAAAATTCAACAAAACATGGTTTGCAGCGCACCTGATGACGAGTCGTATCATAGGCGAGGTCAATATGGACTTTTTGGAGGCGACATTCTATAAACAGGGCGTTCAACAATCGCAAGAGTGGCTAGCGGTCGCTGCACACATGAAGGAGTACTTAAAAGGTATCGTAGCTGCCTCTCGTTCCATCAGCCGAAAGGGTAATATCAATAACCCTGCAGAGAGAAAGAAGATCATAGCGGAACTTCATAACGATTATGGTATCGAATCTCCGGAGGGAACGGAGGATGTTGCGGAGGTGCCTGAAAAGGAAAAAGCAAAAAAGAGCAGCATCAACGACAGCATAAAAGCAGTGGTTGCCGAAGAAAGCCTTTCGTTGGCAGATGAGGGAGACATTACGATAACCTATTTTGAGAAGGATAACAGCGGAAATGTGCAGGCACCCTTCGACTATATTTTTGACGAGAGCGAGGACGAAGGTAAAGCGGAATTGCAGGTCATCCTGTTTACGAATCATCCGCTTTGGCGAAAAAAGGTCGATGATTCGGTGCGCCGGATCTTGGCAACATCGGATGCGATCTATCGGATGCTGGTAGAAAAACTCGACTACGATACCTATAAGGCACTGATGATTCGCAATGAGTGGCTGAATAAACGCACGGAAGGATAAGGTTCGTTACTATGGAAAAAGTTGACGCACTGGAAAAGATCAAAGAACTTTGGTGGGACTCCGATATTACCTTGGGCGAGAAGATCGTTCAAATATCGAACGAGTTTTATACGGTGGGATTGGATCTTCCTACAACGGCTGCGTTTATCAAAGCAACGCCCGTTGAACTTGACTCGATGCTTGCGTTAGGGGGACTCGATGATGAAATGATCGAGATGATCTCAAAGGCGAATCCGCCGAAAACTACGTGGCAGTTGATAGCAAATGCAAGTGATGAAGAGATAGTACAGGCATTGAATGCTCTGAGTGCAGGCCAAAAAGACCTCGAAAAAAGTGAAAGTAGCACGTCTGTTAGCGAGTTTGTCTATCAGAAGATGAGAGAGGTTGCCGGACCGACACCGGAACAGCTTCTCGCAAGGCTTACTGGGTCTGAGATTGCAAGGATTAGAAGAAAAGGAGAATCTTTCAATGCGCTGTCAGACTGGGATATTAAATTCTTGAAGAGTGTTGCATCGCGGGTTTCAAGGGACAACACATTGTCGGAAAAGCAACTGGCAACGTTGCGTAGGATCCTCACGAATCTGGCGGATAAAGGTGCAATCGTCAGAAATAGCATCGATGGCGATCAGGACTTGTGCGACAAGGTCTTGGATGCTTTGGGGAGAGAATAATGGGTATCAGTGTGCAAAGTCACCATGCGATCCCGGTCTATGCGGGAGAAAAAATCATTGAGGCTTCCTCGAAAATGCCGGCAAATTTTTTTGTATCGGGAGCTATTCCGGCATTATATATGCATCAGGAGCGAGCAGTGCTGGAGGCACTTTCCAGATGGCCTGTTAGGGTGCTGTTTTCTGATGAAGTGGGCTTGGGAAAGACCTTTGAAGTTGCTGCCACTATGGTGTATCTGCTTAAATACTGCGGTGTAAAAAGAGTGGTCATTCTAACGCCAAAGGCGGTCCTTCAGCAGTGGCAGGACGAGCTTTATGATAACTTCAAGATCGACGCATGGATGTTTGACTCTTCTCAGAAGCAGTATGTTAGTGCAACAGGGAAGCTCCGCTATATGGGAACGTCTAATCCTTTGGGGGCAACGTCTCCAGACATCGTTCTTATGTCGGCGCAGTACGCACGTGGTAATAGGGAAAATTCAGGTGTCTTAGAACGGAGTAGTACGGTCCTGCCGGATCTGTTGATCGTTGACGAAGCGCACTCGGCACGCGTTAGTAAGGGACTGGATGGAAAACCGCATAAGACACGGATGTATAGTATGCTTCAGGCGGTGTCCTCCAGAATCCCGCATATGATCCTTGCTACGGCAACACCGATGCAAAAAGATGTGGAAGAGTATCATTCAATCTTAAAACTGCTGGGGCTTCCGAAGATATGGCAGAAAAAGAGGGCCTATTTGGAATCTCTTAGGATTATATCTCAAAGCGAAGCACCATCAGCACCGGATGCTTATTCTGCTGCAAATCTACTGATGAAAACGATTAAGGATATGGCCCCGTCGCTGCGGACACTGGACGAAGATGAGCAGTCTTTTCTTCAGGAACTGTTAAAGAAGAAGGACGAGCTGGACCAATATGAACTTGGATGCTATGCTCAGCTGCACTGGAAGGAACTGCATGGAGCATTCATAAAACTTCATCCAGCACAGTTGCTGACTGTTCGGAACACAAGGCGTTCTCTGGAACAGGTCGGCTATCAATTTCCTAAACGGAATCTCATCGAGGACTCCATAACCGATTCTATGGAGATCCAATTATTTTATGGTCGGGTCGAAGAGTATCTCATGTATGAGAGCTTTTCAGTCGAACAGATCATCATGCCAGATTTCGAGAGGTCAATCGGCTTTGTTCGGGTCAGCTACCAACAGCGTGTAGCATCTTCGTTGTATTCATGCAAGAAGAGCTTGGAGCGGCGTCTTTACAAGGTAAGACAGGTCGAAAAATATCTGTCGAACCCCAAGGATGTAAGTTTGCTTCACGCAATAGATCTTCTTCCGGGAATAGATTTTGATGATATTGATCTGGATGAAGGTCAGGTGGATCAGTTTGATCCTATCGATGGCAGGACCCACATAGACAAGAACGCTTTAGAGCGTGCTGTCGGAATCGAGATTATGTCCTTGTCGGCACTGTTAAAAGAGGCAAATGAGCTTCTGGAGGATGGTTGGGATTTAAAGGTCCACGAATCGATTCGGCTTGCTCGTGAGTGTCTTGCAGAGGGTGATCCGGTCTTGTTGTTCTCAAGATATACGGATACCATCGATGCTCTAATAGATGATTTTAAGAGGACGGGTGATGATAAGAATTATTCGTACGGCGTTTACACGGGCAAAAATGCAGCTATCGTATCTTCTTTTGGAGAAGTGAAATGCGATAAGGCAACTATAAAATCGGAGCTGTTCTCTGGACGGTTAAAGCTGATGTTCTGTTCTGATGCAGCATCTGAAGGTTTGAACCTTCAGGCGGCACGTGTGCTGATCAATGTGGATGTTCCGTGGACTCCATCACGCTTGGAACAGCGGATCGGTCGTATTGCACGCTTGGGACAGCGTGCAAAGGAAGTGGATGTCTATAATGTGTGGTATCCGAATAGTATTGAGGCCAAGATGTACCATCGCATACAGAACCGCTTGATGCAGGCAAACATTGCAATCGGAGAATTTCCGGAGGTTATGGCAAATGCGATAAAGAAGTCGGTCCTATCTGGCGTAGATGAGGATTCCAGAGATATACAGGAATTAAAGGATCTGCGAAACTCTTATCAGATCAAATCGCTTGAGGCACTGTGGAACACGCACTGTGACGGGTCCACGATAAGCTCGTTGATCAGAAAGCGTCTGATAAAGATCTGCGACCAGAGCTTTCCAATCGTCAGTACGTGCTGGGATGAGAAAATAAAAACGTACCAAATGCCGGACGGCTCAAAATTAAGTTATTCTGATGTGGAGGGTATCCCAGAAACAATCTCGCTTTCCTCGAAGGTATGGGAGTACATCGACTTTGCCAATGATACAACCCGGATCGTCAAGGATGCCAATGGAAGATATGCTGCATTTGGAATCAAAGGGGAACAGCTCCTTAAGCATGAAAGCATATTGAAGATTCCACTGAATGAAGAATTGACCGCAGAAGATCTTTTGACAGAATATCCGGTGATGTTGCCAGATAATGCAAGACTTGACCTACAGTATGCCGTAGAGGGTGAACTTCCCTCTCCCCCAAAGAATTGGATTGACTGAGAAGATGATTGGAAGCTGCACGATTGTTGCTACCAGTACTTAGAAAAATGATTCTCCAGACTACCGTTAATATATCGTATAATACATATTAAAACCAGTAGGCGGAAATGAGAATGATAGAACGTATATAAAAGAGAATGTGCCCGAAGTGTAACAGCTTCGGGCATATTCTCTTACTGTTTGACAGGGCGAATTCTCAGACGAATGGAACTGTCTTTTTCAAAATCATCAAAACTAGAAATATAGCCGACTTCTTTGAGCCTAGAGGCGAGACGACGATTTTCCGAAGATGTGGGAAGTTTAACAGTATGTCTGGATGTTCGGTCGCAAAGGTTGGGATAGAAAGAGGAAAGCTGCTTGAAAATACGATAAGGCTATGATAAACCCTAATAATCGCAAATAGTCGCAATTAAAAGCAAAAACGCGACAAATGCAGCAAATAATACAAAACGCAAAATTGCGATGCAACTGCGTTCACGAAAAATTCAAAAATGCAGACGAGAAATTTTTAGATGAAATACGGTTGACATATAGGATAAATGAGATTATACTAAAAAAGGACGAAGGAGGTGTCTAAAGATGGATTTGAGCGGTTTTTCGGCTTTCGATTTTTCTGAAGGCGTCCCTTACTTTTCAGTCACTTTGAACGGGCTTACATTTAATAAGGCGGTTGTGCTCAAGCTGGGCTCTCCGGCTTATGTGCGACTTCTCATCAACGAAGAAAGCCGTCAGGTGGTGCTTCAGGTTTGCGAAGAAACAACTCCGAAGGCAACCACGTTTTACAAACCCAAGAAGAACGGTGTGCTTTCTGTGAGATGGAGTTCGCAAGATTTGGTTGCGACGTTCAGACGATTGCTAGAGAACGATTTCCAGGAGCACGGTTACCGTGTTGACGGAGAATTGATCGAAGATGGCTTAATGCTTTTCAATCTAAATTCCGCAAAACCCTTGGTCTAACAGTTTCCAACTGTTTGACATATAAAAAAGCACCCATCGGATAGCGGCAACTATCCGACAAGTGCTTTCCTTGAAAAAGCCAGAGCAGAAGCTCAAAACTAATCCATTAGTCAAGGTTAGTATACCCGGTTGCTCCGGCTTTTTCAAGCATTCCACGGATTCGTCGGGAAAATGTTCCGTCGTGTTCGAGCGTTGCTTGAAAGGAGGAGTATTACCATGAGAGAAAATCGAATGGATGAGAATGTGACTATCGTCTACACTGCGTATATCACGTTGCGTAACGGACATCGTCTGTACGCAAAGCAGTACGGCAAAAAGGCGTTTGAGCTTCACATTCGTGACGGAAAACACCGCAAACGCAAGTGATTCTTGCGTGATTTGATCGTTGAGGGTATCGGGAGTAGCTTCACCCTCCTTGTTTTTATAACATGGAGGATTTTTGTATGAACAGCAAAAAGACATCTTCGTCTGTTGCATCTCAGGCATCTCGTGCGTTGCGTAGCAGCAGCACTTCCGAGATTCAGCGGCAGCTTGCCGGAAGTGCACTCTCGCAGGCAAAGAGCGGTCATCAGACGGGAAAGAAAATGGAAGGCGTTGCATCGGCAGCTTTGAATAGCCCGAAATACAGCAGCACGACCAAAACCCTTGCAGGCAGCGTTCTCTCGCAGTCTGACAAGAATCGCTAAATAACCTAAAATGGGGCGTACAGTTTACAACTGTGCGCTCCATTTTTTACAACAGAAATCAAATATAAAGTGATATTACGTCGAATTATTTGAGAAATTGTCGGAAAATCCATGTAGATAACATTGGAAAATTGTGGTATAATAATACCAACCAGAAAGGAGGGTTGTGCTATGGACAACAACCAACTACAGTACATCAAAATTCAATCGCAATACGCTGATAAGGTAGAACAACTTGAAAAGTGCGTTGTCAAAGCCGCAAAGCTGACACACGCGATTGCTGACACGGCTGAGAAAAAATGCAAGCAGGCGCGGATGGCAATGGAATCTGGCAACATAGATGTCATGCGGAATACGATTCAGCAGTACATCTGCCAGTACGGACAGGATTGGTCGCGTTTCCGGGATGTTCGGATACAGCTTGTAGATGGGAACACCTATGCACAGCTCTCTGCCGTTGACCTTATCCAGCAGCTACATTGTGTTATCACGCTGGTGTACAAGGATACTGCGTTGAAAACGGTGAACAAAGAAGCATTCCGAGAGTGCGTTAAAAGTTTGCTGAAGCAATCCAAAATGTTTACAGGTAAAGAGCTAGATGCAATGTTTGTGTAAAACAGGATAGCTGAAAATAAGCAAAGCCCACAAGCTGGATATAAAATCCGGTCTGTGGGCTTTACCATATCAGGAGTAATATTTCTGTGTGTGGCTGGCCGGGACGAGGGGCTTCTGGAACTCAACGGCAAGACCTATATGCTGTCCCTCAAGGTCTACGAAACGGTGAAAACCGATGTGGCCTATGTGCAGGATAAGACGGTCAGCCAGATTCAGGCAAAGGATCGGATTCTTGAATATCTGAAGCATAAGCCGTCGATTACGAATCAGAAAGCACAAGAGTTGTGTGGGTTTAACAAGAATCAAACCTATTATATCCTGCACCAGATGTGCAAGGACGGCATCTTGCAGCCTGATGGCGTAGGCCGAGGAACGAAGTACAAAAGCGTGAAGTGAAAATTTACGCTGACTTTTACGCTGAAAGTTTGATTTGCGCTGAATTTACGCTGAAAATACGCTGACTTGGTATGGTTTGCACTGAATTTGCGCTGAGAAACGCGCGCCGCGCGATTAGCGGTTTTACCGCGCGTTTTCTGTGGCTCAATCCTCCAGCCTGCCGTGGTCGCAGCCTAGGGAAAGATAATGCTCCATCTCCCCTCTCAGCACCATCTGGGCATACTCCAAGGGCTTGTTCCACAGCAGCCAGTCCAGTTCCGCCCGCTGTGCCGGGGTGTTGCCGTACTCATCCTCGACGGCGATGCAGTCGATGGCAAG
>ERZ791885.1601-NODE-1601-length-13859-cov-2.539554_pt1 | contig 13859 bp, 12 predicted proteins | sample MGYA00510159_ERZ791885 | MGnify/ENA primary metagenome ERZ791885 (study PRJEB30046, sample SAMN00792054) | human gut metagenome | study: EMG produced TPA metagenomics assembly of the A metagenome-wide association study of gut microbiota in type 2... | reverse complement strand
ATCATATAGCCTATCATTTGCCAGTGCATAAGAATTACAAGTCCCCAAAAGCCGTAGGTCGGGCTTGAGGTTATAGAGTAGCCGTACTTATAAAGCACGCCGTTTATTATTACCTGCCAAATATAGCCGAGCACTATGCCGCCGATTAAATTCGGCATAAAAAACACGGTGCGGAAAAAGTTTGTGCCGGGCAGCTCCTTTGTGAAAAGCAGCGCCAGCAAAAACGCAAAAACATTTATGCCTATAACCGATATTACCGCAAATTTAACGGTAAACCACATAGCGTTTATAAACAGCTTATCGTCGGTAAACGCGCGCACATAGTTTGAAAAGCCCACAAAGGTTGCGTCGGTTACGGTTCTGAACTCGGTAAAGGAAAGCACAAGCCCCATCACAAACGGCACCGCAAAGGCTATAATAAACGCTATAAGCGTAGGCAGCACGAATATGGGAAAATAGTGTTTTACCGTTCTGTTCATTTAGGCGCGTTCACTCTTCCATTTTTCGGTTATGCTTTTCTCAACGTCAGCCCACTTTTTATCGCCCTGAACGTAATCGAGCAGCGCACTGCCCACTTCCTTTTTGTAAGCCTCACTCGGGAAGGAGGTGAAAATCCACGGCACGGTGTTTAGGCTGTCGTCGTTCATATAGCGCACAATTTCCTTTGCGAGAGGGTCGTCTGGCTGCTCATCCTGCGAGAATGTGGTAAACGGCGTAATGAAATTCAGCTTTTCGGTAACATAGCGTTTGCCTGTATCGCTTGAAAAGAGCCAGTAAAGGAAATCGAGCGACTGATCCTGCAATTCCTTACTTACCTTTTTGTTTATTGCAAGGTAGTTTTCGGTGCCTATGCAGATACCCTGCTTTTCTTCGCCGTCAATTCCAGTATAGAGCGGCAGCATTTTAATGTCGTCCCGTTTAACGGTATTGCCCGAAACGCCCGAAATCTGCGACCACGCCCAGTTGCCGTTCTGAATCATTGCAACCTTGCCGAGCGCAAACTCCGCCATTGAATCGGCAACCGATTTTGAGCCTAAAAGCGTAGGCTTGGTAATGGAATTGTTGATATAAAGGTCGAAGAGCTTTTCAAAGTTATCCTTATACTTGAATTTGATCTCCTTTGCGGCAAGGCCTGTGAGTGTTGCGTCCTTGCCGTTTTCCTTTTCGGCAAATTCATAATAAAGCGGAACGTTTAAAAGGTGGGTCTGCCAGCGCCAGTCCTCGCCGTTTGCAAGCGAGGTAGAGGCGAAAACGCCCTCAATGCCTAACTCTTTCAGGTGCTTGGACATATCCTCGGTTACTTCTTTTAATTTCGCGAAATTGTTTATCTGGTCGGCTGAGGTTAGAGTCGATTTTTTATCCTTTAAATCGAAATACTTTTTCATAATGGCGTTGTTGTATATAATTCCGTAGCCCTCAACAACATACGGAATACCGTAAACGCCGTTGCCGTCCTTAATGGCGAGTGATTTATCGGATAAAATGTCGTACAGCTTGCTGTCCTTTAAATCAAGGCAGTAGTCTTTCCAGGAATCATAGCCGATAGGTCCGTTAATTTGGAAAATGGTAGGTGCGTTGGATTTTGCTATTTCGGACTTTAAGGTCTGCTCGTAGCCGTTTGCGGCGGCGGTTACCACCTTTACCTTAACGCCCTTTTCTTCCTCATATTTCTTTGCCAGCTCCTCATAAACCGTTGCGGATTCGGGCTTGAAATTAAGGAAATACACTTCCGTTGTTTTTTTCTTGCCGCAGCCCGCCATTGTAAGGCAGGAAAGCGCGCAGAGAAAAGACGCTATTAAAGAAATCGCTTTTTTCATAATATACCTCCTGATGATTTCTTTTAATAACTTTCCACAAAAATACGGAAAAATTCAGTCTTGCTTATTTTCGGAAAAAATGTTATAATAAACCCTCGGAAATAAAGGAAATTCTAATGTCGGTAGAGTGAAAAAACGCACTCTACCGCGAATATTTTTTACAGTAGAATTGCATTTTTAACTTTAGGGTGATATTTTATACATGAATTTGTATAATAATAAAAAAATAATTGGGAGCAGATGCAAAAATGTCTTACAGAATAGTTACCGATTCGTGCGCGAATTTAACCGATCAACAGATAAGCGATTATGATGTGGATATTATAACGCTTAAATACAATATCAACGGCAAGGATTTCATAAGCTATCAAAAGGGCGTCAAGACCGATTACAAGGAGACCTATGCGCTTTTGCGGGATAAGGCAAAGATAACCACCTCGCTTGTGGACCGCGACACCTGCGACGCCGTTATAAAGCCGATACTCGAAAAGGGCGAGGATGTGCTTGTGCTTGCCTTTTCCTCGGGACTTTCGGGAACATATCAGAATATCGTAAATGCGGCAGAGGATTACAAAAACGAATTCCCCGAGCGAAAGGTTATAGTTGTCGATACGCTCTGTGCGTCTTTGGGTGAGGGCCTGGCGGTGCATTATGCCGTAAAGCTTAAAAACGAGGGGCGCTCTATTGAAGAGGTGGCTGATTGGATTGAGAAAAACAAGCTGCACATTTGCCATATTTTCACCATCGACGATCTGTTCTTCTTAAAGCGCGGCGGCAGACTTTCGGGTTCAAGCGCAATGCTCGGCACGCTGCTCGGAATAAAGCCGCTTCTGCACACTGCGGATGACGGCAAGCTTTATGTGACCGGGAAGACCAGAGGCCGCAAGGCATCGGTCGAATATCTTATAAACTCGGTCGGCGAGATGTCGTTTGACAATATTAAGGAGCAGGAGGTCTTTATAGGCCACGGAGACTGCGAGGAAGAAGCACTCTATATTTCCGATGAAATTAAGCGCCGTTTCGGCGTTAAGAAAACCGTAGTCAATTATATCGACTCGGTTATAGGCGCGCACTCGGGCCCCGGAACGCTCGCGGTATTTTTCCTCGGCGAAAAGAGATAAAGTGAACTCGATCAATACAATCGGATGATTTTCCGTTATGGGAAGCATTGTGTCCGGAGTGTATTGTCTGTTAAAAACAACAAAATACGCCACGCGAATGTGACATAATTTGCGCCGCCTCCGCCGTATAATAATTATACGAGGGAGGCGGCGCTTTTGGTTGTATATGCGGATATACTTATAATACTGAATTTTGCGGTGGATTATTTTCTGCTGCGCGCCGCAGCTTTTTTGCAGCACCTTAACCCGCCGCTTTGGCGTATACTTTTATCCACCGCTGCGGGCGGCATTTCTTCTCTCTACATATTCCTGCCGCCGCGTGGAGTAATATTGGATATTTTGTTCCGTACAGCCGTTTGCGCCGCTATGACATTTATCTGCTTCGGCTTCGGCAAAATCAAACGCTTTTTGCGCAGCCTTGGGGTATTTTTGCTTGTGACCTTCGGCTACGGCGGAGCTATGACGGCGCTTTGGTATCTATTAAGACCGAACGGCATGACGGTTATAAACTCGGTTGTTTATTTCAATATTTCACCGGCACTTTTGATTTTCTCATCCGCTGCGGCGTATTTTCTGCTGCGGCTGCTGCAGCTTATATTTTCCGGTACATCAAAGCTGGCGGAAAGATGTGAGATTACCGTTTCGGCAGGGAATAACAGCATAACGCTGGAGGGAATTGTGGATACCGGAAACTCGGTTGAGGATATATTCGGCGGCGGCGAGGTGATAATTGCGGACGGCGAGTATGTAAAAACCCTTTTCGGCGAAATCGACCCTGCCCTTAACAGGGAAATACGCTCGCGCTACAGGGTCATGCCCTGCGGCACGGTAACAGGAGGCGGGACGCTTGAGGCATTCAGGTGCGATACCGCGCTTGTAAGCGACGGCAAAAGGAGCGTCAGGCTTAATAAGCCGATACTTGCCGTATCGAAAACACCGCTTAAGGATGATTATGCGGCAATAGTAAATCCAAGAATTTTTATGTAGAAGGGCGACTGAAATGAATATCAGAGCGTTAATAATAAAGTGGCTTATCAAATTCGGAATAGTTAAGCCCTCGTTTTACATAAACGGGGCGGAAACTCTTCCGCCGCCGCTCGGCACGGCGGAGGAAACAAGGCTTTTGCGTGAGGGCGGGCAGGAAAACCGCAATAAGCTTATTGTGCATAATCTGCGGCTTGTGGTATACATCGCACGCAAGTTTGACTCCGCTGCCGTTAATATTGAGGATCTCATATCGATAGGCACCATAGGTCTTATCAAGGCGGTAAATACATTTCGCCCGGATAAAAACATCAAGCTTGCAACCTATGCCTCGCGCTGCATAGAAAATGAAATTTTAATGTATTTAAGAAAAAACGCCTCGCAGAAGAACGAGGTGTCGATTGACGAGCCGCTCAATATTGATTGGGACGGAAACGAGCTGCTTTTATCCGATGTTTTAGGCAGCGACGGCGACGAGGTAGGCAGGGGAATCGAGCAGGAGGACGAAAGATTTTTGCTTTTAAGCTTTGTGTGCGAGCTGCCGCCGAGAGAAAAACAGATAATGGAAATGCGATTCGGTATGAACGGGTACGAGGAATATACCCAAAAAGAGGTGGCGGACGCGCTGGGTATTTCCCAGTCGTATATATCAAGGCTTGAAAAGCGAATTATATGTAAGCTTAAAAAACAGCTTGAAAAAGCGGTGTAGTGCTGGTAAAATATACACGGTGATGCTTCTTGGAACAATATGAAAAAATACTTGCCGTATGGCTTGTTATAATAAATTTTATTTCCGTTATTGTATGTACAGCCGATAAAAGCCGTGCAAAATGCGGTAAATGGCGTGTGCGTGAAAGAACGCTTTGGGCACTGACACTTTTGGGAGGCGGCGTGGGAATGTACCTTACAATGCGGCTTATACGGCACAAAACCCTGCACAAAAGCTTTATGATCGGCATACCGCTTATTGTTATTCTGCAAATTATCGCTTTATCTTGCATTTTATACTTGAAATAATACGGCGGAAATGTTAATATAATTACAGTAAATATTCAGGGGGATGTTAAAAATGTCATTTTGTACTAAATGCGGCACTGAACTTAAAGAGGATGCTAAATTCTGCCCTTCCTGCGGTGCTCCGACAGAGCAAAAGGCAGAGCCGGCTGCCGAAGAAAAGCAACCCGAGCAGAACACATATCAGCAGAACACATATCAGCAGAATACTACATCTGATTTTGCGCAGAAATTCGACCAATTTACCGATACCGAGGACAGAACCGCCGAGTTTGATAAGGCGGATATATCGGCAAATAAGGTTTATGCAATCTTGGCGTACATAGGCTTCTTGGTTTTGGTTCCGCTTATCGCCGTGCCGAAATCAAAGTTCGCGCGCTTCCATGCCAATCAGGGTCTTGTGCTCTTAATCGGCGAGGTGGCTTACAATATTGTGCGCAGCGTTTTGGTTTATGTCTTGCGTCTCACTATGTGGGGACCGCTGCGTATAGTTTATAATGCCGTAAAGTTTGCAACCGGCGCGGTAGGTCTTGTTTTTGTGGTCTTTGCCGTAATCGGTATCGTAAACGCCGCACAGGGCATTGCAAAGGAGCTCCCGCTTGTCGGCAAGGTCAAAATACTGAAATAATTCCGCATTGAAAAGGCGGAAAAAGACCGAGCCGTTTGATTCGAAATAATTTTAACAGCATTAAGCCCTGCGGGTGTCACGGCTTTCCGAACACCTGCAGGGCTTAATTTATGCCTTTTTTTCTTTTTTACCGATTATCTGCTTATTTGGTCTTATATCGGCTTTTGTAAGCGCAAGTCCGGTTGACCGCCGTTTTATTACAATGAGCGATATAATAACGCTTATGGCTTGAGAAAGGACAGTGCCGAGCGCCGCGCCCGCAGGACCCATACCGAGTACGCCTATAAACAGGTAATCAAGCGCTATATTGGCGGCGCATGCAACCGCTATAAAGTACATGGGACTTTTGCTGTCTCCCATGCCGCGGAAAACGGCGCTTATAATATTATACGCCGTTATAAACGGTATGCCAATAAAGCAAATCGTAAGGTAATCCACCGTGCCCGCCGCAGCGTCCGCGGGGGTCGAAACGGCGAAAACGATTGCACTGCGCAAGACGAGCAGCAAAAGCGTCAGCACCGAGGAAAGCCCCATAAACAGCGTTACGGTGTTACCCGTAAAAAGCGCCGCCCTGCGGTTGTCCCTACCGCCTATTGCCTGCCCGATATTGACCGTAGCGCCCATGGCAAGCCCCACTATCATAACCATCAGCATATGCATGACCTGCGAGCCTACGGAAACCGCGGTAGTGTCGGCAACACCGCCGTACTGACCGATTATCAGAAGATCTGCCATTCCGTAAAGGGTCTGCAGGAAAAAGGATAAAAGGTACGGCAGCGAGAAGAACAAAAGGTTCTTCATAACGCTGCCGCTTGTAAGCTCCCGTTTCATACAGAGGCTTAACCTCCGAGGTAGGCTTTTTTAACCGAGTCGCTCTGTGCAAGCTCTGCACCCGTTCCGGAAAGGGTGATTCTGCCCGATTCAAGAACATATGCGCGGTCGGCTATTTTGAGCGCCATTTCTGCGTTCTGTTCAACCAAAAGAATGGTAGTGCCCGCGTCATGCAGTTCTTTGATTATATCAAATATCTGCTGAACAAGTATAGGCGCCAAGCCCATTGAAGGCTCGTCAAGCATTAAGAGCTTGGGTTTACTCATAAGTGCTCTGCCCATTGCGAGCATCTGCTGTTCGCCGCCCGAAAGCGTGCCGGCAATCTGATTTTTGCGGTGCTTAAGGCGCGGGAAACGCTCAAAAACATCCGCAATGCCTTCCTTAACATATCCGGGCTGTGTATAAGCGCCCATTTCAAGGTTTTCAAGCACGGTCATATGCAAAAATATTCGTCTGCCCTCGGGAACGTGCGCCAAACCCTTTGATACAAGCTTGTGCGCCTCGGCGTGGGTAATATCCTCTTTCATAAGGGTTATACTGCCGGTTTTTGAGTGCATAAGCCCCGAAATGGTTTTAAGGGTGGTTGACTTGCCCGCGCCGTTTGCGCCTATAAGGGCTACAATTTCATCCTCGTGCACTTCAAGCGAAATGCCTTTAAGCGCGTGAATATTGCCGTAATAAACATTTATATCATTTACCGTCAGCATTACCGTCAGCCTCCTTTTTCTTTCCGAGATACGCCTCAATAACCTTGGGGTTAGCCTTGATTTCATCCGGCGTGCCCTTTGCGATTATTTTACCGTGGTCAAGCACGCAAATGCCCTCGCAAATGTTCATAACAAGGTTCATATCGTGCTCAATAAGCATTATTGCAATATTAAAGGTATCGCGTATGCGGCGGATATTTTCCATAAGCTCCGCCGTTTCCGAGGGGTTCATACCCGCCGCGGGCTCGTCAAGCAAAATAATGCTCGGGTTGGTGGCAAGCGCTCTTACAATTTCAAGTCTTCTCTGCGCGCCGTAGGGTAAAGAGCCTGCCTCCTCGTTTGCTACATCAGCCATAGAGAAAAAGTCAAGCAGCTCTATTGCGCGCTCATTAGCCGTTTTCTCGGCTTTTTTATAGCCAAAACCGTGGGTAACCGAGGCAAAAAAGCCCTCTTTAATGGAGTTATGCAAGCCTACCTTGACATTGTCAAGCACCGACATATTGGAAAACAGCCGTATATTCTGGAAGGTGCGTGCGATTCCCATTCGGTTTACCTGCGAGGTTGTTTTGCCGGCAGTTGACTTTCCGTCCAAAATAATAGAACCGCGCGAGGGCTGGTAAACATTGGTAAGCAGGTTGAAAACGGTGGTTTTACCGGCGCCGTTAGGGCCTATAAGACCGGCTATTTCGGTTTTGCCTACGGTAAGTGAGAATTCGTCAACTGCGGTAAGTCCGCCGAAATCTATACCTAAATGGTGGGTTTCAAGCACGGGGCGTTTATCAACATCGCGCTCGGGAACAATTGCGCCCGAGGGGTAAGGTACCATTTTATCCATTTGATTTTACCTCCCCGTTTTTATTTTTGCGGAATATTCCGTCTAATTTAATTTTAGTGTTTTCAAAAAAGAGCTTTGCTTTTGAGCTGTTTTTAAGCAGCATTACCGCGATAAGCAGTATAGCGTAAATAAGCATGCGGTAATCGCCTGCGTTTATGTTGCGCAAAAGCTCGGGCAGCATATAAAGCAACGCCGTTGCTATGATAGTGCCGAAAATATTGCCCATTCCGCCGAGAACCACGAAAACAAGAATTAAAATTGAAGTGTTAAAGTTGAACTTTTCAGCCGCAATAGCCGAGAAATTCATAGCGTAAAGCACGCCCGCCATGCCTGCCAAGGCAGCCGATGTGATAAATGCGGTGAGCTTGTACTTTGTAATGCTTATACCTACCGATTCGGCGGCTATTCGGTTATCTCTTATAGCGGTTATAGCGCGGCCCGAACGGCTGTAAATAAGGTTAATTACCACAAACAGGGTGAAAAGAATAAGCACAAAGCCTGCCGTAAAGGTGGCAATTTTTGTTATGCCTACAGCGCCCTGCGGGCCGTTTAGAATAATTCTGCCGTTTTTCATACCGAGGCTTGCCGCGTCCTTCATATTGACATGAAGTCCGCTCTTATCAATACCTACATAAAGGCAGTTGATTATGTTTTTAATGATTTCGCCGAATGCGAGAGTTACTATTGCAAGATAGTCGCCCGAAAGCCGCAGAACGGGTATACCGATTAAAAAGCCCATGATTCCGGCAATTATTCCGCCGATAACCATTGCGATAACAAGCCTTACGGGGTCAGACCCGACCTTATCCTGCAGAGCCGCCGTGACTATGGCTCCCGTGAACGCACCCACGCTCATAAAGCCGGCGTGACCGAGAGACAACTCACCCAAAACGCCGACAGTCAGGTTAAGTGAAATAGCCATAACTATATATGCGCAGATAGGAATTAACTGACCGGAAATGGAGTTGCTTATCATCCCCGCATTCTGCAGCGGGAAAAGTATTGCAAATAAAGCTATTACAAGACCGTAGGTTTTAATATTTGTTCGGGCATATTTGCTTAAGCCCTTGTATTTTGAAGCGATACTCATATTTCCCACCTCACACCTTTTCCGTTATCTTCTTGCCGAGCAAGCCGGTAGGCTTAACAAGGAGTACTATTATAAGCACCGAGAAAACAATAGCGTCGGACAGCTGGGTGGAAATATATGCTCTGCCGAGAATCTCTATAACTCCCAAAAGTATGCCGCCTATCATAGCGCCGGGAATTGAGCCTATACCGCCGAAAACCGCCGCCGTAAACGCCTTTATACCGGGCATTGAGCCGGTGGTAGGTATCAGCACCGGATACGCAGAGCAAAGCAAAACGCCCGCTATTGCAGCCAGAGCGCTGCCTATTGCAAAGGTCATTGAAATGGTGCGGTTGGTGTTTATGCCCATAAGCAGAGCAGCGTCCTTATCCTCAGATACCGCACGCATTGCCTTACCCATTTTACCCTTTTTGGTAAAGAAGGTAAGCCCCACCATTATAAGCACGCAAGCGGCAACGGTAACGAGCGATTCGGGCGTGATTATCAGCTTGCCGTCAAACAGTGAAATTGATTTAAACGGCACTACCGATGTGAATGCACGGGGAGTGCTGCCCCAGATTATAAGCGCCGCATTCTGTAAAAAGTAGCTTACACCGATAGCCGTTATAAGCACGGCAAGCGATGTTGCCTTTCTCAAAGGACGGTAAGCAAGGCCCTCAATAAGAATACCCAATACCGTACAAACAGCCATTGAAATAAGTATAGACAGCACCGTGGGGATACCTAAGTTTGTGGAGCATATGTAAGAAACATACGCGCCTACCATAATAACATCTCCGTGCGCAAAGTTGAGCATTTTCGCAATGCCGTAAACCATTGTATAGCCGAGCGCTATTATGGCGTAAACGCTGCCGAGACTTATTCCGTTTATTAAGTTGGAAATTAAAGTCATTGCTTACACCCCTTTTAAAAACGGGAAAACGGGGTCATATAAGACCCCTTTCCCCTATTAAACCGAATACGGATTATTTATCCATACCTTCGTATGCGCCGTTTTTGATTACCATGCCCTTAGGAGACTTGGAAACCTCACCGGTGTTTTTCCATGTCATCCCGGTACCGGTAAGACCGTCAAACTTAAAGGAAGAATCTGTGAACTGTGCGGTCAAAGCCTCGCATATATCAGCCGCCTTATCGCTTGCCTTTACACCCTTTGCCTTGCATGCTTCATAGAGTGCGTAAACGCAGTCATAGGTATCTGCCGCGAACTGGTTCGGTGTCTCACCGAATTTCTCTTTGTACTTCTTAACAAAGTTCTGCGTCTTTTCATCGGTTGCGTCAGCCGTGAAAGGAGTTAAAAGCATAACGTTTTCGGCAAGCTTTGTATCAAAGTTTTTAACTGTGAGTATACCGTCCATACCGTCAACACCGAAGAATTTGGGAGTATAGCCCATCTTGTTTGCCTGGGTCAGTATGAGGGATGCCGGAGTATAGTAGATCGGGAGGAAGAGCAGATCCGCACCCTTTGCCTTAGCGTCGTTAAGCTGAGCGGAGAAGTCGCTGTTGGTATCATCCGGGAAGGTGGTAGTGCTTACAATCTCAAGACCTTCTTTTTTAGCCTCAGCCGCGAATTTCTGATAGATACCGGTCGAATAAGCATCACCGTTGTTGTAGATTATTGCAATCTTGGTGCCGAGCTTCTGCTCTTTAATATACTGTGCGGAAGCAACGCCCTGGTTCGGGTCGGTAAAGCACATCTGGAATACATTGTCCTTGCGCTGAATGGTAACGTTGCCGTCGCTGTCGGGCTGACCGCCTATAACGTCGGTAGAAGAAGCGGAAGGAGTAAGCTGGAAGATCTTATCGGAATTGGTTTCGGTGGAAACAGCAATGCAGGGCTTTGTGGTAACAGTACCCATAAGGATCTGCATGCCCCAGTCTTTCAGCTTGTTGTAAGCGTTGACTGATTTTTCGGCGTCGTTTTCATCGTCTTCAAACTGCAGCTCGAACTGTACGTCCTCGCCCTTTGCGTTGATTTCCTCAACCGCAATTTCAGCCGCGTTTTTAACTGCCTGGCCGTAAATAGCCGCCGCACCGGTGATAGGTCCTATACCGCCAATTTTGATCTTGCCGCTTGAAGAGCCGCCGCTGTCTTTAGAGCCGCCGCAGCCGGCCATGGCGGTAAGAACGAGAGCAGCCGACATAGCCGCGCTCATAAATCTTACAAATTTTTTCATTTTAAACAACCTCTTTCAAAGTTTTTTATATTTAACAGCCGAAGCTGAAAAACAACAATAATAAAAAATGACTTTGCTTTTTTGAAAAGCAAAGTCAGCGGATTTTCAAGCCCTATCAGCTTTTTACAGGCTCAACAAAAGCCGTTTTGCTTCTCATATATATATGTTTTGAAATTCCTATCAATCTTATAATAATCAGCTGTAGGAAAATAATGGCGTTAATTACAAAAAGGGACACTGTGCTGACGACAGTGCCCTCTGTAATACCTATTAAAGAAGCAGACGAAAATTCAGGTGCGGTATTGGCATCTGTTGACGGTTCATATGATGTTGACATTGATGAAACACGCATTGCTCTTCGTCCTTTCTTTTTTTGTTGCACCCATTTTATCACAAGCATATAATCTTGTCAAGTCTGCTTTAGCGATTTAAACCAAATTTCCGCTTTTTAATAAAAATATATGAAATTCGGTTCGCATTTTGTAGAAAATTAAAGAAAACACGGGAGGGATTAAATTTATGCTTGCATATTTATTCACGTTGTGTTATGATTTATGCAACGAAAGCAAATAAATATGCATTTGGAGGAATATATCATGAATAAAAAAGACATTAAAAAAGTAGTTCTCGCATATTCGGGAGGACTTGATACTTCCATAATCATTCCGTGGTTAAAGGAAAATTACAACAATCCCGAAATTATCGCCGTATCCGGCAACGTGGGTCAGGCAAGCGAGCTTGAGGGGCTTGAAGAAAAGGCGATTAAAACCGGCGCTTCCAAAGTATATATAGACCTTACAAAGGAATTTTTGGAGGATTATGTTTTCCCCTGCGTTCAGGCAGATGCGCTTTATGAGGATTATATGCTGGGCACGGCGTTTGCACGCCCTCCGATAGCCAAACGCATTGCCGAAATAGCAATTGCAGAGGGAGCCGACGCTATCTGCCACGGCTGCACCGGTAAGGGCAACGACCAGGTAAGGTTTGAGCTTGCGATAAAGGCGTTTGCACCTGATATTCCGATAATCGCCCCGTGGCGCGAGTGGAGCATCAAATCAAGGGAAGAGGAAATTGAGTATGCCGAGGCGCATAACGTTCCGCTTAAAATAAGCCGCGAGACCAATTACTCAAAGGATAAGAACATCTGGCATTTATCCCACGAGGGGCTTGACCTTGAAGACCCGAAAAATGAGCCGCAATACAACAAGCCCGGCTTCCTTGAAATGGGCGTTTCTCCCGAAACGGCACCCGATAAGCCGACCTATGTAACGCTTCACTTTGAAAAGGGCATTGCAACGGCGGTTGACGGCAAGGAAATGGGCGCCGTAGAGTTGGTTGGGACCCTTAATAAGCTGGGCGGTGAAAACGGTATAGGACTGCTTGACATTGTGGAAAACAGGCTTGTGGGTATGAAGTGCCGCGGCGTATACGAAACTCCCGGCGGCGCAATTCTTTACAAGGCGCACAAGGTGCTTGAAACCATTTGCCTTGATAAAGAAACCGTACATTATAAAGCGCTTGTGGCTCAAAAGCTCGGTGAGCTCGTATACAATGCGCAGTGGTTCACCCCGCTTACAAAGGCCATACTTTCCTTTGTTAAAACAACTCAGGAAACCGTTACGGGTGATGTCACCTTAAAGCTTTACAAGGGCAATATGATAAACGCGGGCGTTTCTTCGCCGTATTCGCTTTACGATCCGGAAATTGCCACATTTGACGAGGATGATGTTTACAACCAGTCCGACGCTACGGGCTTTATAAACCTTTACGGTCTGCCGACAAGCGTTTACGCAAAAATGAAAGCTAAAAACGGATTAAATTAAACTCAAAAACCTATGCCGCCCGATTATACGGACGGCATAAGCCATAATCTGAGAGGTGCAAAAATGGGAAAAATGTGGGCAGGGCGCTTTAAGAGCGCGCTTGATAAGCAGGCGGACGATTTTAATTCTTCGTTTCATTTTGATAACCGTATGTATAAGCAGGATATTTCGGGCTCTGTTATGCACGCGAAAATGCTCGGGGATAAAAAAATAATAACCGAGGAAGAAAAATCCGAAATTATAAAGGGGCTTTCAGGCATTTTAAGCGATATAGAAAGCGGAGCGCTGCCGCTTGAGAGCGACGCCGAGGATATACATATGTTTATTGAGGAGGAGCTTACAAAAAGAATAGGCGACCCCGGTAAAAGACTTCACACGGCGCGCAGCCGTAACGACCAGGTAGCGCTTGATATAAAAATGTATATGGCAAACGAATGTGAGGAGATAGGCGGACTTATTTTAAAGCTAATCACCGCAATAACCGATAAGGCAAAGGAAAACGTAAACACAATAATGCCCGGCTACACCCATTTGCAGCGCGCGCAGCCCATAACCTTTGCGCATCATATTTTAACCTATGCCTTTATGTTAAAGCGTGATTTTGAAAGAATTACCGACGCTGAAAAAAGGATGATTTCCCAGTGCCCCATAGGCTCCTGCGCACTTGCGGGAACTACATACGATACCGACCGTTATTTTGAAGCCGAGCATTTGGGCTTTACCGATATTTCGCTTAACAGTATAGACGGCGTGTCCGACAGGGATTTTTGTCTTGAGCTTTTAAGCGCGTTTTCAATACTTATGATGCACCTTTCACGCTTTTCAGAGGAAA
>ERZ791885.1574-NODE-1574-length-14018-cov-4.149681_pt1 | contig 14018 bp, 9 predicted proteins | sample MGYA00510159_ERZ791885 | MGnify/ENA primary metagenome ERZ791885 (study PRJEB30046, sample SAMN00792054) | human gut metagenome | study: EMG produced TPA metagenomics assembly of the A metagenome-wide association study of gut microbiota in type 2... | reverse complement strand
ACCTATTTTCAATTTAGGAACGCATTATTTATCGTCCTACTAAAGTATAGCCCTCGGGAGTTAATTCAATGGCGGTTATCGTTTCGCCAAAGGTTGACGCCCAAGCATCAAAGTGCTGTAAATCGTGCCTGCGAAGCGTGTTGTACTGCAAATATCTTTGCATTGTATACAGTTCAACCATACTGTTACTGATTGGTGTGCCTGTCGCAAATACTACACCTCGACCACCTGTGATTTCATCAAGATACTGTGTTTTCATAAATAAATCACTTGACTTTTGTGCTTCCGTCTGTGCTATACCGCCGACATTACGCATTTTTGTATACAGGAAAAGGTTTTTGAAATAGTGAGCCTCGTCAATAAACAATCTGTCTACACCAAGTTCCTCAAAGGTCACAATATCGTCTTTTCTGCTTTGGTCGTTTAATTTATCAAGTTTTGCCTGAATGCTCTTTTTAGCCTTTTCAAGCTGCTTTACGGTGAAGTTTTGACCTCTTTGGTATTTGAGTTCGGAAATACCCTCGATAATTTCGTCAAGTTGCCTTTGAAGAATTGTTTGCTGCCTTTCAATACTCATAGGCGCTTTTTCAAACTGTGAATGACCTATAACTATCAAATCATAATCACCGGTGGCAATTCGGGATAAAAAACGCTTTCTGTTTTTCTTTTCAAAATCCTTTTTGGTTGCCACAAGTACCTTTGCATTCGGATAGAGAGTGAGAATATCTGCACCCCATTGTTCGGTAAGATGATTAGGTACAACAATCATACATTTACTTGATAAACCGAGACGAATTGATTCTTCAGCTATTGCAATCATCTCATAAGTCTTGCCGGCACCGACAGCGTGAGCAAGAAGCGTGTTACCACCGTAAAGGCTATGAGCGACAGCATTTAACTGATGAGGTCTTAAAGTGATTTCGGGATTCATATTTGGAAAGATAAGGTGACTGCCGTCATATTCACGAGGTCTGATTGAATTAAACTTCTCGTTATACATTTCACACAAACGGTTACGCCTTTCAGGGTCATTCCATATCCAATCTTTAAATGCCTGTTTAATTGCGTCTTGCTTTTCCATAGCAATAGCTGTTTCTTTCTTATTAAGTACAGGCTTTTTCTTACCGTCGTCATCAATAACATAATCAAAGATACGGACATCTTTAAGATTTAATGTTTGCTCAATAATTTGATAAGCATTGATACGGCTTGTACCGTAAGTACTGTTTGCTTTAACATTTCCTCTGTCGCCACTTTTGTTTGTAATGTTCCACTCACTGCTAAAAGGTGAAAAATTCACCTTGATATTTAACTTGCAATAGTACGGAGTTTCGAGTAATTCATACATAAAATTCTCAACAACATCAACAGGAAGCCAAGTAGCGCCTAACCTGACATCAATCTCACTTGCCGTTAAATCTTTAGGCTGCACCTTTTGAAGTGATTCAACATTGATTTGATATTCAGGCTGTGTCTTTGCAATAGCTTTTGCAAAACGCAGTTTTGCTCTTACATTACCCGAAAGATATTCATCTGCCATCAAGTATTTTTGAGCAGTAGGATTATCGGCATTGTATTTAGGGTTAAGGAATATTACGCCTTGAAGTTCATCGTAAATCTCTTTTTCAGGCTTATGGCAAAGATTGCTCATATATTCAATATCAATTTTTGCCCGTTCACCCATAGATACTGCAAGTGCTTCCGAAGGAGTATCAACCTCCGTTACGGGAATATGAGGTTTAATAGTTCTTTTAGTGAACATATCTGCTTTTCGTTCAAGAGTGCCGTTTTCTCCGAGTATTTCAAGAGCAGAGACAAGGTGATATGAAGCGTCCTCGCCGAATGCCGACTTGTTTGCTCTGCTGTTTATTAAGCCGTACTTTGCCGTGAACTTATTGTACAGTTCATTAAGATTTTTCTGTTCTGCAAGTATGTCTTCTTCAGGATAATCATCGGTTTGAAGTTCAATGAGTTTTCGGGTGCTGTCCCTAATAGCAATCATACCTTTGATTCTGTTCTCGGCAGTTACAGATACATCAACAGGCGTCATTCTTGAATTTTCTCTAAAGTATATCTTTCCGTCTACAACAGTATATGAAAAGTTACGAACATCAGGTAATGCCGGAATAGATAAATCTTCTTCAAATTCATCACCGATTTGCACCTCTGTAATCTGACCTTGAATATTCTTAACAGCCACATCAAGCAGTTCTTCAAGACTTCTATCCTCATATGGAATACAGGTTGATTCCGGACCGAAACGACCTGAAACCATTTTCATATTACCTAGCACCATATCCGGATTATCAACAAAGTATTTGTTCATCCTGATACCGTCTTCGGTATTATCAAGCTGTACCCAATCAGGCTCAATATCAAGCATTCTGTCACGCTTTTGAAGAACAAGAATATCCGATACTACCTCTGTGCCTGCATTGCCATTAAAAGTATCGTTAGGAAGTCTTATTGCACCGAGAAGGTCTGCTCTTTGAGCAATATATCTCCTGATATTGCTGTTTTCTTTATCCATAGTACCTTTAGAGGTAATGAGTATCATTATGCCGCCTGTTCTGACTTTATCAAGCGACTTCATAAAGAAGTAATCGTGAATAAGAGGGTTGTGCTTATCGTATTTCTTATCCGATACTTTAAAATCGCCAAAAGGTACATTAGTAGTGACAAGGTCATAGAAGTTATCTGGTAAATCCACCTTTTCATATCCGTTATTAACAACGCTTGCAGTTTGATAAAGCTGTTGTGCAATAGCTGCCGAAACAGAATCAAGTTCAATACCGTAAACCTTACTGTCAGCCATACTCTTTGGTTTCATACCGATAAAATTACCGATACCGCAGGACGGTTCAAGAATATTGCCTTGCTTGAATCCAAGATTTTCGGCAATATCATAGCAAGCCTTAACTACTTCTTGAGGAGTATAGAAAGCGGTTAATGTGCTTTCTCTTGCTGCATTGTATTCTTCGGGCGATAAGGAAGATATGAGTTCGTTATATTCATTTGCCCAAGACGAATTGTTTTCGTCAAACGCTTCGGGGATACCGCCCCAACCGACATATTTTGAAAGAACGATTTGTTCATCAGGAGTTGCAAAACGGTTATCGGCTTCACATTCTTTTAAAACCTTAATGGCTTCCATATTCCTGCGAAAGCGTTCCTTTTTGCCCACAACCTCAACAGGATGTACCGCAAAATCAAAATCGTGCCTTTGCTCAACAGGAATTTCGGGATGAATATCCCACTGACTATGTTCAGTATGCTGTTTTGTGTTTTGAGCGGGAATAATCTGTTCTTTTTCTGTCGGTAAATATTGCCTTACAAATTCAACGGTTTCTCTGCGAAAGATAGGAAAACCTGAACCATTGGCAAAGGTTTGGTCAGCCATAGATACATAACCGTTACTGACAGAATCAACAACAAAGTGTCTGCCGTCAATATCTATTTCTTCACCGATTAAGTCTAAGCCATCATCATCTTCCGATACAACGGGTTCAATTTCTGCATCAACCTTTTCTTTTTCTGCCGGTTTAGTAAACTTACTCGGTTGTTTAACCTTTGGTTCAAGGTTGGGATAATCATAAAGTTTGAATGTGCCGTTTTTGTAAGCAACAAAATCATCATAGATTTGCTTACGGTACTGATACATTCTGTCCTCTTTATCCATAAGAGCCAAGGCATTTGACATCATACTTTCAATATCATCAAGTGCCTGTGAGTTATCAAGTTGAGCCTTGATAACTCTTGAAATCTTATATGGCTCAATATCATTCGGATAAGGCTTAGCGTCATTCTCGGATAAACCTTCAAAGAACGATTCCAAATCTCTTGTTATTTCGTTTTTGTATATATCGGGTATAGCGTCAATATCCTCTTGCGTTACAAATTTGTTTTGCTTGGTAAGGGTATCAATTCTTTTTGCAACATCGTTCCATTTAATAAGAACTTTTGCATAAGGCTCCATAACTGAACCGTGGCTGAATTCAATACCTTTTGTTGTTTTATTAACGCTGTCATTACCGCCTAAATATCCGCTTTGATTATCCTTGCCTACATATTTAATTCTATCGGCTTTATCAGGGTGCTTAACAAAGTAGGTGTAGGTTTCAAGCCTATAAGCGTGGCTGTTTTTGCCGTTTATGATAATCTTGTCTATCTCATCTTGTGAGATGAACATTTTTCTGTCAGGAAGATAACCCGATTCAGCTTTAAACGGAATAGGCTCTCGTTTCATACCCTCAATAATTTCTGCAATATATGGTATAGAATATTGAGGTGCATAATTAAAGCGAATGATTTTCATACCGGCGTTGTAGTCATCCATCAGCCTGCCGTACTCTTTGAAAATTTGAGCACGCTTTTCGTCATCCTTGAGCATATCAGTAATTTTTTCAACCATATCGAGATAGCCTAAAACGCCGTCAATTTCTTTTTGTATTGATTGCAGACAATTATCTTTATTGGGATAATCGTCACTCAAATCTCGGATAAACTCTGTGAGCCTGTCTGCAACTTTATTGAGTTCATAGTCATCGACCTTGTCAAGTTCATACTGCGGCATATATCTGCCTACATCAAGAAGTTCACGAATACGAACAGCAGCTTGCTCCCAAGTGAGATGTGTTGCCGTACTTGTTTTAGCCGATGTACCTTTAGCAATACTTATACCGTTTTCATCATACCAAAAGGATACTTTTTCGCCGTTAAATATAAAACCTGCACCGTTAGTGCCGTAAAGAAATTTGAGCATTTTTGCGTTATACTCAACACCTCTGTCCCGTCTGAAGTGCATAGCAATTTGTACTCTGCTGTTTTTATCATTAAAGCCACAGCAAAGTGCTTCATCAATAATCTGTTGTGAGATGCCAAAATCGGTAAAAAGTGATGTTTGAGGTATTTCATCATATACAGGCTCGTTATCATAAGAAAAGCTGAACAAATCAAGCTGTGTTTTTTCTTCCTTTTCCGTATCAAGATACTTGCCGTCATTGATAAATTCTTTAATGATACCGACAACAATATCCCACGAAAAAACGGACTCCTTAGTTCGGGTTTTGTAATTACCCTCATACATAAGAAGTCCGTTATCGGCTAATGTAAAGCCAAAGTGTTTATTGAATTTATCGTACTCGTCAAACCGTCTTGGATACAGCGTTTTGGTATAGTTTATGAGTTCATTATCTTTTTTGGTGGTTTGGTAAGCCTTGATGATTGCAGGCTTTCTTTGCACCAAATCATCATCGGGATTGCTGAGCATATACCTGATAGCCTGTTCGTCAACAAACGGCGGCAGTTCATCGGTTACATCGTGTAAATCAGTTCGTTCAATACTGTTTCCCTCGCCGAGTTCTTGATATTGTTCATCATTCCTACCCAAGTCATCATATCCGTTTGTTTTAGTTTCTCGGTCACTCCCTGTGCTTTTGCCATCTGAGTTATGATTTGTTCTTCCATCTGCTGTGCCTGTTCCTGAATCAACATCAAGTGCTCCGTCAGCTTGCAGGTTGTCAATAAAGTTGTGAATGTCGCTTTCTTGTGATTTTTGAGATATTCCTGTCTTTTCTGTGCGTAATATCCCATTTGTTCCGTCTTTGTCGGCATAATCAGATTCGGATAAAGCAGCTCTCCGACTTGTGTGTATGTTATCTTCATTTGAATTGCTCCTTTCGTTTTTGTTTTCATCTTTATTGTAGGGACTTGTTGAAGTTTTTTCAAATATGCGATTTTCTTTTTCAAGTGCAAATACGGTTTTTGATATTTCAAGGAGTGCTGTTTTTGAAATATTGTTTGTTGCTTCACCGAGGGCATTAAAAGTATTCGGTGTATTGAAATTAACAACATCCTCAAAATCTTCCGTATCAAGCATTAAATCGGCGTCAACGCCAAGCCTTGAGAGAACCGTATACGAAACGCTGTTTGAAACCAATTTACGAAATTTTGATGAAATAATATCATCGGAGAAATCTTCGAGGAAACTGTCTTGCTTTGCATTGCAAAGTTCAAAAAGATAATCGGATAAACTGTCGCTTACAGCGTTTTCACAAGCAGATATGACGGCACTGCTTAAATCGGATTTATCATCAACTGCACCAAAAACGTTTTCAAGTGTCTTAATAACATTATCGGCATATTCGTTTTTCATATGCCAAATAGGGACTTCTTTTGCCTGCTCGCCCTCGTGGGTATCGCTGACATCAAAAACATATTTAAGCCTTGGATAGTTTCGATCTGACACATCAAAAAGTGCAATGCCTTTAGCACCTTTATTTATCCATCTGCCAAACCTCCTATTCCAGCTTGCCATAGGCAAAACTGCAACAGCGTCAGGCTTTTGAGCATAAACAAGAAGTTGCTCACTAAACGGCAAGCCGTAGTTATTGCAAGAACTTTTCAAAAATTCCTGCCAATTACTCGGCGAACGGATAACATCCTTTGAAACATCATCATAAAGAGCAGAAATGTGTTCAAACCTTGTAGCCATAGTCGTCACCTTTCATCTTGTTTCCCTCCGAGATATGAATAAAGCATGTGCTTTTTCACAGCTTCTTTAATTGCACATATAACCTTAATTTCTTTAATCGAAACATTCGGCAAATCAAGCATTTCTTCTGTTTTCATATTCAAAATATCTGCCTCACTGCATTTACCTGCCTTAAACAGCTTTAAAAGCACTTTCGTTTTTGTTTGGAAATCTGTATCCATCAGCGTTCACCTCTGTCTTTTGCCTTTTCACTTCGTTGAATATTGGCAAGACCGACCTTTGCCCATTCAGGCAAAATGTTTTTATCAATCGTTCCGAGTATGTCATAACGGCGCACATACATTTCTTTTCCGGTTGAGAGAGAACAACCATATACCTTTGTGCCTATTGCGTTAGGCATTGCTCCGTTACCTCCGGTACAGTAAAAAAGCTGACTGTCTGCATAACGATATTCTCGCCTTAAGATAGACGGTTTAAGGACGATAACTTTACCAACGAGTTTTGTGTTTTCATCGATGGCTGTACACATATCAATTGTGATTACGCCTATGCCGTCAATTATTTGTTCTTTTCTTTTTTCTGCCTGTTCTTTCACATTATCGCAAAAAGCAATGACTATATCGGGATAAGAATTTGATGTGCATATAGCGTTAATTCTTGCAAAAAGCTCATTGCTTTCGTAATACCCACAAAGATATTTATCGCCGTTTTCATTATGATTTTCTGCGATTATGACCTCGTTTTCACCTACATACATAGACTCAATAATTTCATAACCGTTAATAACTTCGTTTTCTTTGTCCATATTAGCCTCCTTTATTATTAAGGGCGGCAACCGAAGTTACCGCCCAAATAAGTTTAATTATCGTTTTTCTTTTTGTTTCTGACTTGGAGAAATACAAGCCCTGCAACAATAAAGACAACGAGTGCAACAGACACAATCGTTTTGACTGTCATTAGCTTTTACCTCCTTTTATTATCGTTCAGCACGTTCTCGGTTATGCCGTTGCCTGTCTTTGTCAAAAGAACGATACATTTCAGCCTTATCGGCAACTCTTTGACCAAAATCTTTTAACGCATCAAATTTGTTTTCAATATAATGACCGTAATAATATGAGCCGTTATTACATTCCCAAGTGACGTATTGCTTTTCTTTATTGGCAGTAGTCCTTTCACCGAGTACGATTTCACCTTTACCGACGGTTACGGCATTGATAATGGTGTAGCCTGCATTAGTTCTGTCACTCATTATCTGTGTCTCCTTTTTTCTTTCTCTTAATAAAGAAATATACACAGCCAGCGATACCGACAAGAGAAGCACCGGTAATATCTAAAATACGATTGATATTCCTATCATCTCCTGTCTTTGGGTTTTCAAGTTCAGGGACTTTAATCGTTATGGTCTGTCCTTTATCGTCAATATCGGCATGAGCGGTTAACTCGACACCGTCACGATACAATGTTTCAAACACTACAAGTTCTGTATCCTTTTTAATAGCCGAACCGTCAAAAGTAAAGGTAACTTCAACTTTGCCATCAGCCTTATCAGGTACAAACTTAACAGTCGAAGTGATTTCTTTACCTTTCGCCACAAATGGTTTGCCTGTGGATTTATCCATCAATGTGCCTTTGATAACATATTCGGTATTAGGTACTAAATGCTTGTACTCAACAGTATCTTTTATAGTTATTTCGCCTTTTGCGATGACTTCTTTTTTGCCATTTACGGTTGCCGTTGTTTTTAACTCTGGCACTTTATCATTGATTGCAGTAAATTCAACCACTTGCTCGTTATCTTTGATTATCACGGTAAAAATATCTTCATTATCAAGATAGCCGTCGGCTGGCTTAAGTTCCTTTATAAGGTATTCGCCATAAGGAATGTTATTGAAAACAAATACGCCGTTTTCATCGGTAACGGCAGTTAAAATTGCTTTATCTTCTGTAAATTCGGTAGTGTCCGATTTAAACAAACCAAAGGTTGCTCCCTTGATTACTTTCTGCGTTTCTCTGTCAATTTTCAAGCCTTTAACAGAACCATAAATGAGATTGTTTTTAATAACCTCACCGTTATTGACTTTAATATCAATAACCTTTACATCTTGACCTTGATATTCGGTATCAAACTCATATTTGGTATCGGACAAGATATAATGCTTATCGGTTGCAATTTCTTTTGCGTACCACTTAAAACCTACCGGTAAATCACAATCAAAAGATATATTTCCGTCTTTATCACAATTTGCAAAGGTAATTAAAGCGTCTTTTGGGATAACATCGCCGTTGTTTGCTTTAATGTCCTCATTAGCATAAATACCGAATCTTACAGAAGTAATTTCACCGTTATTGCCAATACTGAATGTCTTATCCTCTGCCACAATCTTTTTAAGTGAAACCGAAATCTTCTGTCTATCGTTATACACCGAAAGATCGGTTGAGGTAACGGAAACATTCTGTCCTGCATAGATGAGTTCAGCATCATACTTGGCGGCATTATGAACATATCCATTTGGTGCAGTCTTTTCAATAACTGTATATTTACCGAGATAAAGTTCTTTTGATTTAGCCACACCGTCATCATCGGTTGTGATAGTATCAACCAAAGTGCCTTGCTCATATCTTACCGTACCGTCGAGAGTGGTTATATCTTCGGCAGCATAGATTTCAAAAATTGCTCCTTTAAGATTACTTATACTGTATTTCGGAGTGTATACGCCTTTGTTTTCTTCAACAGATGAAAAAATCTCACCTGTTTTACTGATATTGATTACACCTTTTTGTGCAACATCTCGTGCCTTAACTTTAACTACGGTAACACCTGTATCGGTTGATGAATTTTCTTGACTGATAGAAAACGGAATCGGAGTATCGTCAAGAACATATCCATATGGTGCTTGTACTTCTTTAAGAGTATAATCACCATACGGCAACTTTTCAGGTGTGATTAAATATCCCTCTTTGTTGGTGTAAAAGGTATGAATTGATGTCACTTGAGGGTAGGTGTACTGCATTGTAACTCTGTGATTATCACTATCGTAAATCTCGAATGCCGCACCCTCGTATACTATCTGCTTTCCTGTTTCTTTATCAAGCTTAACTACCTTGAGATACGATTCAAAATTCTTGTTGTTGATAAGGAATTTGTAAGTCTTGCCGTCTTTATTGATGAAGACATCGAAATCGGTGATAAGTTCTCGTCCTGCCCAGCCTTTGGTTTGATGAACTGTATATACTCCATACGGAAGTAATTTTGTACTTGCAAAGCCGTCTTCGTCACAAACAATAGTATCTCGTTCGTCTTTGTCGGCATTTACAAAAGAACCTGCCGATTTAAGATAGACTTGGAACTCCGCACCTTTTTCGGGTGTTTCAATTTTGGTATCGCCGTTATCCGTATGTTTGATAATGCTGATTTTACCCTTGATAACTTGCTCCATAACAGTCATATCGGGTGCTGTGTTATATTCAATGTTGTAATCCCTTGGATCCGCACCGACTCTATATACGGTATCATTTAAAAGATAACCTTCACTTGGACTGATTTCTTTTATTGTCCAATCAGTACCACATACATAATAGTCTGTTGTAAAAGAACCGTTACTGTCGGTTGTATATTGTGCAACAAGGTCATCGCCTTTATACAAACCATAAACAGCACCACCTAATTTTGCATCACCTTGTGCGTGTCCTTTTTCGTAGTCTTGTTTTGTTACGGTTACTCTGAACTTTTTGAGTATGTTATAGAAGCTGACCGATGATGTTTTACCGCTTGAAACAGTTATAGTTTGCGATTGATTAGGTACATATCTGTCAATGTTTTCTTCCGTAATCGTATATGTTCCGGGAGCTAAATCGGAAATATCAATTTCGCCGTTTGCATTTGTTGTAACGGTTTTTAAAAAACCATTAGCGCCTGTAACAGTAAAGTTAATACCGGCTACAATGCCGTCCTCCGAAGTCTTAACAAGTTTCATATCACCGAGTGGAGTAATCGAACCCGAAAATGCCATTGAAACAGGGTCATAATATGCCGAATAGATAAGCTTTTGATATGCTTCACTTCCATAGGGATAGTAAAGCAAAAGTTCATCGTCATCGCCTGTACCGTCTTTATAGTATTCACCGTTAGCAAGTTTGAAGCTTGATGCAGTACAAGATTTATCAACCTTAATTGTTAATGAGTTAGAATTTTTGCTGTGGGTAATACTCCAACCGCTTCCGTTTTTCGTGAATGCAGGATAATCGGAAAGCACCTTGTTTGTATCAGTAACGGTAAGGCTGTTCCCTGCAACGATTGTTCCGACATTGGTATTATTGAATGACGGCTTTTTATTTAGGTTGTCCATTCTGTCCTGTGCCTTGTCACACCACGCTTTGTATCCGCCGTCGCTGAAATCCCAGCTTGTATCAGAACCGAAGATAGACCACACTTTTTTCTGACAGTAAGCCATATCCTGCCAATCTATCGAGTTGCCGTGTTCAAGGTAATATCCTGCAAATATCCATTTTGCAGCTTTAATTACCTTATCACTTGCCATAGCCTTTTTGCCTTTAAGATATGACAAACTCGGTGAGGTTGTATCGTATTCAACACAGAAAAGCGGATAAGTTGTACCGCCTTTTTTCGTAGTATGAACTTCGTGTCCGTAATGCTTTGAAACGCTTACATCAAGTTTCTTCATACCCGACACCGCACCGAGGTTTTCCGTTGCTGTAAAAGCACTTAACGGAAACATCATTGTAACTGTTAATACCGACAAAAGGATCGCCACAATTCTTTTGCCAAAACTTTTGAATTTATCTTTCATAACTTTTCCTTTCTGCCTGTTTTCAGGCATAAAAAAAGAGAAGATTGTTACATCTTCTCGGATTTAATTTATGATATTGTTTATTTGAAATTGCCTGTCCATTTACCGCAGTAACCGCAACTCCAGCATTCATAACCTTGTGGGCAGTTAGCAAAATATTCATCATCGGATATTTCTCCGCTTTCCCATTTATCTGCCCAAGATTTCATTACTGAATCCACATATGCCTTAACATCCGATTTGCTGTCAAACCATCTTCCCATATTGCCGCATTTCATTGAGTGATTATTGTTGTTACTGCATTGACTTACTTTTTGGGTTGTTGATTGTTTTGATGTAGTCGTTGCTTTTTTTGTATGCTGTGTTGTAGATTTTGTTGTTTGAACAGGTTTTGATGTTGTAGACACAACCTTTCTTTTCGTGGTTGTTTCACTCAACTCAATCTTGTTTGAAGTTGTGCTCGTTATTTTTGCATTTGTAGTTGGAGCAGTAGTTGTTGTATCGGCTTTCGTATCATTTTCAGCAGTCGAAACAGGAAGCGTTGTTTCTTTACTTGCAGAAAAGGAACTTGTGTCTGCATTTTCATTTACTTCGCTATTTTCAACCGAACAACCTACAAATACGCTGATTAGCACAACTGCAACCATACACAAAATCGCTGACTTTTTCATTAAGCATTCCTCCTTTGCTTTCACTGCCAATTTAACAGATTTTGGTAATTTCGGCAAAGGTGCGTTTATTAAATCATACACATCATTCCTTTATTTGATTTATAAGGCTCTTTCTTTTCTGCAAGTTTGTATGTTTATTAGGGGGTATATTGAAAAGAGGGGGGTAGAAAAAATATACTCCTGCTATCTGCTGTCCCTTTCAGCTCTGCTTTTCAGAAACTTGTTGTAATGCTCCAAAGCCTTGCATACATAATCTTGCCTTTTCTCAGGTGCAACAGATTTTGGAATATACTTTTCAAGCGTCTTATGTGGAATTATGAGCCTTTCTTGTTGGTTAGGTTTCAATTCGCACATAACATCAAGAATAGTGTCACCGTTGAGTTCTCCGTCATTAAACATCTTGTGCATACGAATAGCCTGTGCATGAGACGGAGTACAACATTCGCTTTCTATTGCTTCCAACAAATCTTGCTGACATTCTTTATCAAGAAATGATATTTCAACAGCCGGTAACATTTTCATTTTACCCTCGTCAACCATTTGCAGCAGTTCAGGGATAAGATAGGTAAGGCGAATATATCGTCTTATTTGATCTTGACTTTCTCCTGTCTGTTCAGATAGCAAAGCTCTTGATGTTTTCGACTTCTGTGCAGTTTGCACAGAAGTTAAATCCGTTCGTTTTCCTTGATGTTTCATCGCATCCAATTTCATTTTGTATGCAAATGCCTTTTCACTCGGTAAAATGTTTTCTCTTTGGATATTGCTGTCAACCATAATGACGGTTGCGGCGTCATCATCCAAATTTGAAACGATACAACGCAATGTGCTTTTACCGGCTATCTTACTTGCAAATTTTCGTCTGTGACCTGAGATGATTTCATAATCACCGTTATCTTTCTCACGAACAATAGCAGGAACCAACACTCCGTTTTCAGAAACGCTTTCAACAAGTTTATTCATTTCCTCATCATCACGCACCTTAAACGGATGATTAGGAAACGGCACAAGTTTTTCAAGCGGAATATCTTTTATAATCGGAGTAAGTCCGTTTTCTCGCTCGCTTTGTGATGTGAATAAATCATCGAGCCTGTTCAGACTGAAGTCTGTTTTTCTCTTTTCGCTCAAGTTTCAACACCTCCTTTGTAAAGTCTGCATACGCTTTTGCAACCTTACTGTTTTTATCATAAGCAAATATTGATTTGCCGCTTATTGCAGTTTCAGCCGCTTTAATACCCAAAGGTATCTGTGTATCAAAGATTTTAAGATATTTGCCGTAGTTATTTACGATAGCTTCCTTTGTGCTTTTAGAAAGGTTAGTTCTGCCATCTACAAGTGTAAGCAAAATACCGTCAATTTTAAGTGACGGGTTAATTTGTCTTTTAACTTTACTTATAGTTTTAACAAGTTGTGTCATACCTTTAGCTGCAAGAAATTGCGACTGCACAGGAATGATAACCGAATCGGCTGCAACCAATGCATTAACCGTAAGCACGCTCAAAGACGGCATACAATCAATAACCACATAATCATACGCAGCTTTGATTGAATTTACATAACCTTTCAGCACGGTTTCACGGCTCATTGTGTTTACCAAACTAAGTTCAAGTGCCGACAAATCAAGGTTAGCCGGAAGTAAATCAATATTCTCTTTATGGTGAAGAATACCGTTTGCAGGGTTCTTGTTTCTTTCTTCGATATACTCGACGAGTTTGTCTGCAAGAGTAACCGAAAGTTCGTCTGTATCTCGCCAACCCAAAGCTGTTGTCAAATCACCTTGTGGGTCACAGTCGATAAGCAAAACTTTCTTACCTTCGTTTGCAAGACCGACTCCAAAATTTAAGGCGGTTGTAGTTTTACCTACACCGCCTTTTTGATTGCATATTACAATTACTTTTGTTTGTTTCGTAAAAAACACCTCCGTTTCAGTTCTATATATACAAAAAAGCCTGCCGATTTTAACCGACAGGCTTTTAACTATATACAGTCATTTGGTTGTTAATAAAGGATAACTCTGAATTATTCTGTATTAAACACACTTATGAAAAA
>ERZ791885.1511-NODE-1511-length-14640-cov-2.348234_pt1 | contig 14640 bp, 12 predicted proteins | sample MGYA00510159_ERZ791885 | MGnify/ENA primary metagenome ERZ791885 (study PRJEB30046, sample SAMN00792054) | human gut metagenome | study: EMG produced TPA metagenomics assembly of the A metagenome-wide association study of gut microbiota in type 2... | reverse complement strand
TGACAGCGTCTCGGCTGCCGCCTCGGTCGGTGCTTCTGCTTCGCAGAGGTGTCCACCGGACACCCGCACCCTTTGCACAAGGGAGCCTATGGCTTGTACAAATCGGTGGCTCCCCGGTGTTTGGGGAGCTGGCAAAACCGTAGGTTTTGACTGAGGAGTTGCCATTCGCATTTTTTAGCCAACTGCCTAAAAATAGGCTTAGTTGATAATTTTACGCACCCTTATTCTGCAATAAGGTCTTTTCAAGCTCCGCCACATTAAGCTCAATCAGCTTTGTTATGCCCTTTTCCTGCATTGTAACGCCGTAAAGCATATCCGCCGCCTCCATAGTGCCGCGGCGGTGCGTTACGCAGATAAACTGCGTGGCAAAGCCCGACTTTTTCATATAATCGGCAAAGCGGTCAACGTTTATATCGTCAAGCGCGGTATCAACTTCGTCAAGAAAGCAGAACGGCGGCGCGTTTACGCGCATTATTGCAAAGTATATTGAAAGGGCTATAAGTGCCTTTTCACCGCCCGAAAGTCCGTCAAGACTCGGCACGTTTTTGCCCGGCAGCTTAACATTTATATCAATTCCGCTTTCAAGTATATTTTCGGGGTCGGAAAGGGTAAGGCTTGCGCTGCCGCCGCCGAAAAGCTCGGTAAAGGTCTTGCGGAAGTTTTCGTTTATTCTGCCGAAGCCCTCGGTGAAAATATCCTGCATTTGGTGAGTAAGCTGATTTATGAGCCTGTGCAGCTCGGCACGTGTGGTCTCCACGTCGTTTATCTGTGCCGACATAAACTCGTACCTCTCGCTTACTTCCTTATATTCCTCGATTGCCGAAACATTAACGCTGCCGAGCGACCGTATTTTGGTCTTTATCTCGGCAAGGCTCTTTTTAGCCTCTGCCGGCTTATCGATTGCAACGCCTATCTTTTCGGCCTCGCTGCGGGTAAGCTGATATTCATCGTAAAGCTGCTTTATAACGTCGTCGTATTCTCTGAGCATTACCTCGCGCCGCTCCGTAAGGCGGGCTAACTCTCCGCCCGTTTTCTCGCGCAGCGCGGTTTTTTCGCGTTCGCCCGTGCGCAGCTCAACACCCGCTTTTTCGGTTTGGTCGCGTTTTTCGAGCATTTCGTTTATATTGTTTTCCGATTGCTTTATCTGCTCCCTTAAGGCCGCGATAGCGTTTTCGGTATTCTGAATTTTCTGCTCCAACGCGCCGTTTGCAGCATTCAGTTGCTCTGTTTCCGCAGCAATTGATTTAAGCCTTTGCGCCCTGCCGCTCACCGAATCCTTAAGCGCCGCAACCGAATTGTCCGCCGCCTCAATATCCTTTTGCATTTCTATTATATTAAGCTTTAGGGCGGTTATTTTTTCGGCTGAGTCCTCACGGTCGGCGTTAAGATTATCCCTGCCGCCCGTCATATCCGCAACGCTTGTCTGAACCTCGTTTTTCTGCTTGTCAAGCTCGGCAATAGCCCTTGCCGCCGCTGCGGCAGTCTCCTTTAGCTGCTTAAGCTTTTCATCATAACTGCCCTTTTCGGCGGTCAGCTGCTTTATTGCACCTTCGGCAGATGTTTTAAGGTCGCCTATTCGGCGCAGCTCGGCAAGCGCCCTTATTTTATCCTCATTGGCGGTGGTAATTTCCGCGCGCACCGCAGTTATATCTGCGTTTACCGCTGCGGCTGACTCTTCTGCCTCACGCAGCTTTTCTTCAAGCTCCGCCGTTTTTTGCTTTAGGCTCTCGGCTTTTTCTTCAAGTGCCTTAATATCCGCCGCGCGGTTAATAAGCCCCGCGTTTTTGGTAAGCGAGCCGCCCGTAAGCGAGCCGCCGGGGTTTACAATCTGCCCGTCAAGAGATACAACCTTTATGCGGTAGCCGAATTTTTTTGCTATTGCCGCGGCGGAGTCAATATCCTCGGTCACAACAACCGCGCCGAGCAGATATTTAATTATTTCGCGATATTTGCTATCGGTTTCCACAAGGTCGCTCGCAATGCCCACAAAGCCCGCCATAGCTTCAAAGCCGTGCTCTTTAAATTCGCGCGATTTTATGGTGGCTACGGGTAAAAACGTGGCTCTGCCGCCCTTTGTGGATTTAAGGTAGCTTATAGCCCGCTTTGCGTCCGCCTCGGTTTCAACTATTATGTTCTGTATTGCATTTGCAAGCGCGGTTTCCACCGCAACTCCGTACTGCTTTTCCACGCTTATAAGCTTTGAAACAGGGCCGCAAATGCCGCGCAGCGTGCCCGTTTCCGCCTGCTTTACAATTTCCTTTACAGAGTGGCTGAACCCCTCCATGCTGTTTTCAAGGTCGCGCAGAATTTTCGCCCTGCGGCGCTTTTCCTCTGCGTCAAGCCGTTTTTCTTCAAGCTCCGCTTTAATTTTTTCGGCAGCCTCTTTTTTAGAGATAAGGCGCAGCTCATAGCCCTTTACGGCGTTTTGGCGACTTATAATCTCTTCCTCGATATTTTGTATCAGCTTTTGGGTCTCTTTAAATTCCTCTGTCAGCTTATCAAGCTGTTCTGTGTATTCCGCTATCTGCTGCCCCGCGTTTTCGCGGCGGGAAACGGTCTCCTCGGCGGCGCTTTCCGCCGTTACCATTTCCACGCGTTTATCGGCGCTTTCAGCGGTTAAGGCGTTCAGGCGCTTAACCTCGTTTTCTATTTTGCGGGATATATTCTCGCTGCTTGTAAGCAGGTCGGAAAGGTGCTTTTCAAGCTCTGCGAGCTTCCTCTCGGTTTCCGCCTTTTGCGCCTTTTTCTCATCTGCCGCAGCCTGCCTTTTTTCAATTTCCTCTGCCGCAGCCGCGTCGGAAACGCCCAGTTGCTCTGCCTCCGCCTGCAGGCGCTCAAAGGATTGGCGGTTATGCTCCATATCGTTTTTTATAACCGTAATTGCGCCGTCGTTTTTGAGAATTTCTTCATTCAGGCGCGAAATATTAAGCCGCTCCCCCTCAATATCCGAGGTAAGGCGGGCGAAATACGCCGTGTTTTCTTCTGAGCGGCGGTCAAAGCTACTCAACTCCTCGTCAATTTCGCGGTAGGCAAGCTGCGCCGCGGCAATTTTGCTTTCCTGCGCGCGCAGAGCCTCCTTTGAATTATCGAGCGTGTGAATCCAAAGTCCTATTTCAAGCTCTTTTTTGCGGTCGGAAAGCTCCAAAAATTTCTGCGCCTTTGCGCTTTGCTCCTTAAGAGGGCCTACGCGGGCTTCAAGCTCGTCCGAAATATCATGCAGCCTTAAAAGGTTGTCCTCTGCGGCGGTAAGCTTTCTTTCCGCCTCCGATTTTCTGTAGCGGTATTTTGAAATTCCCGCCGCCTCTTCAAAAATATCGCGCCGCTCATCCGATTTTGAGCTGATTATATTATCAATCTTGCCCTGACCTATCATAGAGTAGCCGTCGCGCCCGAGTCCCGTGTCCATAAACAGCTCGTGAATGTCCTTAAGGCGGACCGAAACGCCGTTTATGGCGTACTCGCTCTCGTGCGAGCGGTAATAGCGGCGGGTAACGGCAACGGTATCGTTATCGAAATTAAGCGTTCTGTCCGAATTATCTATATTAAGCGTGACCTCGCAGTAGCCGTGCGGACGGCGGGTCTCGGTGCCGCCGAAAATTACGTCCTCCATAGACTGCCCGCGCAGACTTTTGGTAGACTGCTCGCCCAGTACCCATCGCACCGCGTCGGATATATTGCTCTTGCCGCTGCCGTTAGGGCCTACGACCGCAGTTATACCCTTGCCGAATTTGAGTACCGTTTTATCGGCAAAGGATTTAAAGCCCTGTATCTGAATGGAGCTTAACAGCATTTTTGTCACACTTCTCTTTCTGTTCTGAAATTAAGTCCCGTAAGGGCTTTATCCTCCCTCACGCGGCAGTTATAACCCTTTCCCTCGAGGAAAACAAGATTTTTTCTTTTCTGCCCCGTCATTTTTGAAACACAGCCGGGGGATACATAAATTATATAATTTCCTTTTTCTTTAAGGCTTTTCAGCACGCCCGTCAGCATTATCTGCGATTGGCAAAGCTCACTGAACGCAGGGTGCCACGGGCCTGCGATATACGCATCTTCTTCAATTGAGTGCAGCCCGAGCCTTATAACCCTCACGCCGTTTTCTTCAAACATTGTATAAAGCTCCGCCGCTAATTTAACCGCCTCCGAAAGCGTTTGCGGCTTGTAAATATTATCGGCGTAAAGCGCTGCTAAATCGGTATCCTTTAATACTATGGTAGGGTAAATTCTTACCGTATCGGGTTGCAGAGCAATAATTCTTTCGGCAGTATGAATTGCTGATGAATTGCTGTCGCCGTAAAGCCCCGTCATCATTTGCAGCCCTAATTCAAAGCCGTGCCGCTTTATAAGAACGGAGGCGTTTTCAACATCCTTTACCGTATGCCCGCGGTTATTCATTTTTAGCACGCGGTCGTTCATGCTTTGTGCGCCGAGTTCTATTGAGGTCACACCGTAGTCCTTTAAAATGCACAGTATTTCCTCGTCTATCGCGTCGGGGCGGGTTGAAATTCTGATTCCCCGCACCGATCCATCGCGCACAAAAACAGCCGCCGCCTCTAAAAGGTCGGTCATATAATTGCGGTTAATTGCGGTAAAGCTGCCGCCGAAAAAGGCAATTTCGGTGGTAGCGGGGTCGTAGCCTTTACTGCTTTGCGCCGCCGCTGCCGCCGCGCCGACATCATCCGCCCCCGGACCCTTGCAGACGCCTGTTATATAGCGCTGATTGCAAAAGCTGCATTTATTCGGGCAGCCTATATGCGGCACAAAAATCGATATATTAGAGTGCTTTCGGCTCATATTTCGGCACCCATAAGCCTAAGTGCCTCTTTTGCCGCCATTTGCTCGGCTTGCTTTTTGTTTTTGCCGATACCTATACCTATAATATTGGAATTAAGGCGCACCTCAACCTTAAAGCTTTTATCGTGGTCGGGGCCGCTGGTACCCGTGAGAACATAATTAACGCTCTCCTCGGGGTTGCGCTGGATTATCTCCTGCAGGGCGGTTTTGTAGTCCTTGAAAACCTCGTCGTCGGTGTGCTTCAGCTCCCTTAAAACAAAGTTCATAACATGGTGCTTTGCGGGCTCCATTCCGCCGTCAAGGTAAATTGCGGCGAGCACCGCCTCAAACGCGTCTGCCAAAATAGAGTCGCGCTCTCTGCCGCCGCCCTTATCCTCGCCCTTGCCGAGCATAAGGTATTTCCCGAGCTCAAGTTCCCTTGAAAAGGTGCAAAGTGATTTTTCGCACACAAGCGAGGCTCTTAATTTTGTAAGCTCGCCCTCGGGCAGGGAGCGAAAGTGCCTGTAAATATAATCCGATACTATAATAGAAAGCACCGAATCCCCCAAAAATTCCAGCCTTTCGTTTGAAGAAAAGCCACCGCGCACCTCGTTTGCGTATGAGGAATGGGTAAGCGCGTTTTTAAGCAAATCAATATTTTTAAATTTATAGCCTAATTTTTCTTCTAAGCCTTCCATTTTTATTTTTCCTTCTTTTTTATTCCGAAAGCGAGGCGGAAATTTTATCCACCACGCCGGTCTCAGTGAATTTAACCGCCTGACCTATCGCGTTCTTTACAGCCTTTGCGTCCGAATTGCCGTGCGCCTTTATAACCGTGCCGCGAACGCCCATAAGCGGCGCGCCGCCCACCTCGGAGCTGTCCATCATGCTTTTAAGCGAGCCCAAATCGCCCTTTACGGTAAGTGCCGCAAGCTTATTTTTAAGATTTTTGTAAAACACCTGCTTTATAAGCCCGAAAAGGGTGGAAACGGTGCCCTCTATAAGCTTTAGGGCGATATTTCCCGTAAAGCCGTCGGTTATGACCGCATCGCACACGCCTTTAGGCATTTCGCGTGATTCTATATTGCCGACAAAGTTTATGGGCGCCGCCTTCATAAGCTTATATGCCGCCTTTTGCAGCTCGCCGCCCTTTGTATCCTCCGTGCCGATATTCAAAAGCCCTATTTTCGGGTTTTTCCTGCCCGCCACGTTTTCCATATAAACACTTGCCATTACTCCGAACTGGCAAAGCATTTCGGGGCGGCAATCGGCATTTGCGCCCATATCCATAAGCATATATGTACCGCCCGGTGCGGGAATAAGCCCTGCAAGCGCGGGGCGTTTTATGCCCTTGATGCGCTTTACTATAAGCGTGCCGCCCACTACCACGGCGCCCGTTGAGCCTGCGGAAACAAAGGCGTCGGCTCTGCCCTCTGCCAACTCGTAAAACGCCTTTGCCATTGAGCTATCCTTATGGGCTTTCACAAGCGATGTAGGCTCGTCGTGCATTGAAATCACATCGTCGGTATCGATTATTTTAAGGTCGCCCGCAAATTCCAGACCCTCGCGGGCTATTATTTCCCTTATGGTTTTTTCATTGCCCGTAAGGGTAATATCCACCGAATATTCCCGCGATGCCAGCGCCACGCCCTTTATTATTTCAAGCGGCGCGTTATCGCCGCCGAAAGCGTCAACTGCAATACGCATTTTCAAATTTCCTCCGTTTTTATATTCTCCGCAAGTATCCCGAGCGCCCGCGCAGCCAAAGCCGCGTAGCGTTCGCGCTTGTCCCTTATATGGGCTTCAAGCGGCGGAATTATTCCGAAATTCGCCCCCATGGGCTGAAAATTCTCCGTAAGCGGGTTTGTTATATATGAAAGCAGCGCGCCCGTCATGGTGGTTTCGGGTAAAACAAGGGGTTTTTCGCCCGTTATTTCAGCCGCCGCGTTTATTCCCGCAATTATGCCGCTTGCCGCCGATTCCATATATCCCTCAACACCCGAAAGCTGCCCCGCAATAAAAATATTTTTATCCGCTTTAAGTGATAAATTGCGGTTTAATAACTTCGGCGAATTTATAAATGTGTTGCGGTGCATAACCCCGTAGCGCATAAATTCGGCGTTTTCAAGCCCCGGTATCATTGAAAACACCCTTTTCTGCTCTGAAAATTTAAGGTTGGTCTGAAAGCCGACTATATTGAAAAGGGTAGCCGCCGCGTTTTCCCGCCGCAGCTGAACCGCCGCCCACGGGCGGTGCCCCGTTCTCGGATCGCGAAGACCCACCGGCTTTAACGGCCCGAATCTTATAGAATCCTCGCCTCGCTTTGCCAGCACCTCTATCGGCATACAGCCCTCGTACACATTGGGCGCTTTATCAAAGCCGTGCAGGGGGGCGGATTCCGCATTTATCAGTTCGTGATAAAAGGCGGTGTATTCCTCTTTGTTCATGGGGCAGTTTATATAATCGTCGCCGCCCTTATCATAGCGTGAGGCAAAAAACGCCTTGCTCATATCCACGCTTTCCGCCGTTACAATAGGTGCGGCGGCGTCATAAAAGCTTAAATTTCCGCCATCGCAAAGCCCCGCCAGCTTTTCCGCCAGCGCATCGTCTGTTAAGGGACCTGTCGCTATTACCGTAACGCCGCCTTGCGGTATTTCGGTAACAAGCCTTTCGGTCACGGTGATATTCGGGTGGTTTTTTATTTTCTCGGTTATAAGCCTTGAAAAAATATCGCGGTCAACCGCAAGCGCGCCGCCTGCCGCCACTGCCGATCTATCCGCCGCAGCAAGGCAAACGGAGCCGAGGCGGCGCATTTCTTCCTTTAAAAGCCCCGCCGCCGAATCTACGCGTGCGGCTTTCAGCGAATTTGAGCAGACAAGCTCTGCCAAATAATCGCTTTTGTGCGCCGCGGTCTTTTTGGCGGGCTTCATTTCAAGCAGCTCTACCTCTATGCCGCGGTTTGCCGCGGCATAAGCTGCCTCGCAGCCCGCAAGCCCGCCGCCTATTACAGTCAGTTTATTCATCCGTTTTTTTATCCGCTTTCTTCTGCCTTGTGGGGCACTCCGAATTCATACAGTATTTTCTGCCGCGAACGCCGCTTATAATAAAGCTGCCGCACTCGGGGCATTTTTCACCCGTAGGTATGCCGGGGGCTGCAAAATCGCACTCGGGGTAATTTGAGCAGCCGTAGAATTTCTTGCCCTTTTTAGAGGTCTTTTTAACCAGCTTGCCGCCGCATTTCGGGCAGGGCTGTTTAACCTCGTCCTCGGGCATGGGCTTTGTGTTTTTGCACTCGGGGTAGCCGGGGCATGCAAGGAACTTGCCGAACCTGCCCGATTTAACCACCATTTTTCTGCCGCATTTATCGCAGATTACATCGGTTTCCTCATCGGGCACCTTTACGCGCTTGCCCTCAAGCGAGTCCTCTGCTTTTTTATAAAGCTTATCGAAATCCTTATAAAAATCCTTTATTGTATCGACCCAGCCGCGCTTGCCCGCGCCTATTTCGTCAAGCTGCTTTTCAAGTCCGGCGGTGAACTTAACATCCACTATTTTATCGAAATACTCCACCATAAGGTCGGATACCACCATACCGAGATTGGTAGGCTTTAAGCTCTTTTTCTCGCGCTCGATATAATCACGCCCCAATATGTTTGAAAGTATCGGAGCATAGGTGGAAGGTCTGCCTATTCCGTTTTCATCGAGCGCCTTAATAAGGGTCGGCTCGGTGTATCTTGCGGGGGGCTGTGTGAAGTGCTGATTAGGCGTCAATTCCTTCAGCTTCAGCTTATCGCCCGTTTTCATTTCGGGCAGAGCGCCGCCCTCGGCACTGTCATCGTCCTTACCCTCCTCGTAAAGCACGGTAAAGCCGTCAAACTTTACAGAATACCCGCTTGCCTTGAATAAATAGTCGCCCGCGGTAATATCGGCGTTTACGGTGTTCTGCACGCAAACCTCCATTAACGATGCTATAAACCGCTCCCAGATAAGTTTATAAAGTTTATACTGCTCGGCGGTAAGCGCGTCCTTTACAGACTCGGGCGTAAAGCTGACCGACGTGGGGCGTATAGCCTCGTGTGCGTCCTGCGCGCCGCTCTTTGTTTTAAAATAGCGCGGCTTTTCGGGCAGATATTCCTTGCCGTAGCGCCCTGTAATATACTTATAAGCCGCCGCGCGCGCCTCTTCGGAAATACGCAGCGAATCGGTACGCATATAGGTTATAAGACCCGTTGTGCCTGCTCCCGGAACATCAACGCCCTCATAAAGCTGCTGCGCAATGCGCATTGTGCGCTGACCCGTAAAGCCCAATTTGCGCGAAGCCTCCTGCTGAAGTGTGGAGGTTATAAAGGGGGGAGCCGGCTGCTTTTTGCGGGTGCCCTTTTTAAGCGCCGAAACTATATATTCCGCACCGCCGAGCTCCGATACTATTTTATCGGCCTCCTCCGCGTTCGGAATAACATCTATTTTCTTGCCGTCGGCAAAGCCGTAGAGCGCTGCCTTAAAGCTTTTTGTGCCGGCAAGCAGCTTTGCGTCTACGCTCCAGTATTCCTCGGAATTAAACTTCTCAATTTCTCTTTCGCGCTCTACAATAAGCCTTAAAGCCACAGTTTGCACACGGCCTGCGGAAAGCCCGCTCTTGACCTTTTTCCATAAAAACGGGCTTAATTTATAGCCCACTATTCTGTCAAGCACACGCCTTGCCTGCTGCGCGTCCACCAAATTTAAATCGATTTTATGCGGCGAGGCAATACCTGCCTTTACGCCGCTTTCGGTAATTTCGTTAAAGGCTACGCGGTTAGGCTCGTTTAGATCAAGCGCCAGCAAGTGCGCCAAATGCCAGGATATTGCCTCTCCCTCTCTGTCCGGGTCGGTTGCGAGCAGCACGCCGTCGCTGTTTGCGGCGGCGTCTTTAAGCTCCTTTATAAGATCCTTCTTGTCCGACATATTTATATACTGCGGTTTAAAATCGTGCTCGGTATCGACGCCCAGCTTTGATTTGGGAAGATCGCGCACATGGCCCTTTGAAGCCATAACGGTATATCCGCTGCCGAGGGTCTTTTTAATTGTCTTTATTTTTGAGGGTGACTCAACTATTATAAGCTTAGACATTTCATTCCTCCGTTTTCAGTTTTTGATAAGCTCATATCTGCCGCCGGGCAGCGAGCGTATAAGCCCTTCTATTTCAAGCTCTGTAAGCGCCGATAAAATATCGCCCGGCACTAAAGAAGTATTATTTATCTCATCGGGATAAAATATAGGCTTATTCAATTGATTATATACTATTTTCGCCTCATTTGAAAGAGTTTCAATTGATAATTTTTTGTGAACTTCCGTTTTTTCGGGTTTTGCCGCGCGTTCTTCCACGGGTTTTGCCCGCTTTTTAATTGCTTTCTCAATATCAATTTTATCGGGGTACCGCGGCAGATATTCATTCAAAATATCGCTTATGTCAAGCAGCGGTCGGGCGCCGTCGCGGAGTAACGCATTTGAGCCGGCATAATTTTCATCCGCAGGGGAGCCGGGTATTACAAAAATTTCCTTGCCTTGGTTCAGCGCGTGGTTTGCGGTGTTGAGAGTCCCGCTGCGAGCCTTCGCTTCGACCACTATGACCGCATCTGACAAAGCCGAAAGCAAACGGTTCCTCACGGGGAATGTAAATTTTGAGGCTCTTTCAAAGGGCGGATATTCGCTTATAAGACAGCCGTTTTCAGCCACGGCATGTCGAAGCTCGGCATTCTCACGAAGATAGTCTGCCTCAATTCCGCAGCCCATAATAAGCACGGTTTTGCCGTTCGCTTTCAATGCGCCGCTGTGGGCGTAAAAATCACATCCGCGCGCTCCGCCGCTTACCACCGTCATCCCGGCGGACGCCAAACGGTAGCCGAGGGAATATGCCGCCTTCTGCCCAAACCCGCTTGATTCACGCGGGCCGACAATGCAAACCGTAGGCGTTTCATCAACATTCGGCAGCTTGCCCTTCAAATAAAGCAAAACAGGCGGCGCAGCTATTACCTTGAGCTTTTGCGGATATTTGCCGTCGGTGTAGGGCAGCACGGTTATACCGTGCCTGCGGCATTCCTTTTCGATAAGCTTCGCTTCGTCGAGCTTTACTGCGTTAAGCGCGCCGATGTCTTTCGGGGTAAAAAGACCGCTTTGCCTGCGCCCCGAATCATTCATTTCATAAATTTTCTCGGCGCTTCCGATTGCTTCAAGCGCCTTCGCCCCGCGCGGATTGCCCGCACCGAGAGCGGTATGCAGCCAGATAAGGTATTCAATCATTTCATCATTTCCCAAACGGCTATTGCCGCGGCAGCCGCCGCATTCAGCGATTCGGCTCTGCCGCGCATAGGTATGGTGATTTTTTTATACGCCGCCGCTTTTGTTTCTTCGGTAAGCCCGTTAGCTTCGTTGCCTATCATTACGGCGCAGCCCGGCAAAAAGCTTATATCCGAAATGCTTTGAGCCGCCGGCGACGGCACACAGGCGTAAAATTTCAGCCCGCAGCGCCTCATTTCCGACGGAAAATCACCGAAAACAAAAATCGGCATTCTCAAAAGCGTTCCCATTGAAGCGCGCAAGGCTTTCGGCGAATACGGGTCGCAGCTGCCCGCCGACAGTATAAGCCCGTCTGCCCCAAGCGCCTCCGCAGTGCGGGAGACCGCGCCCAAATTTGAGGGGTCGTTTATGTTTTCAAGAGCGACATACCTGCCGTCACTTTTAATATTTACGCTCTCGGTTTTCGGAATTTTGCAAAGCGCTATTATTCCCTGCGGGTTTTCGGTATCGCTTATTTTCTTAAAAAGCGAATCGGGAACGGATATGCATTCATCGGCGCGTCGTGCAAATTCCGCGATTTTTTCGGCATGCCCGTCCGCCGCCGAAAAGGAGACGATCAACTTATCAAACCTGATTCCGTTATCGCACGCATCCGTACACAGCCGCAGCCCCTCCAGCACGAAAAGACCGTTTTCGCGCCTTGCAGACGCGCTTTTCTGAAGCGAGGAAACAAGCTTGATAAGTGGATTTTCTCTGCTCGTGACCTTTTTAAAGTCCTCCAATCGACACCGCACCCTTTCTTAATATTAAAAATTCGCCCAGAGAGCAAACCCCGGGCGAAAAAAATTACCTTTCGAGAGCCTTAACGGCAGCCTTTACCAAGGTGGTAAAGCCCGCGGCGTCATTAACCGCAAGATCGGCAAGCATTTTACGGTTGATGGTTATTCCCGCCTTATTAAGACCGTTCATGAAGCTGGAATAATTTATACCGTTCAGCTTGCAGGCGGCTGAAATGCGGGTTATCCACAGTCTGCGGAAATCGCGCTTTTTCTGCCTGCGGCCGATGTATGCATAGTTGCCGGATTTCATTACGGCTTCTTTAGCGGTTTTAAAAAGCTTTGACTTTGCGCCGAAATAACCCTTAGCCAGCTTTAAAGTCTTTTTTCTTCTTTTGCGTGTTGCCAACGCACCTTTAACTCGTGCCATTTCTTCTAACCTCCGATTTCAGTCGTACCTTATTTATAAGGAATCATTTTCTTGATCTTCGCTACATTTGTTACATCAGCCGTAACAACCTTGCGGAGATTTCTCTTGCGCTTTGTGGTCTTCTTGTTGAGAATGTGCGACTTGAAAGCATGAGCACGCTTAACCTTGCCGGTTTTTGTGAGCTTGAAGCGCTTTTTTGCGCCGCTGTGTGTTTTAATCTTAGGCATTTTAAATCCTCCCTGATATAATTCAACTGCAATTATTTACCCGATTTCGGAGCCAAAAACATCAGCATATTTCTGCCTTCCATTTTAGCAGCCTTTTCAACCGAGCCGTGGTCTGCACAGTATTCCGCGAAGCGCCGCATTGTTTCAAGCCCGATTTCCGGGTGACCCAATTCTCTGCCTCTGAAGCGGATGGAAACCTTTACCTTATTGCCCTCGTCAAGAAAACGCATTGCGTGTTTTCCCTTGGTCTCGAAATCGTGAACATCAATGCTGAGGCCCAGTCTTATTTCCTTAACCTCAACCGTTTTCTGATTTTTTCTGGCTTCCTTTTCACGCTTTGCCTGCTCGAAACGGTATTTACCGTAATCCATTATCTTACATACCGGCGGAGCGGCGTTCGGCGAAATGCAAACCAGATCGAGATCGGCGGCATACGCCGCTTCAAGCGCCTTGGCAATCGGTAAAATCCCCAACTGCGAACCGTCGGAACCGATCGTGCGGACTTCCTTGAATCTGATATTTTCGTTTACGGAAAGCTCTTTACTGCTGATATTAATGCACCTCCAAAATTCGTGCTGCTGCAATTCAAAAAGCGCGGACGAATTTTCGCCCGCGCATAAAAATACCAAACCTTAAGGTCTGAACTTTTATTGACCCTGCAGCTTTTTGCTCGGGGTGAGGACGAATAATCGTACTGCTTCATTGTTACTCCATTATAGCACAACGTTCCGTTTTGTCAAGCATTTTTTCACCCGCTGCCGAAAAATAAAAAAAGTTTTACAAAAAGGGTTGCAATTTTGTAACCCTTTTGTTATAATGTTGATTGTAGAAATTACAAAATGTAACTTTTGAAAGAAGTGACTGTTATCTTTAGGGATATTCTTAATAAAGAAACCTTTATTGAAATATTATCACAGAACAAATTCTTCGGCAGGCTTTTCGCCTTTATTAAAGGTAAAAAGCTCCTCGTGCGCGCTTTAAGCCTCTGCCTTATCGGCATGCTTGCAGTAGGCGTCAGCATTGTGTCCGCCGGAATAACGCTCGGCTTTAAGGTGAACTATGCCGGCAACTTTATCGCCACGATAAGAAGCTCCGCAGTGTTTGACGACGCAAAAAGCATCGCCGTAAACAATATAGAAAGCAGCAACGCCGAGGGAGCAATAGAGCAGCCGAACTTTAAGATGACGCTGACGGTCTCCAACCGCCTGTGCAGCGCGTTGAAGCTTGCAGACGCAATAATAGAAAACACCAACGATATAGTTGAGGCTTCCGCCCTTGTGATAAACGGCGAAACCCTCCTTTGCGGAGACGCCGAAGCGCTAGATGATTGCCTTGAAAAACGCCGCACCGCCTTTGAAACAAACGGCGCGGAAAATTCCTCGGAATTTACAGACGAGGTCAAAACCGAAAAGGGCTATTATTTAAAGAGCGAAATCGCCACAAACGAGGAGCTTGAAGCGGCGGCGCAGAAGCTTAATGTTAAAACCGTATCGGTAATCACGACCGATACCGCAATACCGTTCACCACCAAAACCGTAAAAACCAAGGACGAGCTTATAGGCTATTCTTCGGTTAAAACGGCAGGGCAGAACGGCATAAACCGTAAAACAGAAAATGTTGAAGCGCTCAACGGCGAGGTTGTATCCCGCGCGGAGATAAAGACGGAGGTCATTAAGGAGCCGGTAGAGCAGGTAACCTTGGTCGGAACGGCAAAAAGCATTGCAACGGCGGCGCAGCGCATTTCGGCTCGCAGCAAGGGTCTTATCTGCCCGCTGACCGGCGGATCGTTCGTTATATCCTCTTATTACGGTGACGGCAGAGGCCACAAGGGAATGGATCTTGCGGCAGACCGCGGCACGGGAATTTACGCGGCGGCGGCAGGCACGGTAGTTTCCTCCGGGTTTGACGGAGCATACGGCTACAGCGTTGTTATAGATCACGGCAACGGACTTCGGACCAGATACGCTCATGCAAGCGCGCTCAAGGTTGCAAAGGGCGCTGCGGTTGAGCAGGGAGATCTGCTGGCGCTTGTGGGCAGCACGGGAAATTCCACCGGAAATCACCTGCACTTTGAGGTGCTTGTGAGCGAAACAAGAGTTGACCCCGCACCCTATATAGGTCTTGACTGAAAAAGACATTCTGAATTTAAATGTAATAACCC
>ERZ791885.1499-NODE-1499-length-14742-cov-3.858651_pt1 | contig 14742 bp, 13 predicted proteins | sample MGYA00510159_ERZ791885 | MGnify/ENA primary metagenome ERZ791885 (study PRJEB30046, sample SAMN00792054) | human gut metagenome | study: EMG produced TPA metagenomics assembly of the A metagenome-wide association study of gut microbiota in type 2... | reverse complement strand
ATACGTTGAATGTCAAGAGTCGGATCGATGCGGGGACCATCGTCGCCACAGGCAATATCACGACGAAGGGAACCCTGACCGCTTCAAAGATCGAGGGCGATTTCCCCATGGATATACCGGATGACTTGGAGGTTAATACCGTTACGGCTTCGGGGACTGTGAAAGCTCTCAATGGAGAGTTCGATACCGTTACAGTGAAAGATAAAAACATTATATTAAATCAAGAAGGAATCACCTGTAAAGGACCCGCATTAGCAGGTAATTTGTCTGCGAATGGAATTGTATTGAAAAAGGATAATACTACATATATTGAATTATCAACTTTAGGTAATCTATACACGGTTATCCGTCTCCATAATCTTCCACAAGGCGGCCCTAAAGATTCTCGGATTCAAACCTTACCCACTAATCATATTTTTATCAATACAGATGAACCTTTTGCAGAAAATCAATTTGGTAAATTTTACCCTTTAGGTATCAAACTATAACGATATTCACTGAAAAGAGAGGAAAATTATTGATGTGCACCCCAAAGTTTGGACTGATTAATAATTCAGATAGCATGAGTTCGGTATTGTACCGGGCTCATGTTGTTTAAAGCGGTCTTTATTCGCTTGTTATTGTAGTAATTTATGTATTCCTCCAGTTCCTTGCGGAAATGATCGACAGACTCGAACTTCTGCAAATATAATAATTCTGATTTTAACAGTCCGAAAAAGTTTTCCATAACCGCATTATCCAAACAGTTTCCCTTACGAGACATGCTCTGACTAATACCTTTTTCACGCAGCCGATATTGATAGCGTTTCATCTGGTACTGCCAACCCTGATCCGAGTGAAGTATAAGTTCCGGAGCATCGGGCAGATCCTTTATGGCATCTTCAAGCATTTTCATTGTTTGGTAAAAGGTCGGATGTTCAGCTATATTATAACTTATTATTTCCCTGTTATATAAGTCCATAATAGGCGACAGATAAAGCTTCTTGCCGAACAGAGAAAATTCAGTAAGGTCTGTAACCCACTTTTGATTAGGACGTTCCGCCATAAAATTACGTTTCAGCAAGTCGGGCACCACGGCACCAACCTCTCCTTTGTATGAACGATATTTTTTTAGGCGCACCTGGCATTTAACTCCACATTCGTTCATTAACCTCAGTACCGTTTTATGGTTTATAGAATATCCGCGATTGTGCATCTCTACTGTGATACGGCGGTAACCATAACGTCCCTTATGATCGTGGTATATACTTACAATCTCGTTTTTCTCTTGTTTGTATTTATCGGGGAACTTTAACTGCTTCAGATGATAATAGAACGTACTACGCGCCATCCCCGTAACTTCCAATAGCGTGGGAAGGGTATGTTCCGGTCTTAGTTCTTCGATGGCTTTTGCCCGTTCCCGTTCTCGCGGACGATGCGTTCCTCGACTAAGACCCTCAATTTTTTTAAGTAAGCAACCTCGGCGCGAAGACGTTGGTTTTCGACTCGCAAGTCATTTTCTTCCTGTGGTTGTAGTTCCTGTTTATTAGGTTTGGTTCTCATCTTACCCCGATTATCACGGTAAAGACCGGATTCACCTTCTTCATAATAGATACGCTCCCATTTGCTCAGCGTACTCTCATTGTAAATACCGAACTTTGCCGTTGTTTCCGTTAAAGATAAGTGATTCTCGTGCATGTGCCTGATAGCTGACAACTTAAAATCGCCGCTGTAAGTATATTGCCGTATACGAAGACCTGCTTCGCCGAACTCTTTATAACGCGCAATCCAACGCGACAAAGGCGTATAGCTTATTCCAAAATGCTTGGAGGCGGACGATACGGAATGTTGCCCTCTGACAACAGACAAAACTGCTGTTAATTTCTCCTCATAACTGTACTTCATAAAACACCCCAAAAGTTATGTCCAACTTTTGGGGTGCAGTTCATATTTTCCTCTCTTTTTATAGTTTCTTGATAGTTAAACATGCAAATTCTGTATCGTCCGTATTTTCTGAAGCACCTAACTGTTGCCAGGTCGTATTTTCGAGTGTGCAGAGCAAACCGTTGATTTCCCACTGTTGGGGATTCAGAACGCGATATACATTCTCCGATCCGCTTTGTAATTCAAATTCCGGTTCTTCAGGAGATAAACATATCTTGCACGCATATTGTAAATCATGTAGAGGATTCGGATCTGCAATTGTGGCCGTGCAGTATAATTTTTCTAATCTTTGTCCCGGTAAATTCGTAAATCCGAGAAAATTGACCGGACGAGTTCTTGCATAATAGGTCGCCTTTAATATATCAGAGTTGAGTGTATTTTCATTGTCTATATTATTTTCTAATTGCATGAGTGGTGTCCCGAAGGTGTAATAAAATGCATCGCATCGAATCTCATTTGTCACAATTGGGATAGTTTGGAATCGACGTATGGATAGATTCCCAATGGAAACAATTGCTTCGACGGTAAAATTGTCCGTTACATCTGTTAAGTCAATCGTAATTTGCGATGAATTCATATTGTAATCGGGATTGATTATATATGAGGATGAATGATCTGTTTTCCCCATAATAGGAGCCGAACAGTTCCAACGGACATTACACTTTTCTTTGGCAGGAGAAAGCCACCAGATTGATTGGATTTTTGCTGTTTTTTCTTGAATGATTTCTTCAATTAAGGAATAATAGTTTGTAAGAATTACTGATGTTTCTTCCCAAACTTCCACGCCATAGACATCGTGACCATCTTTATAAGGAATTCCCAGTTCGTCACCGATCGGATCGAAATTGGTATTGTCGTCCGAGCAGGAGGTTCCGGAGGCGAGCAAAAGCGTTGCCGTAATAAAAAGCAGAATTCTTTTCATGATAGAAGAGTGTCTAACGTATCATGTATCTTTTCGGTGATTCGGCTTGCAGGACGATAGTTTGCCGATGCGCCGCCTATATTTTTATGAAGTAAAAACTTAAAATCAAGCCCACTATATTAATTAAACGATAGAATTGTAATAAAATTTCATACGGGAATCGTTTTTTGAAAAAGGTGATACTTGGATGCCGAGACCTCGCTCCCCAGAGGCAAACAATACGCTTCGGCAGCGTCGTGGTGGCTTGATGCCCGTGATTTTGAAACGGTCGCCCTGCTGTAAGGATGTTTTTCTTGCTGTGGAGCCGATTTTTTGGAAATTCGGGGCGTGTACGAAAAATAATCCAAAAATTATGATTACTTTTGCAGGCAACAAAATCTCACTCCTATGTCTTTTATCAATGAGAAGGTGCAACCCGAAGGACTTACGTTCGACGATGTGCTTTTGGTGCCCGCATACTCCGAAGTGTTGCCGCGTGAGGTCAGCGTAGTGACCCGTTTTTCCCGAAACATCCAACTCAACATCCCGATCGTATCGGCCGCCATGGATACGGTGACCGAGGCGCCTCTGGCTATCGCCCTGGCCCGCGAAGGCGGTATCGGCGTAATTCACAAGAATATGTCGATTGCCGAGCAAGCGGCTCACGTGCGGAAGGTGAAGCGTGCCGAAAACGGTATGATCTACGACCCGATCACTATTTCCAAGGACGATACCGTAGGCGATGCGCTGGCATTGATGAAGGAGAACAAGATCGGCGGTATTCCCGTCGTGGCTCCGGATCAGCATTTGATCGGCATCGTGACCAACCGCGATTTGCGGTTCCAGCGCGATATGAACCGCAAGATCGACGAGGTGATGACCAAGGAGGGGCTGGTGACCACTCACAACTCCGACTTGCAGCGTGCGGCCGACATTCTGCTGCGCAACAAAATCGAGAAGTTGCCCGTAGTCGATGCCGACGGCAAGCTCGTCGGATTGATTACCTATAAGGATATTACGAAAGTGCAGGACCATCCCAACGCCTGTAAGGATGCGAAAGGCCGTCTGCGCGTTGCGGCGGGGGTCGGCATCACACCCGACGTGATGGATCGCGTGAAGGCGCTCGTCGATGAGGATGTCGATGCCGTCGTGCTCGATACGGCCCATGGCCATTCGGTCAATGTGAAGAATACGCTGCACAAGATCAAGGCGGTTTATCCGGATCTGGAGGTGGTCGTAGGCAATATCGCCACGGCCGAAGCCGCCGAGTTCCTGATTTCCAACGGTGCCGACGGCGTGAAGGTGGGTATCGGCCCCGGTTCGATCTGTACGACCCGCGTCATTGCGGGCGTGGGCGTGCCGCAGTTGTCGGCTATTTACGGCGCTGCGTCCGTAGCCCGCAAGTACGGCATTCCGGTCATTGCCGACGGCGGTTTGCGTTATTCGGGCGATATCGTCAAGGCGCTTGCCGCAGGCGGCGACTGCGTGATGATCGGTTCGATGTTCGCCGGTACGGAGGAGGCTCCGGGCGAAACGATCATTTACAACGGCCGCAAGTTCAAGAGCTATCGCGGCATGGGGTCGTTGGACGCTATGAAAGCCGGTTCGGCCGACCGCTACTTCCAGAAGGGCGATGTGAATATCAATAAACTGGTCCCGGAAGGTATCGTGGCCCGTGTGCCCTTCAAGGGAATGCTTTCGGAAACGGTTTTCCAGTTGGTCGGCGGTATTCGCGCCGGTATGGGTTACTGCGGTGCGCGGGACATCGAGGCGCTCAAGCAGGCTCAATTCATCCGCATCACCTCGTCGGGTATGCAGGAGAGCCATCCCCACGATGTTGCCATCACGAGCGAGGCGCCGAATTACAGCAGCGAGCGCTAAACTCCTGACCCGCTATGTCGAATTTCCGAAGAAATCGGTTGCGAACGACCCGATACGATTGGGCGGCGGTGTTCGTTGTTCTGACGCTTTTGGCGATCTGGTGGTTTACGGGCTGTCGGTACGCATGGATGCGCCATCTGGTGTTGGCATCGGCGCTTTTCTATTTTTTCGTCGTCCGTATCGCCGTGAATCTGTACCGTATGAAAAAGGATAATTCGGAAAATGCGAGTGAAGAAAATAAAACCAAATTAGGATAGATGCAGGAAAAAATAGTCATTCTGGATTTCGGATCGCAGTACACGCAGTTGATCGCACGCCGCGTGCGTGAACTCAACGTCTATTGCGAGATCCACCCTTTCAACAAGATCCCTGAACTGGATGCTTCGGTGCGGGGCGTCATTCTTTCGGGAAGTCCCTTTTCCGTACGGGACGAGAAAGCCCCGAAGCCCGATCTGACGGCGATCAAAGGTCGTCTGCCGTTGCTGGGCGTCTGCTACGGCGCACAATACCTGGCTCATTTCTACGGCGGCGAAGTGCAGTCGGCTCCCAGCCGGGAGTACGGACGTGCGATGCTTACGGTCGTCGAGCCGTCCGATCCGCTGATGCAGGGAGTTCCGTCGCCTACGCAGGTGTGGATGTCGCACGGAGATACGATTACCTCGGTTCCCGACACCTACCGGGTGATCGCCAGCACGGAGGACGTGCGCTATGCCGCCTTCCGTATTGAGGGAGAGCGGAGTTGGGGTATTCAGTTCCATCCGGAGGTGTATCATTCGACGGACGGCATTACGCTGCTTCGGAATTTCGTGGTCGGCATTTGCGGCTGCAAACAGGACTGGACGCCGGAGAGTTTCGTCGAAACGACCGTCCGGGAATTGCGTGAGAAGTTGGGCGACGACCGTGTAGTGCTCGGTCTTTCCGGCGGTGTCGATTCGTCGGTGGCTGCCGTGCTGCTGCACCGGGCGATCGGCAAAAACCTTTATTGTATCTTCGTGGATTCGGGGCTTCTGCGCAAGAACGAGTTCGACAGCGTGCTCGAATCGTACAAGGGGATGGGTTTGAATGTCAAGGGTGTCAAGGCCCACGACCGGTTTTTGGGCGACCTGGCCGGAGTGACCGATCCCGAGAAGAAGCGCAAGATCATCGGCCGCGATTTCGTGGAGGTGTTCAATGCCGAGGCCAAGCAGATCGAGAACGTAAAGTGGCTGGCGCAGGGTACGATCTATCCCGACGTGGTGGAGTCCGCTTCGGCATCGGTCAAGGGACCTGCCGCGATGATCAAGTCGCACCACAACGTCGGCGGCCTGCCCGAAGAGATGCACCTGAAAATCGTCGAGCCGCTGCGCCTGCTCTTTAAGGACGAGGTGCGCCGCGTGGGTAAGTCCCTCGGCATCGATCCGCAGCTGTTGGGGCGGCATCCGTTCCCCGGTCCGGGCCTTGCGATCCGTATTCTGGGCGATATTACCCCGGAGAAGGTGGAAATTCTGCAGAATGTGGACAAAATCTATATCGATGCCCTGCGCGAGTGGGGACTTTACGACCAGGTATGGCAGGCGGGAGCGATTCTGCTGCCCGTGAAGAGCGTCGGCGTAATGGGCGATGAGCGCACGTACGAGAGCTGCGTGGCGCTGCGTGCCGTAGCTTCGACCGATGGCATGACGGCCGACTGGGTGCACCTGCCGTACGATTTTCTGGCTGCGGTGTCCAACGACATCATCAACAAGGTGCGCGGGGTCAATCGCGTAGTGTACGACATCTCTTCCAAGCCGCCCGCAACGATCGAGTGGGAATAGGAATTTAGGTCGAAAATGCAAAAGACGGAAACCCTGCGGTTTCCGTCTTTTGCATTTGTAAAATGTCGGTTCTTTGGCGGGAGTTTGGCGGCCGGCCTTTACTTGTGGGGGCGTTCGGAATGGGTTAAACGCAGCTTCGGTGCGGTTCGCTGTTATGCGAGCCGGTACAGTATCCCTTCGTAAGGCCGTAGTTCGATCGGGCCTTCTTTTTCGGCTATCGGTGGGGCAGGGTAGTTATGCAGCAATGGCATGGCTTCGGTCAAATCCGTTTTCGGGTCGAACCGGGCAGCCTTCGGGCTGAAGTTCAGGACTGTGAGGTAGTTTCGGCCTGTCCCTTCCCGCAGGTAGGCGAATACCTGCGGGTTGTCTGCATCGACCAGCCGGAACGAGCCGTAAACCAGGTCCGGATGTCCTTTGCGCAGCGTTACGGCCCGTCTGAAGAAGTTCAATACGGAATCGGGGTCGCATAGCTCCCGGGCGGCGTTTACCTCCGTGTGGTTGGGATTGACGCGAAGCCAGGGTTTCGCCGTGGAGAATCCCGCGTAGAGCGTTCCATCCCATTGGTAGGGCGTGCGGGCGTTGTCGCGTCCGATTTCCTGCTGCTCGCGCAGGAATTGTTCCGTATCGCCGCCTTCCCGCAGGAGTTTGCGGTAGTGGTTGCGCGTGTCAATGTCGTCGTACTCTTCGATGCGGGTGAATCGGATGTTGGTCATGCCCAGTTCGTCGCCGGCCAGCCAATAGGGGGTTCCCCGCATCGTGAGCAGGAACATCGTGAGCATTTTGGCCGACAGGTCGCGCCACTCGGGGGCGTCGCTGCCGAAGCGCGAAACCATGCGCGGCTGGTCGTGGTTGCCCAGATAGATCGTAGGCCAGCCGTCGCCTACGGCTGCGTCCCATTCGGCGTACATACGCTTGAGGGCGAGCAGGCTGTACGGGATACCGGTTGCGGGATCGTCCGCCTCCGTTTCGTTGCGGATGTCCGCCGCGCCGAAGTGGTAGAGCATGTCGAGCTCCTGCCGTTCGGGTGCGATGAATTTCCACCCCTCTTCGGGGGCGGTTTTCGAGCCTTCGCCGACGGTCGTACAGTCGTAGCGGGAGAATACCTCGCGGTTCATTTCGTGCAGGTAGTCGTGCAGGTGCGGTCCCAGCGAGTAATAGGGAAATACGTCCGGGTATTTGCGAAGGTCGATCTCCGGAAACGACGTGTCTTTTGCGATGTAGGGAATCGAATCCAGACGGAATCCATCGACCCCCTTGTCGAGCCAGAAACGCAGAATGTCGTAGATTTCGGCCCGCACCTTGGGGCTTTGCCAGTTGAGGTCGGGCTGCTGCCGGGCAAAATAGTGCAGGTAGTAGGAGCGTGTCGGGGCGTTGTAACACCAGGCATCGCCCTTCTCGTCGAAATGGCTCTTGCGGTAGGGCGGGTGGCCCTGTTCCTCCGGCCACCAGAGGTAGTAGTCGTAGTAGGGGTTCTCCCGCGAGGTGCGGGCCTCGCGGAACCAGGGATGCTGGTCGCTGGTGTGGTTCAGCACCAGGTCGAGGAGAAGACGCATGCCCCGTGCGTGTGTTTCTTTCAGGAGCCGGTCGAAATCCTCCATCGTGCCGAAGTCAGGCATGATCTGCCGGTAATCGCTGATGTCGTAGCCGTTGTCGGCGTTGGGGGATGCGAAGATCGGATTGAGCCACAGGGTTTCGATTCCCAGCCCATGCAGGTAGTCGAGTTTTTCGGTGATTCCGTTCAGGTCCCCGATACCGTCGTCGTTGCTGTCCTTGAAACTGCGGGGATAGATTTGATAGACGATCGTTTCTTTCCACCAGGCTTTTTGCAAGGCAGGGGATGGAGGAGTGAATATGGGCATATTGTTCAGGATTCTGTTATACGATCGCAAGATAAGAAAAAAGAGAAGTAGAAGGTTCTTATCGGAGGAAAAAACGACAGGGAGTCAAAGACTCCCTGTCGTTCGATTCATATTTTTATGGCAATCGGATTTTACAGGCTACCTCCCTGGCGGACGGAAAAACGAAACGAGCGGACTTTTTCGACAGGCGGTTGCAGATGTCCTTCGTGCAGATATGGGAACACCCTTCCGCGGCAATCGAGATGCGGATCTGCTCTGCCGATGGCGTGCGGAATGCTTCGATTCAGATATTTTTCGGATTTTTCAGGTGGAACAGGAGCGAAGGCAGGATTACGTCCCGCCAAAAATTCTCGGGCAGTAAGGTGCGGTATTTCCAGCGGCATGAGAAGAGTTTGCGGGTTTTCCGGCCGATACGGGTCAGGCGGTTACCTGACGGAGTGCGGTACACTCCGAAGCCGAGAATGTCGTTCAGTACCCGCTGTTTGAGCTGTGGATCCGGAACGGCAGAGAGCAGCGGTGTGAAATCCTCGTCGAGCAATTCGCCGGCCAATGCCGTGAAAATGTTATAGACCGTGTCGTAACCGGTTGCAGCGTAAAGCGTAAGGATTTTCTCGAAGTCGATTTCCGATTGCTCGCTGCGCAGGAAAAGGCCCCAATCCAGCAGATGTCGGAGGTTGATGCCTTCCGTCCCGAAATGCCGGGCCATGTGGCGCAGCAGATAGAGTGCGTTGAACATCGGGGATGGGGTGTAATAGCCCGCCGGCGCTAATCGGCTGTTCTCTGCTTCACCCACGAGAAAATCGTCTATGGCACGCTCCGTCCGGCGGTGCGACGGCATAAGCAGATGGCTGTGATTTTCGACCATGACGCCCTTGTAATGGAAAACGGCATGTTTTTCACTATCGTAATTGATTTTAATCCCCAGCTCTTCGATCAAACGGTTGCCCTTGTCGCAGTCGTCGAGCCACAGATCTATGTCGCCGCATTCGCGGTGCTCCGGCCGGGGGTAGTAAATGCTGAGGCCCAGCCCTTTCAAAAGGATCGTACGGACGCCGTGCGAAGCGAAGAGCGTTGTCAGTTCGTGTGCGGCACGGGTCTGTTGGGCATGGCGCTTCTCGATGGCTTCCGAACTCAGGGCCCAACGGATTTTGAGGGCTCTGGAGGGCTGTTGCTGTTCCGGGAGCCGGAGAATCGTGTCGAAGAGCAGGGCCGTAACGCCGTGTTGGGCCGCAAGGGTAAAAAGACGGGTCCAGTCTTCTTCAGACAAGTTCAGTATGTTTGGCTGTAATATGCTAGGGGTAATGGTTGGGCGCAACAATGCAAGCAGCAAAGTATGAAGTTTATACGTAATATCTTTTTGCACATATTCCGGAAATGGCTTTATTGGTCGATCATATACTTTGCTGTTTTTCATGTTATCAACTTGTAATTTTTATATCCGGATGTTGTTTATGGCTGCTTGATTGACAGATGGTTCTAATGTATATCCTTAATACGAAGCATAAATAGTACGATTCGATTTATCGGATAAATTTTTTTATGGATGAAACAACTTCGAGAATCTGTTCGTCGGTTAAAGAGGGGCCGGAAGGAAGACATAGTCCTCGTTCGAAGATGGTTTCCGCAATTTTGTTTCCATAATATGCGTTGCGTGAGAAAATTGGCTGCATATGCATCGGACGCCAAAGCAGACGTGATTCGATATTCTCCTGTTCGAGATGTATGCGAATGTCATTCGCTGTTTTGTTATTGCATTTTTTCGCATCGACTTCGATGCAGGTCAACCAGAAGTTCGAATCGTATTCGGAGGATGGATTCTGCTTGACATGAATTCCTTCTGTGTCCGCGAAGTTTTCGGAATAAAGTGTATGTATTGCCCGGCGGCGTGCGATATATTGTTCGAGAACAGTCATTTGACCTCGACCTATACCGGCGCAAATATTGGATAATCGGTAGTTATAACCGATGTGTTTATGGTAGTAATAGGGGCGATCTTCACGTGCCTGCGTAGCGTAGAAAATTGTGCGTTTCGCCTCTTCTTCGGTTCTGCAAATCAGGGCGCCTCCGCCAGAAGTAGTGATCATTTTGTTGCCGTTGAACGACAGCGCTCCGAATTCTCCGAAAGTGCCGCATTTTTGCCCCTTGTATTCAGATCCGATAGCTTCTGCTGCGTCTTCGCAGATTGGAATATTGTACTTTTCGGCAATGGCGCATATTTCGTCTAATTTGGCTGGCATGCCGTACAGATGTACCGGAATGATGGCTTTAGGATATTTTCCGGTTTTAGCTTTTCGATCGTGGATGGCTTGTTCCAAAAATTGTGGCGACATATTCCAAGTTTCCTCTTCTGAATCGACGAAGACGGGTGTTCCGCCCAGGTAGGTTATCGGATTGGCTGATGCCGAAAATGTGAACGATTGGCAAATCACTTCGTCTCCGGGACCTATTCCCAATTGCAAAAGTCCCAAATGAATGGCTGCTGTACCGGATGAGAGGGCAACGATATGTCTGCCCTGTCCGATGAAAGTTTCTAGATCTTTTTCGAATGCATTAACGTTGGGGCCGAGCGGAACGACCCAGTTGGTATCGAATGCTTCTTGAATGAATTGCTGCTCACAGCCGCTCATACGTGCCAGCGAGAGATGGATGCGTTGTTTCATAACGAATTATTTTTGAATTTCCGGAGTCGGATACGTGTGGAAAATCGTTTGGAAAATTAGTTTCAGATCTCCTCGAAAAGTGTGGGTATAATAGTAGTCGAGATTGATTTGAACTTTGTCCGGAAAAATTATTTCATTGTTATATTTTACAGGATCGGGGACTTGTGCCAGTAGCTCTTCCTCATTGGCATATTTGAGCGAGGCTGGTCCGGTTATTCCTGGGCGTAATTTCAGAATGAGTTTATTTTCTCCAGTTAGTTGATCCGCATATCCGGGTACATCGGGACGTGGTCCGACGAAACTCATGTCACCGATCAATACATTCCATAATTCGGGGAGTTCATCGAGTTTATATTTTCTCAAAACGGCACCCAAAGGGGTGATTCGGCTCTCTCCTGCAATGGAAATACTGGAGCCTGAATGGATTACTTGCATCGAACGGAATTTATACATCGTGAAGAGCTTTCCCTCTTTTCCGACACGAACCTGTTGGAAAATGACAGGGCCTCCCGGCATTTTGATTTTGATCAAAATAGCTATGATTAGTAGAATCGGACATAAACAAATCAACCCCAAGAATGATGCCGTGCGGTCGAAAATCCACTTTGCGTCCATTGTAATGACAATTATCGAAAAATTTTATACGCGATTTTTTTACCCAAGCAGGGGCGATGAGCAGACAGAACATGGCATAGGCGAATAAGTCGGCGGTATGGCCGTAGTGCAAGTTTTTGTTGATTTGCAATCTGTCCGCCAATTGTTTTTTTGCAAAAACCCATCCATTCCGGCGCTTTTTGAACAAGGCTTCGGTCATTCTGAATTTCAATACTACGTTCGGAAGATTTGCTATATTCACTCCATGCATTAGGCCGTCGTACCAAAGCATCGTATCTTGGTTTTTCCGATATTCAGGGCGGTAACAATGTCCGATTTTATCAAAAAAACTTTTGCGGAATAAAACGGCGGGATGGGCGAGGGGATTTCTTTTCGCAAAAAATTTCTTGCATTCGGTGGGAGTCGCTGGATAAACGATTGTTTTCCCGGATTCGCAACCTTCTTCGTCGATTTCGTTGATAGCCCCTCCGACGACATCTATTTCGGGGTGTTCATTCAGAAAACAGATCTGTTTTTCGATGCGATCCGGCAACGAGATATCGTCTGCATCCATACGGGCGATGTATTCGTAACCGTTGTCGAAACATATTTGGAGCAGATCGTTTAAGACGCAGGCGAGTCCCCGATTCTCTGCAAAACGTACAATCGATACGTTTTTGTTATTTTCATACGCTTCCAGACATGAATTTAAGGAATTTCCTATGGGACCATCTACTCCTATATATATTCGACAGGAATAAGTCTGTTTTATGATGCTGTCAATAGCGGGGCGGACGTATTGGGGCGTATCGTTTTTATAAACGGGGATAATGACGGCAACAGGATAATTCATCGTGATTAGAGTTTTGTATATTTTTCTATTATGTCCATCCACTGCTGCAAAACGGTATTTTTGTCGACTAAGTGTTTGATTGTATTGGATGCGCGAAGTCCGATCTCGCGTGCAGCCGTTTCATTTTCCGATAGATATGAAAATGCTTGTGCGATCGAGTTTGCATCGTCGGCGAAGCATCCGTTTATGTGATCTATAATTAGTTCTTTTGCACCAGATACTTTTGTACTGATTACAGGCAATCCGAGGTACATTGCTTCTATCATTGCATTCGACATTCCTTCATAGTCGGAAGATAGGACGAATACTTGTGCCGATTTCATTTGTGAAGCTATGTTAGCAGACCTGCCTTGTAACCTGACACGACATCCTTTTCGTTCTATATATTCTTCGAGTTCCTGTCGCATAGGGCCTTCTCCATAAATATCTAAGCAGTGATCAGGATGGGTTTTACTGAAAAGTGCAAAAGCATCGATCATCATTTTCTGGTTTTTTTGAGGATCGAGTCGTCCGACGGAGATTATTTTCTTTTCTTTGTGGCTGCTTAATGCTGATTGCCATTCGAATTGTTCTGATATGGGATTGGCGATTACGGATATGCGCTTATGGTATTTTGCTGGAAAATATTTCTTAATCTCCGGGGTTTGTACAACCATATGTTGCATTCTGAATAAGAGCATTCTCCGTATTATTTTTCGGAATAGGCTGGCTTTTCCTGGGTCATTTCGTTCGGAAACAATAATAGGTGTCCGGGTAAACAGCATACAAGCCAATGTTGCTACAAACACAGGTAACATGAAGGCGATAACAAGGTCATATTGCCGTAAATATTTGCGTAGCCACAATAATTTAGCCGTGATGTCCCGGTGATGATCATCTGCAAATGCGAGTTTTATTGCCGGATTTATGTCGTATGCAATCATCCGTTTTCTTAAACATACGATGCTTACTTCGTAGGTTTTACAAAGAGAATTAGCAAGGGTAGAGAGGACACGTTCTGATCCACCGGAGGATAGGGTGTCCGTTACGAATACTATTTTCATCAAAAGGATTACTTTTTATCGGATGGTTGAAGGCATACAACCTTTTTTATGAGGTTTTCCCATTCTGCGTATATTTTTTCGGGAGAGTGTGTTTCGCAGAGTTTATGCGCATTATGGCTAAGATTGTCTGCGAAAAATTGGTCTGATAGTATTTTCTCCATTGCGGTCTGTAATGCTTCCACGTCGCCAATGGGGGTTAGCAATCCATTTGTCCCGTTTTTTATCAGAAATCTCGCGCCCCCACCTTTGCAGTCGGTCGATATGCAGGGTACTCCTAAAGCCATCGCTTCCATCAGTGCGTTGGGCATACCTTCGAAGTCGGATGAAAGCACGAACAGTGAAGAACGTTCGATTTTCTTCCGGATTTCTGTCGTGTAACCGGGAAAGCTGACTTTGTCGGCAATTCCCAAGTTTGAGGCCAATAATTCGAGGTCTTTCCGCAGCGGACCGTCGCCGTAAATGACCAGTTTGTAGGCTGGATATTTGGCTGTTATACCCGCGAATGCTTTTATCAGGAGAGCATGATTTTTCTGTTCGGTCAGCCTGCCGGAGGAAACGATCTGCTTGTTTCTCGGACCTGAGTATTCTGCGGTGATGAACTCCTTGTTGATCGCATTCGGAATGATTTTTACGGCTGCGCTGCCGATGGAATTCCCGTACCAGTTTTTTTGAATTTCGGTTTGGAACACCCAGCCATCGGCTTTATGGGCAACTTTCTTCAATCGCTTTTGTTTCGAAGGAGGGTACGTGGAGGGATCGACACGCTCCGAAGCGATAATTTTGGCTTTGGTGAGGAATCGAAGTGATAATAGCAGGATTGTCGGTATCGGCAACATAACTATATAACAGTCGCATCGGGTTTTGCGGATGAGCTTGCATACTCTGTAGAAACGAAGCAGATTGTCGTGCAGGAAGTTGCTCCGTTCTTGCTGGTGCAAGAGTGCTTGGCGACTTATTTTTGTCGAAAGCGGATACGTCGCCTCGTCATCGGATATGGTGATAAATTCGATATCGTGTTCACGTTGGCAGAGAAAATTGGCGAGGTTGCAACAAACTCGTTCGGCTCCTCCGCCCGAAAGTCCGCTTGTAAAGAAAACGATCTTCATGTTATTATTTACGAATCAATTGCAACATTTTGCCGGTGTTCTCTCCGAACAAGGATTCGCCGTTGACCATTTGGCAAAACCAAGCACTTTGCCCTGTCGTATTGACTTCTATAAGAACAACGGCTCCTT
>ERZ791885.1481-NODE-1481-length-14958-cov-3.021070_pt1 | contig 14958 bp, 10 predicted proteins | sample MGYA00510159_ERZ791885 | MGnify/ENA primary metagenome ERZ791885 (study PRJEB30046, sample SAMN00792054) | human gut metagenome | study: EMG produced TPA metagenomics assembly of the A metagenome-wide association study of gut microbiota in type 2... | reverse complement strand
AGTATATGATAACGGGGACAGCCTTATTATGGTCGCAACAGATCGTATTTCCGCTTTTGACCATATTTTAAAGAATAAGATTACAGACAAGGGAGCCATTCTCACACAGATGTCTAAGTTCTGGTTTGAATTCACAAAGGATGTTGTTCCTAACCATATGATTTCAGTAGACGCAAAGGATATGCCGGAGTTCTTCGGTCAGGACAGATTCAACGGAAACAGCATGCTCTGCAAGAAGCTTGAGATGCTTCCAATCGAGTGTATAGTTCGTGGATATATCACAGGAAGCGGCTGGGCAAGCTACCAGGAGAACGGTACAGTCTGCGGAATCAGACTTCCGGAGGGACTTGTTGAGTCTGATAAGCTCCCTGAGCCTATTTATACACCATCTACCAAGGCTGATCTTGGAGATCATGATGAGAATATCTCATTCGAAAAATCAGTAGAAGTATTAGAGAAGATTTATCCTGAGAAGGGCAGAGAGTACGCAGAGAAGATTCGCGATTATACAATTGCTCTCTACAAGAAATGTGCAGAGTACGCTCTTACAAAGGGCATCATCATCGCAGATACCAAGTTTGAGTTTGGCTTAAATGAGCAGGGTGAGGTAGTGCTTGCCGATGAGATGCTCACACCTGACAGCTCACGCTTCTGGCCACTTGATGGATATAAGCCTGGACAGGGACAGCCTTCATTTGACAAGCAGTATGTAAGAGACTGGCTCAAGGCCAATCCGGACAATGACCTTCTTTTACCTGATGAGGTTGTTGTGAAGACTGTAGAGAAATATAAAGAGGCATTTGAGCTTCTTACAGGAAGCAAATTCAGCCGCTAATATATTATTTATTCCGCGTTACTATTTCGCAATTATAAACGGAGATATTATGAACCAGGACAATAACATAAATCAGTATATAAATACTAGTATAGATACAAAAAGTCATACCGGTACAAAATTAGAAAGGTGTTCTGATATTGACGAGCATAACCATGTATTTGATGAGCTTCATGAGGAGTGTGGTGTGTTCGGCATGTATGATTTTGATGGAGGAAATGTCGCATCCACTATCTATTATGGCCTTTTTGCGCTTCAGCATAGAGGACAGGAAAGCTGTGGTATTGCAGTGAGTGATACACATGGACCAAAGGGAAAGGTGACAACACACAAGGGTATGGGCCTTGTAAATGAGGTATTTACTCCTGATATCTTAGAGCCAATGAAGGGAGATATCGGAGTGGGACATGTGCGCTATTCAACAGCAGGCTCATCAACACGTGAGAATGCACAGCCGCTCGTATTAAATTATGTCAAGGGCACACTTGCCATGGCACACAACGGAAACCTCATTAACGCAAAGGAGCTTCGCAAGGAGCTTGAGTATACAGGAGCAATTTTCCAGACCACAATCGACTCTGAGGTTATAGCTTATCATATCGCCAGAGAACGTCTTAACTCAAAAACAGCGGAGGAGGCGGTCAGACGTGCCTGCCAGAAGCTTAAGGGAGCCTATGCACTTGTGGTTGAGAGCCCGAGAAAGCTTATTGCAGCCAGAGACCCATTTGGTTTTAAGCCTCTTTGCATCGGAAAGAGAGACAATGCATATATCGTTACATCTGAGACCTGTGCGCTTGATACAATCGGTGCAGAGTTTGTCAGGGATATAGAGCCGGGAGAGGTTATCACCATCACTCCTGAAAAGGGCATTGAGTCTGATATGACTATGGCACTTGCCCCTGAAAAACAGGCCAGATGCGTGTTTGAATACATTTATTTCGCAAGACCTGACAGCCATATTGACGGAGTAAGCGTGTATGGCAGCCGTATCAAGGCCGGCAGATTCCTTGCAATGGATTCACCGGTTGAGGCTGATATCGTGACAGGAGTACCGGAATCAGGAAATGCCGCTGCTCTTGGTTATTCACTTGAGTCGGGCATTCCATATGGCACAGCATTTGTCAAGAACGGTTATGTCGGCAGGACATTTATCAAGCCTAAGCAGTCAAGCCGTGAATCAAGCGTGCAGATAAAGCTCAATGTATTAAAGGAGGCTGTTAAGGGCAAGAGAGTTGTTATGATTGATGATTCAATTGTGCGAGGAACAACCTCAGACAGAATAGTGCGTATGTTAAGAGAGGCGGGTGCCACAGAGGTGCATGTGCGCATCAGTTCACCGCCATTCTTATGGCCTTGCTATTTCGGTACAGATATTCCTGCAAGAGAGCAGCTTATCGCTTACAACAGGACTATTGAGGATATCAGACAGATTATAGGTGCAGATTCTTTAGGCTACCTTGGAATTGACAGACTTCATGAGATGGTAGAGGGATTGCCAATCTGTATGGGCTGTTTCACAGGAAAATATCCGATGGAGCCACCGAAGGATGATATCAGAGGCGAGTATTTTGATAAAGAAATAGACCTCGAGAGAAAAATGCTTAATCGCTAATAAAGGAGAGAATATGAGTACAGACAGATACACAAGTCCTCTTTCTGAGCGTTATGCCAGCAAAGAGATGCAGTATATTTTTTCGCAGGATATGAAATTTACCACTTGGAGAAAGCTCTGGATTGCCCTTGCAGAGACTGAGATGGAGCTTGGGCTTTCACAGGATGGCAAGCCGGTTATCACACAGGAACAGATTGATGAATTAAAGGCACATGTGGATGATATCAATTATGATGTGGCAAAGGAGCGTGAGAAGCTTGTGCGTCACGATGTAATGAGTCATGTCTATGCATATGGACAGCAGTGCCCTAAGGCAGCAGGAATTATACATCTTGGAGCAACCTCATGCTATGTAGGTGACAATACAGATATCATCATCATGAATGAAGCATTAAAGCTCGTTCACAAAAAGCTTATAAGTGTTATTGCGGAGCTTGCAAACTTTGCTGATAAGTATAAGAATCAGCCAACTCTTGCATTTACACATTTCCAGCCGGCACAGCCGACAACAGTTGGAAAGCGTGCCACACTGTGGCTAAATGAGTTTATGCTGGATCTCGAGGATTTAGAGTATGTGCAGGGCACATTAAAGCTCCTTGGCTCTAAGGGCACTACAGGAACACAGGCCAGCTTCCTTGAGCTCTTCGACGGAGACAATGAGACAATAGACAAGATAGATCCAATGATCGCAAAGAAGATGGGCTTTAAGGATTGTTATCCGGTGTCAGGCCAGACATATTCCCGTAAGGTAGATACAAGAGTGGTAAATGTACTCGCAGGCATTGCTGCATCAGCTACAAAGATGTCAAACGATATCAGACTGCTCCAGCATCTTAAGGAAGTAGAGGAGCCGTTTGAGAAGAACCAGATTGGCTCGTCAGCCATGGCATACAAGAGAAATCCTATGAGAAGTGAGAGAATAGCATCTCTTTCAAGATATGTTCTTGCAGATGTAATGAATCCTGCAATTACTTCAGCTACACAGTGGTTTGAGAGAACACTTGACGATTCAGCAAACAAGCGTCTTTCAATACCTGAGGGCTTCCTTGCAATAGACGGAATCCTTGACCTCTGCCTCAATGTGGTGGATGGACTGGTAGTATATCCAAAGGTTATTGAAAAGCACTTTATGGCAGAGATACCATTCATGGCAACAGAGAACATCATGATGGATGCTGTAAAGAACGGCGGAAATCGTCAGGAGCTCCATGAGAAGATCAGACAGCTCTCAATGCAGGCAGGAAAGACAGTAAAGGAAGAGGGAAAAGAAAATAACCTCGTAGACTTAATCGCTGCAGACCCTGCATTTGGACTGACAAAGGCTGATATCGAAAAGAACCTTAAGCCTGAGCTTTATGTGGGACGTGCACCTCGCCAGGTAGAAGTATATTTGCGTGATGTAGTTAATCCGGTGCTTGAAGCACATAAGGATGAGAGTGGAGTAAAGGCAGAGATTAACGTATAATATCGAAAGTATAGATAACGGTAAGTTGCTTGTGTTAACATATTTATCTAAGTGAAAAGCCCCGGCATATAAACCTGTTTCATGGTTTATATGCCGGGGTTTTATATATTATCCGTCAAGTATGAAGTTAGTTTAAATTAATTCTCTTTGTCATCATCTCAGGATTGGTGGCCTCGCTGATTGCCACATGCTTGCTGATTACACCGGCCTTGTACAGATTGAAGATGCTTGTATCCATTGCAATCATATTCTCAGCTGCAGAGGTGTAGATGATACCGTCAATCTGATGGACCTTGCCTTCACGGATTAAGTTCCTTATTGCAGGCGTGAGTACCATGATTTCAAAAGCAGGCACCATCTCACCGTTTGTGGCAGGTAAAAGCTTCTGGCAGACAACAGCCTGTAGCACAGATGCAAGCTGGATGGCTATCTGGTGCTGCTGGGAAGCAGGAAACGCATCGATTATTCGGTCAATGGTATTTGCGGCACCAATTGTGTGAAGTGATGAAAATATGAGATGACCGGTTTCAGCCGCTGTGACAGCTGTATTGATGGTCTCATAGTCTCGCATCTCTCCAAGCAATATGACGTCAGGACTCTGGCGGAGTGCGGCGCGAAGTGCAGTGAGATAGCTTTCTGTATCTGTGTTGATTTCACGCTGTGACACAATACATTTGTCATGACGATGTAAAAACTCAAGCGGATCCTCGAGAGTGATAATATGCTCTTCCTTCTCATGGTTGATCTGATCAATAATACATGCTAGTGTGGTAGATTTACCGCTTCCGGCTGGACCGGTAACCAGCACCATGCCGTTGTTTGTTTCCGCAAGCTCCATAACAGAGTCCGGTATATGTAAATCGCTTGGCTTTGGCAGTGTGAATGAGATAACACGGATGACAGCAGAGTAAGAGCCACGCTGCTTGAAAGTGCTCACTCTGTAACGTGATACTCCCGGTATAGCGAAGGAAAAGTCATCATCTCCGGTTTCCTCGAATTTTGAAATATCTCTCTCGGCAAGAGCATAGATTGATGTGACAAATTCAAAGGTTTCTTTTGGAATCATTCTGATTTCATTGAGGCACTCCATCACTCCCTTTGATTTGTATGTGAGAGGGCGGCCGGCCACTATGAAAATATCCGATGCTCCGTTGTCAGTCGCTTCCTTTAATATCTTTTTAACATCCATTTTAGTTTCCTCCAATTAAGTTTAGTGTATCATTTTCCTCGAAAGCTGTGTCGGTATTGAGCTTCCATTGTTTTATTTTATAAAAAGCATCCTGCCTGTGGACAGGATAGTTGATATCAAGCTTTACAGTGAGAGTCTGAGTATCGCTTACAGTACAGGTGATGGTATAGGTCAGACCGGTAACCTTGCCGTTTGATTCATTTTCAGCGAGGTTTTTATTTATGGCAGTATCGTTGTCTGATAGAGCAGTCTTTATGGCCTCATAGTATGCTGCTTTATCAGGACTGCCATCGTAGGCGGATGCAAGAATGGTATCAATCTGTGATATCTCATCCCATACCTTTTCACATGCACGGTAATACGAGCTGTTGTTATCAGCAACGCGTTTGCTCAGCTTATAGTCAGAGTTTGCTGTGACAAAGGCGAGTGCAGAGAACGTGACAATGCATATCATGGAAAAAGTAAGCAGGATGGTGGAAAAACCGAAATTTGAAAATTCTCTTCTTTTTTTCATGGGGTGCTCACCGTCCTTCCGTCAGAGGAAAGTGCAGTATAGCTGCATGCAGTAATGCTGTATACACAGTGGCTGTCTGCTGCTATAAACTCTATGTCAGCCTTTTGTACTCCGTAGGCATCCTGCCCAAGCCTGCTTACAATAACCTTGTATGCGGCATCATCCTTATCACATGGATGATAGCTTTTGTCAAGATAAATGAATAGCTTTTCATCTGCACAGATGGAGCCGTCAAAGAGCGATGATACGGCGTTTAAATCGCCATGCTCCTGTTCGTATGCGCTTGCTGCATTGCTGCATGCATTAACAGCCTCATGCAGTACCTGAGTTTCTTCTGTCAGCTTGTGGGTCTTTATGAAGAAAAGCAGTCCCACAATCAAAAGAGCTGAAAAAAGCAGCAGATTAATGGTAATCTCAAGCAGGAATATTCTGTTTTTCGATTGTTTAAGCTTTGTTGAAATCATGGTTTATTCCTTATGGTATGTAAGTTTGTGTGGCATCGAGTGGCATATTAGGGAGCGGTGTACGTGATATTGCTGCATTTATTGTCAGACGATGATTAGTCGGAATTGACGGAGCAGTAGGTATCGGTAGTACCACCGGATGTATCGGTGATAGTTACGGTAATCATTTTGTCGGTGGTTTCTGTCATGTCAAGTCCCCCGATTTCGACAATCCTTTGTCCGCTGTCCAGACTGTATGAGGAACCATCCTGTACATAGAGCTCTCTTAGAGAACCGTCATAATAGTATATGAAGGTATTATACACGATGTCATTTATTGTGTTTTTCAGACATAGAGCTTTCGTGCCATTTATTGTTTCTACACTGATTGCAGCGTCAGAATCATTCTGTCTGACTTTTTCGCGCAGATAAGATGTGACAGTGCGTATTTCGTAGTTGTAATTCATGGCATTGGCAGTGGACTTGTATTGCTTTACGCCAATCAGCACGAGGATAAAAGCAGTCAGCGCAAAAAGAAAAAAAAGCAGCATCACAAAAAAACTGTCAGCCTGATGTGATCTTGATTTTAGCTTGAACATGGGTTATTTCCTCTCTATTATTGTCACATCGGGACGCAGATTGGAGCCGATGTATTGATAGTCTATGTAATAATAGTCGCTGTCGTAGGTGAGACCATAGTGGTCTGTTAGATAATTTATGTCAGGAGGGTATGTTCCCTCAAGAGCATAGCACTGTGTGATACTTCGTGTGAGGGCGCGTTCCAGCGTGCTCTTGCTTCTTTTGGTATTGTCATCTGACAGTTTTGAAGAGAAAGCACTAAACAAAACGGTACATGCGGCTAAAAGCACAATTGGTATGAATTTCCATATGGTTGATTTCTTTTTCTGAACAAAAAACAGCATACTGTGCCTCCGTAAGCTATCCTATGCTTGATATAATTCCAAGCAGTGGGAGTAAAAATGATACTAGTATGAAGCCAATGAATATACAAAGCAGGATAACCATAGCAGGTTCAATCACTGATATGAATCGTGACAGCCTTGCATCTGTGTCATCCTCACAGGATGTACATATATGTTGCATGACCTCGTCCATAGACCCGGTTTTGCTGCCGATTGCAATCCAGCTTGAGTACATCTTTGAAAAAATATTGGAGTGCAGCAGTGCCTCCGAAAATGTCTCGCCGTTAGATATATTTTTACGGCAGTCATTTATTTTAGAATCAAGGACAGGATTGTTTACAAGAGCCTGTGCGAGGTCCAGACCACGGTCTGTGTCAAGTCCGCTTGAGAGTGCTAAAAACATGCAGTTTGCAAAGCGGCTGGATGCGATTGACATGGAAAGAGCAGTTTTCATAAGGAACTTTTTCCCGAAGCGTGTCTTAAAAAATATAAAAAGAACTAGTGCGGCAAAGAGCATGAAAGCTATAATGATAAGCAGATATCTATTGATGTATTTACTGAGCTTCATGAGCACGGCAGCGGTGCCGGTAAGCTCACTTCCAAGCTCGGCATATATCTGTGAGAATACAGGTAAAACCTTGGCAATCATAACGACAATAACGGCAATCATCACGGCAGAAAGCACGAGAGGATAGGTAACGGCACTTTTAATGCCTGAAGCTATTTCGTCTTCGCGGTCATAGTACTTTGAGAGAGAATTTAAGACCTCTTCAAGACGGCCGGTTTCTTCACCTAGCTGTATCATATTAATCATATATTTAGGAAAGTATCCTGTATTTTTAAGTGCACTGTGAAGCGTGGCACCAAGCTCCATCGGCTTATATATCTGCTCGAGCAGATTATGTGTCTGCTCATCAGGTGCTTCATCACATAATATGGAAACACCGTAGTATGTAGGCAGACCGGCTGCTATGATAAGAGAAATCTGCTGACAGAAGGCAGAAAGCTCTGCATTGCTCAAAATCTTGGATTTTCTAGACATTTATGTCCTCCTAATAGACGTATTTGGTAATGTAATCACTCTTTTGTGCTATGAACTTCTTTGGTGAATCACTGGTAGATGCAAATGTTGGATCCAGCATATTCCATGAGGTACCATCAAACTCGATGATGCCGTTTATCCAGCCCTTGTCCTTTATGTAAGTACTAATCCAGGCATGATATTCTTCACCGGCATATCCTACCTCTAAACGTGTGGGAATAGCCTGAGTCCTTAGCATAGTGGCCATGACTGCCGCATAGTCAAAGCATATACCGGTATTTTCAGTAAAGACCTTGTCCACATCAGGCAGATAGCCGCTTTTGACATTTTTAGCCTTGTCATAGTCGTATTTGAAGTTTGAAATGATATAATTGTATACACTTTCCACGACCTCAGTATCGCTGCTGCAGTAGTACGCCAGTGAGCTGCCTTCCTTCACAGCCAGAGAATCGGCAGTGAAATTTACATACTGGTTAGGGTACAGATATGGTCCGAATTCATCGGTGATGGAGACAGAAATCACCTGCGACAGCACGGTGGCATATTGTGTCCCCTCAACATTTTCAAACACGGTTACAGTATACGAACCACTTGAAGAGACAAGAGGAAACACTTCATTTCCTCCATGCAGATCAAAGGTGTACGTGACACCGTCAGGCCCGGTTATCTGAAGCTTGACCTTTTGATTAGAACCGTGATAATTCACTATGATATAGCCGCTGCTGCTGTTTGATGCGTCGATAGTAGCCACATCACAGGTATAGGTTTGTGTGCCGTCGGCGGTTGGAATGAGCACCTTTGGTGCAGAGTCCCAGGTGCCCTTTTCAGTAGAAGTATGGGAAAGAGGCTCCTTAGATACATCGTCATTTTTGGAATTACCGCATGCACCAAGCAAAAGGCATGATAATAATATGAGTGGAAGTGCTTTTTTATACAGTATGCACTTCATAAAAATCTCCTAAATATAAAGTTGTTTCTTTTTTTAATTATATTATAATGTATTTTCTTGTAAAATAAAATGGAAAAATGTATAATATTAAAAAATGGTTTAGATTATCAAAAGAAGAGAGTAAAAAGAAAACTCTTGACTGTGCAATAAAAACGTAGTATATTAGTTCTGTTATTTAGAATTGAAATTAGGAGGTCTTATCGTGGCAACTTTAAAAATTGTTTTATCGGTATTATTTATAATCGTCAGTTTAGTAATTACTATAGTTATTCTTTTCCAGGAGGGCAAGTCAGCAGGACTTGGCACTATCGCCGGAGTTGCTGATACATATTGGGGCAAGAACAAGGGACGTTCAAAGGAAGGACGTCTGGTTAAAGCGACAATTGTATGTGTTGTTCTTTTCTTTATTATATCAATTGTCTTAAATATGGGAATATGGTAAATACTTAGACTGTCGAGAAATCGGCAGTCTTTTTTATCGCATCAACATTCATAGGATGAAAATGTCAATGGAGGAAATTTTATTTAAAGCCTGTGCATTTGAAATCAGATGGGGCAACGAAAAGGAGAGATAATGAGTAATATAGATAAATATGAAACACGAAAAAAGATGGTCTATGACTTTATGTGTGATGACATGTATGTTCCGATGAAAATCAAGGAACTTTGCATAGTACTCGGAGTAAAAAAAGAGGACAGACCACAGCTTGAACAGATTCTTTTGGATTTGCAGGCAGAGGGAAGGATAACACTCTCAAAGCGCGGGAAATACTCAAAGTCGGAAATTAAAAAGACAGTCGGCGTATTCACAGCGCATCAAAGGGGATTTGGCTTTGTTACTGTGGAGGGAGAGAATGATGATATTTTTATCCCTGCAGAGTATGTAAATGGTGCGATGCACATGGACACTGTTGAGATTACAATCTCACCTGTCACAACAGGACGCCGCAAGGAGGGAAAGGTTGTTTCCGTCATAGAGCGAGGCATGAAGCAGGTAGTCTGCACCTATGAGGCAAGTGATAATTTTGGTTTTGCAGTGCCTGACAATACCAGATTTGGCACAGATATTTTTATACCAAAGGAACGCTCAAAGGGTGCTATGTCGGGCCATAAGGTAGTGGTTGAAATCACAAGTTATGGTAAAAAGGGCAAAAAGCCGGAGGGCAAGGTTGTTGAAATAATCGGACATATAGATGACCCGGGTACAGATATTCTTTCTATAGTAAAGGCTTATGATCTGCCGGTGGATTTTTCGGAGAAAATCATGCATCAGGTGCAGAATGTGGCAAAGGATGTGACACCTGCGGATATGGCCGGCAGGATGGATTTACGCGACTGGATGATGGTCACGATAGACGGAGAGGATGCAAAAGATTTGGATGATGCCGTGTCTTTATACATGGATGGCGACAATTATGTACTTGGAGTACACATAGCAGATGTGTCGAATTATGTGCAGGAGCACAGTGCCCTTGATGTGGAGGCGCTTAAGAGAGGAACATCGGTTTATCTTGTAGACAGAGTAATTCCGATGCTTCCAAGAGAGCTTTCAAATGGCATATGCTCCTTGAATGAGGGATGTGACAGGCTGGCTCTTTCATGCATTATGACAATAAATAAAAAGGGTGAAGTTATCGATCATAAGATTGCAGAGACAGTCATAAAGACAAACCGCAGGATGACATACACAAATGTAAAAAAGATTCTTGCAGATAAGGATGCCGCTGTGATTGAAGAATATAAGGAGCTTGTGCCTATGTTTGAAAAAATGGCAGAGCTTGCAGCAATTCTACGCAAAAAGAGAATGAAACGAGGTTCTATAGATTTTGACTTTCCGGAGACTAAAGTCGTGCTCGATGAAGATGGTCATCCGATAGATATAAAGCCGTATGACAGAAATGTGGCAACAAAGCTCATTGAGGATTTCATGCTTATAGCAAATGAAACTGTGGCTGAGGATTATTTCTGGCAGGAAATACCTTTTGTATACAGAACACATGACAAGCCGGACTCAGAAAAAATCGCAAAGCTTTCCACATTTATCAATAATTTTGGCTATACGCTTCATATTGGAGCTGATGAGGTACACCCAAAGGAGCTTCAGAAGCTTTTGATGAAGGTGGATGGCACAGATGAAGAATCCCTGATAAGCAGACTGACACTGCGCTCTATGAAACAGGCACGATATACAACAGCATGTACAGGACATTTTGGACTGGCGGCAAATTATTATTGTCACTTTACATCACCAATCCGCAGATATCCTGATTTGCAGATACACCGTATCATCAAGGAAAATATCCGCGGCAGGATGAATGATAACCGCAGGGAGCACTATGAGTCTATACTCGATGCTGTTGCAAAGCAGGCAAGTGAGACCGAACGACGTGCAGAAGAGGCAGAGCGTGAAACAGTCAAGCTTAAAAAATGTGAATACATGTCAAATCATATTGGTGAATGCTTTGAAGGAGTTATATCAGGTGTCACGGAGTGGGGCTTTTTCGTGGAGCTTCCAAATACAGTTGAGGGACTTGTGCGCGTGACAGACCTGACAGACGATTTCTATGAGTTTTACGAGGATACCTATGAGCTAGCCGGTACAGCCACCAATAAGAGATACAAGCTTGGACAAAAAATCAAGGTTGTTGTGGACAGTACTGACAAAATTATGCGTACAATTGATTTTAAACCGGCGGAATAATATGACAATAATGACGAAATCTTTTTATGATTTAAAAATACTTATTTGATTATCTGTTATTTGTCGGTCGTTGTGCGATAGATTTATTGAAAAAGATGTCATAATATATTATATAGTGTAAATAAACAGAAATGTGAACCAGCGGTTTACAATAATTTGCTTTTTAGATATTGGCAATTGTAAAAAAATGTGTTAGTATTGTAAAGCAGTTTGAGGAAAGGAGATACCGACATGGCTAAGGAACCAAAGAAATTAATAGCCAACAACAAAAAGGTCTATCACGATTACTTTTTGCTTGAGAAATACGAAGCCGGTATTTCACTTGCAGGAACTGAGGTGAAGTCACTTCGAATGGGAAAGGGCAGCATAAAGGAGTCGTTCATCCGTATTGAAAACGGTGAGATTATCCTGTATGGCATGCATATCACACCATATGAGAAGGGAAATATCTTCAACAAGGATCCACTCAGACCTAAAAAGCTTTTACTCCACAAGAAGGAAATCGAGAAGCTTTCATCAAAGATGAAGGAAAAGGGTTTCACAATTGTGCCTGTGGAGGTATACTTTAAGGGGAGTCTGGTCAAAGTAGAGATAGCACTTGCCAAAGGTAAGAAGCTTTATGATAAGAGAGCAGACATAGCCAAGAAGGATCAAAAGCGAGAGGCACAGAGAGATTTCAAAATCAGAAATCTTGGTTAGTAAGGCTTTGGGCGGACCGAAGCGGAGCGGAGAACATGGAGCGTAGCTGCATGTACCCCGCAAAAAAATTGAATATGGGCTAGTAAAGGTTTCGACGGGGTACATGCAGCTGGAGAAGCGAGTCGTATGGCGATGCGTTAAATGGCCAAATTAAAATTAAACGCTGAAGATAATTTAGCATACGCTGCCTAATGGCAGCAGTCTGACCTAGAGCACTCACACTTTAGGACCCAGGCTTCGACTATGTGAGAAACGACGTTGGCAAAGCTTTGAGCCACCGGGCGTATCATGAAGCTACTGAAACCACAAGGTTGTTTGTTATCGTGTGGCAGAGGGAATGTTAAATAATAAACTACACTCGTAGAAGGACAGGGAATTGTATTTCGGACACGGGTTCGACTCCCGTCTAGTCCACTCTCAAAGTGGCTTAAACACTGGGTTTGAGCCACTTGTTTTTTTCAAAGGTACTCAAAATGAAATAATTAGACATATGAACATACGATTAACGAAAGGAGAAATATGCACGAGTGTTAATTTAATAAAAATTTTCAGTTCGGACACGCAAGTGTTTTTTTTATGTCTTTTCAGATTGTACTAAATTTAGTACAATTTTTTATTTGAAAATAATCCTGATGTGTTGTACTACTGTTTAGTCTACTTCTCCCCTTAAAAAGTGTGCAGATTATTATTGCGTATTCTTTTCGTATTCTTTTATGTAATAAACTAGAATGAATTTATAAAAAATAAATAATATTATGATAATAAAAGTGATATATAAAGTAAAATTATACAAAAATCAGGTTGATATAAGTTGTGTGATTGAATATAATAGAATAGAATTATGAATAAAAAAAGACTTCTTTCGAAGTCTTAATGCACACACTGTGCGGCTGGACGAACCAGTGAATTGAGTTAACTTTTATTTGAACTCGCAGTGTAAATTCACAGGGGTAACTGTAAATTACAATATTATGATAATAAACAAAAGAGGATTTGTCAAATGAAAAATGAAGAAAATATATATTTGGGCTTAGATATAGGAACTGATTCTGTTGGTTATGCAGTCACAGATGATAAATATAAAATTATGAAATATCATGGAAATGCTGCGTGGGGCAGTACTATTTTTGACGCAGGAGCATTGGGAGCAGACAGAAGAGTGTTTCGTTCCGCGAGAAGAAGGTTAGATCGCAGACAAGAAAGAATTCAATTATTACAGGAGATTTTTGCAAATGAGATTGCAAAAGTAGATGAACGTTTCTTTATTAGATTATTAGAAAGTGGCTTATGGAGAGCCGATGCAGAGGATAGATATGTTTTCTTTAATGATAAAGAATATACGGATGTTCAGTATATGAGGGATTATCCGACTATTCACCATTTGATATGTGAATTGATATATAATCCTAACAAACATGATGTGCGTTTAGTATATTTAGCATGTGCTTGGTTGGTGACTCATAGGGGACATTTTCTGAGTAATATTAACACAGAAAATATTGCTGACTTGGTTGATATTCATAATGTGTATAATGGATTTATGCGTTTTTTTGAGGAAAATGAGATTATATGTGATTGGAGAGAAGTGGATGTTGATGAATTAGGAAAGATTCTTGCTGCTAATATAGGAATCAACGAGAAATATCGCAATTTGTCTACACTTTTATTTGCTACGAGAAAACCCGATAAAAAAGCAAAAGAGGGATTCCCTTATAGTGAAGATGCGATTGTGCGTTTAATGGCTGGAGGAACTTGTAAATTAAAAGATATATTTATCAAGGAAGAATATGATGAATTTGGATCAATAACACTTGGTATGGATGATGAAAAAATGACAGAAGTCATGGCAGACATTGGTGATGATTTTGAATTAATTAAGGCTCTTAGAAGTTTATATGATTGGGGAATACTCGCTAATATATTGGTTAATAAAAACAATAGTCCGCTAATATCGAAATCAAAGGTGAAGGTATATGAACAGCATAGAGAAGATTTAGCCAATTTGAAATACCTGGTTCATAAATATATCCCATATAAATATAATGAGGTTTTTCGCGAGCTAAGAAGTGACAATTATGTAGCTTATTCTTATCACTATGAATTGAAAAATGATGAAAAAATGGGAAAGAAGGCTGATTTAGAAAAGTTTTCAAAGTTTCTTCTTAAGATATTGGTAGGAATATCTGTTGAGGAAGAAGATAAAGTTGTTTATGATAATATGATTGAAAGACTTACATTAAGACTTTTTTTACCTAAACAGAAAAATACTGATAATCGCGTTATTCCACATCAACTATACGAATATGAGTTAAAAAGCATATTAAAAAATGCAAAAAACTATTTACCATTTTTGAAAGTAAAAGATAGTGATGGGATTTCTAATGAAGACAAGATTATTTCAATTTTTAAATTTAAGGTTCCATATTATGTTGGCCCTTTAAATTGCAACTCGCAATTTGCGTGGATTCAGAGAAAAGCTGATGGAAAAATTTTTCCATGGAATTTTGAAGATAAAGTAGATTTTGATGCAAGTGAGCAAGCATTTATCCAACGTATGACAAATCAGTGTACATATTTGCCGGAAGA